>Ga0210100_1000098_pt1 | contig 17903 bp, 15 predicted proteins | sample MayberryNW_TuleB_FD_185525 | JGI IMG/M metagenome (GOLD analysis project Ga0210100, IMG submission 185525) | Wetland microbial communities from San Francisco Bay, California, USA, that impact long-term carbon sequestration - MayberryNW_TuleB_D1... | ecosystem: Environmental > Aquatic > Marine >... | reverse complement strand
CGGCGAGCCGCCATGCCCTAGCCGTGTGCATCTGCCGGACGAATCCGGGCTGGTCCAGCCGGCCGCACCCGCTGATCAGCGCCGCCGACTCGACCCGGTCCCCCAGCTCACGGGCACAGGCGAGCGCGTAAGGCCCGCCGGCTGACTGGCCGCCGACGCTGAAGCGGCCGATTTCCAGGCGCCCCGCCAGCTCCTCCACGTCAGAGGCCCAATCGGCCACAGACCGGCCAGGCTTCGGGTCAGACCCACCGACTCCGGGGCGGTCGACCGCGATCAGGCGGATGCCGCGATCCCAGCAGGCCGAGCCCGCGCCCCAGCTGAACCGCCCGTCGGGAATCCCATGGAAGTGCAAGAGCGGTCGCCCGTCGCGCGGGCCCCATTCGGCGTAGGCCAGCGCCCGCCCGTCGGCGAGCCGGGCCTCGCCAGCCCGCGCTCGGTCGCTACCGCCCGTCCCGCTCAAAGGGATCTCTCACCCGGCGGTCGCCGGCGGGCCCCGAAGCCGATGGCAAGCAGGACCGCGACGACCGCGTAGGCGCCCACCGGGCGCCGGTGCCGAACGAGGCCTCCAAGACCGGCGACGGCATAGGTCCGCAACAGAGCCGCATCGATCGCATCGACCCAACTGGCGGCGCGTCGCGATCCGACCCATGTCCTCGCCGGCTCGTTGAGCAGGGCGGCCTGGGCCAGGACCAGGCCGTAGCCGACGCTCCCCAGGGCGAGTGCCGCGCGCACTTCCGGATCGCGCGCTCCGCCGTCGCGGATCAAGCGGACGATCTGTCGAACGTGCACGAGGTGCGCGCCAACGAACCCCGCGCGCCAAGGCCCTGCCTTCGACTCCGCTCGGTTGGCGGCGGCGACGCCCCCGACCAGGAAGGGCAGCGCCGAGTGCGCGGTGACGCGCAGCTCGCCCCGCTCTTCATCCGCGTAGAGGCTGGCGGCGGCCTTGCCGGCCATCCCCGCCGCCACGCCCGCTCCGAGGCCAACGGCGGCTGAAGTCAGCTTTCCACCGCCGCGACTCACCGGTCCTTGTCGGCCTGAACGTGGCATTTCAGCGCGCAAAAGACTTCGCCACCGCGTACACGAGGCGGGTCGCGTCGGTCACCGTCTCGTAGTCGAGGTTGTCGGGGGTGTCGCTTGGCAGGTGATAGTTGGCCTGCGCGCGCCAGTCGGTCATCGAGACGAGCGTGGCGGTCGGGTAGCCGGCGCGGCTGGGGACCACGCTGTCGGTGGAGACGCGAAAGCGGTAGCCGCGGTGCAGGGCGATCCCCTCTTCCTCCGCGCGCCGCTCCACCAGATCGCACAGCCACGGTCCGTGGTACTTCTCCAACCACATCAGGCCCTCGGCGTCCACCAGCACGAGATGGGGCGAGCCGACCGTGTCGAGGTTGACGAAACGCGTGGTGGCGGGGTCCAGCTCGTCGCGGTGGCGGGCCATGAACGCGAGGATCCCGTCCTGGATCGTCTCCTCGGCTCCGCAGGAGACCAGGAGCACGCGCAGCCCGGCGATCGGTCGCTCGCGCAGCAGCTCGGCCAGCGCCACCTGGCAGGCGACGCCCGAGAGATTGTCGTTGGCGCCGGGCACGGTCTCGCCGCGCCAGACGTCGGCGAGCAGCACCGCCCCGAGCGCCCCGAGCGCCAGACCAGTCCGCCCGCCCAAGCGCCTCACGCGCGGTCCGCCCGAGGTTCCCGCCAAGCTGGCAAGCGGGCCGGCCAGTCCCAGCCACCACAGCGGCGGCGAGGCCTTGGAGCGCTCGACGAACTGCGGAGCGCGTTCATGGATCTTGCGCTGGAGCGTCTGGTCAAAGACGGCACCAGTCTGGGCGGCATCGTGGTGGGCCAACACGACCAGGGTCGTCGCCCCGTCCGGGTCCCCCGCGCGGGCGACCACGTTGACGGTCTGCCGGCGGCGGCGCACCAGGCGGCGCACTATCCGCGGCCCGACTTGGGCCTCGTCGACGAGGCCCGCAGCCGCGGCGGCGGCGAGCAGCGCCCCGAGCCCCCGCCGGTCACGCAGGGTGAGAATGGCGCCGAGCATGCCGGTCAGGGTGAGGCCCACGGACGTGGGCGGGAACGTGCCCCATGAGGGCTCATCCTCCAGCTTGGCCTCCACTCCGTCGATCGCACTCATCCGCCCGTGCAGCCATTCGGCGGCTCCGCGCTCGCCCGGCGAGCACGGGGTGCGATCGAACGCGGCGAGCGTCTCGACCACCTCACGCAGCGTGGCCTCGATCGCCGCTTTGCCCTCCGCCTCCTGGGGCCTCACTCCGCCGCCTCGGCGGCGGCAAGAACCTGCTTGACGTGGCCGGTCAACACTTCGAAGTCCTCGATCTTCGAGATCTCGAAGTATTCGGCGTCGGTGAGCGCCTCGAGGTTGTGGCCCGGGGCCCAGTAGTACGTCTCGCCGGCCGTGTAGTCGCAGCTGCCGTCCGCGCTGTGCACCCGCATCGTGCCGGAGATCACATAGCCCCAGTGCGCACACTGGCAGCGACCCTCGGGGAGTCCCGCGAACACCTCGTCGGTTTTTTCGCCCGCGCCAAAGCGGATCAGGCACATCGCGAGGCCGTCGAAGTCCTTGCGCCGGATTGAGGTCCCCGGCGCCTCCAGGTCGATCGGTAGGTCGTCCCAACCCAATCCATCCGCCATGCCTCGATCCCTCCTCCGGTCGTCAGGGCCCAGGCGCCGGCGGGCGCCCGAGCATCGCGGCGAGGACGCTAGCCAGGGGAGCCCGCGAAAACACTGGCCACCTGGCCAAACCGGTCCCGCGGTCCGAAAATCGAGCACCGGCCGATATATGGTCGGATCATGGAATCGCTGGCGCAGAGCGGGGCGGGGATGCCGGGACCTGGAGGGCACGAGGTGCGAAAGGCCCGCCCGGGCGAGACCCTGGCTCTCTCGCAGGCGCTGGCCCGCGCCTTCTTCGACGATCCTCTGGGCATCTACGTCATCCCCGACCCGGCCCGGCGCCTGGCGATCCTCGAGCGGGGCCTTGACCTCTTCTTGCGGCGAGTTTGGATCGGCCACGAGGAGACCTACACGGTGGGAGACACCGGGGTGGGCGCCTGCATCTGGGAGCCACCCGGCACCTGGAAGATAGGCGCCGCCAAGCAGCTCTCGATGCTGCCGGCGATGGTCGGCGCCCTCGGCCGCAGCCTCCCCCGCCTGCTCTCGGCCCTGAGCGCAGCTGAACGCGGCCATCCCGAGGAGCCCCACTACTACCTCCCGATCCTCGGCGTCGAGCCCGAGAGCCAAGGCCGTGGCCGCGGCTCGGCGATGATGTTCCCGATCCTCTCGCGATGCGACGCGGAAGGGGTGCCCGCCTACCTGGAGGCGAGCACCCCGCGCAACCGGGCGCTGTATGAACGCCATGGCTTCAAGGTGACCGAGGCCTTCCAGCTGGGCCGTGGCGGCCCCACCTTCTGGCGGATGTGGAGGGCACCGGGGTCGGGCTCCACTGTCTAAGTGCTCCCGGTCAGAAATCCCTACCCGCTTGAAGGAGCCTTGACGGTTTAGTAACTATCCGAGAACCCGCTGACCCCGGTCAGGATCGTTTGAGGCGCCTGAACCAAAGCAGGGCGCAGGCGAGCTGGACCAAGCCCTCGTAGTTCTCGGGCTTCTTGTCGTAGCGCACGAGGATCCCGCGGCACTTCTGCAGCCAGGCGATCGTGCGCTCGACCACCCAGCGCCGAGCGGGATGCATCTTCTCTCCTTGGTCGTCGAGCTTCTCCTCTCCGATGCGACGGATGTGGGAGATGTAGCCGGCGCCCTGGCAGGCGCCGTCGCCGGTCTTGTTGTCATAGGCCTTGTCCAGGCAGAGGTGCTGGACTACCTCTCGGGGATCGGGGCGCTCGATCACGATCGCCTCGATCGTCTCTTCCAGCAGCTTGTGGTCGTTGACGTTGGCGCCGTCGATCACGACTGCGAGCGGTCCCCCGTCCTGCTCGACCAACAGGTGCTTCTTGGTGCCCATCTTGGCTCTGTCGGTGGGATTGGGCCCTCTCTTGTCCCCATCGAAGCGCGACTTGCCCATTACTCCGTCGGCCGCCTGCCACTCCCACAGGACCGCCCCCAACTCATCGCACTCGGCCGCCAGAGCAGCCCAGATCTCGATCAGGACACCGTCCTCCACGAAGCGCTGAAACCAGCCGTGCACGGTGGAGTCGGCGCCGAAGCAGCGCGGCAGTCGATTCCACTGCACCCCGGAGCGCATCCGGTAGATGACGCCGTCGAGGACGAGGCGCAGATCGGCGCGGGGTCGGCCCGTGGGGGCGGCGGGGTAGTGGCGCTCGAGGATCGGCTCGACTCGCTCCCACAACTCGTCGGGGAGCTCCCAGATCGTCGGCAGGGGGCGTTGGCGGGTAGTGTCGGGCACCGGCAAGGCACTCTCCTTTCGCGAGGGTTGTGCCTTGCCGATTCAGCTTGGGGCTACATAACTCCTGCCGGGTCGAGGAGTTCTCGGATAGTTACTAAGCGTCGCGGAGCGGCGCGTGCGATATCAATTCCCGGAAAGGGCCACCGACATCCCGCCCTGACTACGCCTGCGGCTCTCCGAGTCCATGACTCCCGCCCGCGCCGACCGTGGTTGCCTGGTCGACTCGGTGGACGACGTCGCCGGGGTTGGCTACGCCGTAGAAGATGAAGTTGTAGTCGTCGCCGGCGGCCGTGTCGAAGTCGACGTCGCCTACCTGGACGAGGCGCTGGTAGAGGGACTGCTTGTAGTTGACGTTCTGGACCCGCTCGAGGCGGGTCTCCTGGACCTCGCGGGAGACGATGCCGCGGCGGATGTTGAGGCGGTGGTCGGTGATCGTGTAGGTGGTCGAGACGCGCTTGAGGAAGCCGGCGAGGACGGTGGCGGCGACGATCGCGAGGACGACGAGGAAGACCGTGCCGGCGCCGGCGCCGAAGAGCTTGAAGACCACGCCGGCCAGGGCGGCGACCAGGATGCCCTTCAGGTAGAAGCCGACGATCGCGCGCCAGGAGGGGTGGCCCTGGAAGATGACCTGCTCTCCGGGGCTGAGGTTGAGGCCCATCGGCGCGCAGCATACCCGCGCCGTCCGCCTTTCTCCATAGCTTGACGGGGTGTCGATAGCGAGGGTCGAGCCGCTCACCACCGCCCGCGCCCTGCGCGGGCCGTTCGACTACCGGCTGCCCGCCGAGATGGACGGGCTCGGGGTCGGCAGCCTGCTGCGCGTGCCCTTCGGGCGGCAGCGCCTGCTCGGCGTCGTCGTCGAGCTGGCGGAGGCCTCGGAGCTGCCGCCCGAGCGGCTCGCCGAGCCGATCGAGGCGCTCGAGGCGGGGACCCCGCCGGAGCTGGTGCGGCTCGGCCTCTGGATCGCCCGCGAGTACTGCTCGACCCCCTCGCGTGGGCTGCAGCTGGTGCTGCCCCCGGGCACCGGCGCGGCCGGCCAGCGGGTGCGCCCGCGGACCGAGCTGCGGGCTGAGATCTCAGCCGCCGGCGAGGCGGCGCTGAGCGGCGGCGAGCGGCTCGGGGTCAAGCAGCGGGCCGTGCTCGAGGCGCTGCGAGCGGGGGAGATGTCGGCTCCGCGGCTGGCCGCGGCGGTCGGCGCCGACCGCGCCGTGCTGCGCCGCCTGGAGGAGCGCGGCCTGATCGCGACGCGCAGCTCGCGCGTACGGCGCGGCTCCGCGCACCCCGAGGTCGGCGCCGCGTCCGGCCGGCCGGCGCTGCTGCCCGAGCAGCAGGCGGCCGTGGCGAGCGTCGTCGCGGCGCTCGACGGTGAGGCCGGCGCGCCGCGCGAGCAGCTCCTGCACGGGGTCACCGGGTCGGGCAAGACCGAGGTCTACCTGGCCGCGGTCGAGGCGGCGCTGGCCCGCGGGCGCAGCGCGATCGTCCTCGTCCCCGAGATCGGCCTGGCGCCGCAGGCGGTCGCCCGCTTCCGCGCCCGGCTCGGCGACCGCTTCGCCGTCCTGCATTCGGCTCTCTCCGAGGGCGAGCGCTACGACGAGTGGCGGCGCCTGCGCGGCGGCGAGGCGAGCGTCTGCGTCGGCCCGCGCTCGGCGGTCTTCGCGCCGCTCGCCGACCTCGGCCTGGTCGTGATCGACGAGGAGCACGATCCCTCCTACAAGCAGGACGGCGACCCCTGCTACGACGCCCGGGCGGTGGCCCGCCGCCGGGCCGCCGAGGCCGGCGCCGTGCTGCTCGCCGGCACGGCGACGCCGCGCCCCGAGTCCTGGGTCGAGCTGCCGCGCCTCGAGCTGCCCAGCCGGGTCGACGGGCAGGCGATGCCGCCCGTGCGGGTGCTCGACATGCGCGAGGCCGACCCGCGCTCCGGCGCCCTGCACCCCGAGACCTGGGCGGCGCTGGAGGGCGTCCGCGCCGCCGGGCAGAAGGCGATCGTGATGGTCAACCGGCGCGGCTTCGCCCCCTGGCTCACCTGCCGCGGCTGCGGCCGCCACTGGAGCTGCCCCAACTGCGACGTCTCGCTGATCGTCCACCGCCACAGCGGCCGGCTGGTCTGCCACCACTGCGCCCACGCCGAGCCGATGCCGCGCTCCTGCGGGGACTGCGGCTCGACCACGCTCTCGCGCGCCGGGGTCGGGACCGAGCAGGTCGAGGCGCTGCTCGCCGAGCGGCTGGCGCCGATGCCGGTCATGCGCCTCGACGCCGACACCGCCGCCGGGCGCGGCGCCCACGCGCGCATCCTCGCCGCCTTCGGCGAGGCCGAGAGCGCCGTGCTGGTCGGCACCCAGATGGTCGCCAAGGGCCACGACTTCCCCGAGGTGACGCTGAGCGCGATCCTCGACGCCGACGCGACCCTGCGCTTCCCCGACTTCCGCGCGGCCGAGCGCACCTTCGCGATGGTCACCCAGCTGGCCGGGCGCAGCGGTCGCGGCGAGGCGGGCGGCAGCGTGATCGTGCAGACGCTCGCCCCGGCGGCGCCCAGCATCGTCCACGCCGCCCGGCACGACTCGACCGCCTTCCTCGGCGAGGAGGTCGAGCGCCGCCGCGCCCTGCGCTACCCGCCCTTCTCCCACCTGACCCGGATCGTGCTCAAGGCCGAGTCCGAGCAGCGGCTCGACCGCGCCGCCGACCAGCTCGCCCGAGCCCTGCTCCCGGCTCTTCCCGAGGACACCGACCTGCTCGGCCCGGCGCCGATGTTCCGCGTCCGCAACCGCCACCGCCGCCGCCTGCTGCTCAAGGCCCAGGCGCGCGAGGCGACGATCGCCGTGGTCCGCGACACGGTCGAGCGCCTCGCCGCCGACCGCTCGCTGCGCGAGGTCGCGATCTCGGTAGACGTCGATCCGCAGTAGCCGGTCCATAGAATCGATCCGTGGCCGACGAGGCGAAAACCGAGACCGGGGAGCGCGAGGAGCTCGAAGCGGAGCTGCTGGCGCGGCGCGAGGCGGCGCTGGCCCACGTGGTCAAGTTCGGCGACCCGGTGCTGAAGAGCGTCGCCTCGCCGGTGCGCGAGTTCGGGCCCGAGCTGCGGGCCGAGGTCGAGCGGATGGTGCGGATCATGCAGGAGGGCATGGGCGTCGGCCTGGCAGCCACCCAGATGGGGATGCTGCGCCGGCTGCTGGTCTTTCAGGCGGGCGGCGACAGCGAGCCGACGGCGCTGATCAACCCGGAGATCGAGTGGCTCTCCGACGAGCTGGTGATCGCCGAGGAGGGCTGCCTCAGCCTGCCGCGCGTCTCGATGGACGTCGAGCGACCCCTGCACGCGCGCTTCAGCGGCCGCGACATCGAGGGTGAGCGGGTGCTGATCGAGGCGTCGGGGCTCGAGGCCCGCGTGCTCCAGCACGAGCTCGACCACCTCGACGGGGTGCTGATCCTCGACCGCACGCCGCGCGTCCAGCGCAAGGCCGCCCTGCGCGCCCTGCGCGAGGGCTCCAGCTACAGCCCCTCCGCCGAGGAGGAGCCCGAGCCGGCCGACGACGGCCACCACCGCGAGCCGCGCGCCGACGCGTGAGGACCGTCTACCTCGGCACCTCGGAGTTCGCCGCCGCCGTGCTGCGCAGGCTGGCCGGATCGGCGCACCGGCCGCTGCTCGTCGTCGCCCCGCCCGACCGGCCGAAGGGCCGCGGGCGCCGCACGCTGGCGCCGCCGGCGGCCGACGCCGCGCGTGAGCTCGGCATCGAGCTGCTTCAGGCGGCCGACGTCAACGACGATGCCGCGCTGGCGCGGATCGAAGCGATCCAGCCCGAGGCCCTTGCTGTCTGCGCCTTCGGCCAGCTGATCCGCGAGCCGCTGCTCTCGCGCTGGCCGCTGCTCAACGTCCATCCCTCGCTGCTGCCGCGCTGGCGCGGCGCGGCGCCGATCGAGCGGACGCTGATGGCCGGCGACGAGCGCGCCGGCGTCTGCGTGATGCGGGTGACGGCCGGCCTCGACTCCGGGCCGGTCGCCCTGCGCGAGGAGGTGACGGTCGGCGCCGAGGAGGACTTCGAGGCGCTCTCGGCCAAGCTGGCGGCGCTCGGCGGAGAGCTGCTGGTGCGGGCCTTCGACCTGCTCGCCGAGGGCGCGCTCGAGTACGCCGAGCAGGATGAGGAGGAGGCGACCTACGCCGAGAAGATCGAGAGCGGCGAGCGTCGCCTCGACCCGCGCCGCCCGGCGGCCGAGCTGGCCCGCAAGGTGCGGGCGCTGACTCCCCACGTCGGCGCCTACCTGGAGACCGAGGGAGGCGAGCGGCTGGGGGTGCGGCGCGCCCGCGCCGTCGACGTCGGCGTCAAGGCGGGCGAGATGCGCGCCGAGTGGGGCGCGCTGCTGCTCGGCTGCGGCCGCGGCGCCCTGCGGCTCGAGGTTGTGCAGTCTCCCGGCGGCCGGCCGATGGCCGCGGACGCCTACCTGCGCGGCCACCCCCTGCCCCGGCTGTGAGCGGGTCGATCGCGCCCGCCCGCCGGCTCGCCTACGGCGTGCTGCGGGCGACCTTCGAGGACGACGCCCACACCGAGCGCGCCTTCCGCGAGGCGGCCGACGCGGCGGGCCTCGACGGGCGGGAGCGGGCCCAAGCCCAGCGCCTCGCCTACGGCGCCGTCCAGCGCCGCGGCACCGGCGACGCCGCGATCGGCCGGCTGACCGAGCGCTCGCCGCGCCGCATCGACCCGCCGGTGCTGGCGGCGCTGCGCCTCGGCCTCTACGAGCTGCTCTTCGCCGACGCGACCCCCGACCACGCGGCGGTCGACCAGGCCGTGGAGCTGGTCAAGGCGGCCGGCGCGGCCCACGCCGCCGGCTTCGTCAACGCCGTCCTGCGGCGTGCCGCCCGCGAGCGCGAGGCGCTCCGCGAGGGGCTGCTCGGCGACGACTCGACCCCCGAGGCGGCCGCCGTCGCTCACTCGGCGCCGCTCTGGCTGGCCCGGATGTGGTGGCAGGAGCTCGGCGCCGAGGACGCCCGCTCGCTGCTCGCCGCCTGCAACGAGCCGCCGGAGCTCGCCTTCCGCGTCAACACCCTGCGCACCGACCCGGCCACAGTCCTCGAGCGCCTCACGGCCGCGGGCGTAACCGCCGCCCCAGCCGCTTCCGGTGCGCCTTTGCCGGTCAAAGAGGGGGAAAAGCGCACCGGAAGCGGCCTGGCGCTGCCGGAGATGGTGGTGGTCGAGGGTCGGACGGGGGACCTGGTGCCGCGGATGGTTCGGGAGGGAGTGCTGACGCCGCAGAGCCGGGGGTCCGCCGCGGTCGTCGCGGTGCTCGACCCCCAGCCGGGGGAGCACGTGCTCGACCTCTGCGCCGGCCCGGGGATCAAGACCGGGCAGATCGCGGCGCGCATGGAGGACCGCGGCGAGGTGATCTCGGTCGAGAGCGACCCGCGCCGCGCCGCCGAAGTCGCCGGGCAGGCGCGCCGTCTCGGCCTGCGCAGCGTCACCGTGGTCGAGGCGGAGGCGAAGCCGGTCTGGCGGGCGGGATTCGACCGGGTCCTGCTCGACCCGCCCTGCTCGGACCTCGGTGCGCTCGCCTCGCGGCCCGACGCCCGCTGGCGCAAGTCCCCGGCGACGATCGAGCGGCTCGTCAAGGTCCAGGCCGAGCTGCTGCGCACCGCCCGCCAGGCTCTGGCCCCGGGTGGCACGCTCGTCTACTCGACCTGCACGATCAGCCGCCGCGAGAACGAGGACCAGATCCCCGGCGAGCCCCAGATTCAACTTCGCCCCGACCGCGACCGGACCACCGGATTCTTCATCAGCCGGTCGAGCCGCGATGATGGTGGCGATGGCTGAGATGAAGAGCCGCGGATGAACAAGCGCGCGACCTGCCCCGGCTGCGGCGAGCCCTGGCTGCGCCCGGCGCAGCTCCCCGGCCGCTTCCGCTGCGTGTACTGTCTGCGCCGCTACGAGCTCGTCTCGCAGTGTCCCGACTGCGGCGAACACCAAACCATCGCGCGGATGAGCACCACCGAGGACATGACCTGCCAGATGTGCGGAGGCTCCATGCTGAGGCCGATATGAGACCCTCGAATACCCAAAGCGTGTAGAACTCCGCGGATGGCCGTGGACATAACTGGTGGCGATCGAATAGACGTTGTGGGGGAGAGCTACTATCGGGAGGCCCTAGGGGCCGTTGCCCGAAATAGCTTGGCTCGAGAGCGCGTGGCTGCGTTGGTGCCCGACCCGACGAATCCCTACGATCGGAACGCCGTCAAGATTCTGATCGACGGAGAGCAGGTTGGTCACCTGTCAAGGGAGCTGGCAAGCTTGGTGGCAAGAACGATCGGTTCAATGCGCCGAGAGCACGGCAACGTAACGGCTGCCGCTGAACTCACAGGCTCTGCTTCCGGCGGGTCTGGAGTTGTCTTGCGTCTCGACCTACGACGACTTGGCGTCGTCACGGTTGATGAGGATGGCGTCGTAGAGGAGCCGCTCAATGACAACGTTCCCGCTGTCTCAGTGGTGAACAATGGCCCTGCTGCTAACCAGCGCGAGGCGGCAGGGTCGAACTCGGTAGCAGAGGTCTCGGCCGAGAGGCGTGCGCTAATCGAAAAGGCCGTTGAGGTCTGGAAGTCCGACCTGATCGATCTCACGGCCCGGAATCGCCTCCTCTACTTCAGAGATCTCAAGACCGGGACTCTAAGTTTGGACGAGGCAAACCGCGACCTCTTGATGCAATTGATCGCTGGTCGGACCGTGGCTCTTTCAAAGCTCGTGCCACGATCTCTTCCGGCCAGAAATCCTGCTGCCACGCTCACGCCTTTCGAAGATGCAGTTCGGCGAACAAGGGCGATAACCCGGACGGCGCGGTCCTATGAGGAGGAGCGCGGTATCAAGACGCTGTTTCTCGCCTGCGGCATAGCAACATGGAGAAGTGATCGATCCAGTCGTCCGCCGGCCGCCCCGGTGCTTATGGTTCCGATCGATGTATGCGCGCGTGGTGCAAGCCAGCAGGACTTCGAGCTCTCAATCGTTGGAGACCTTGAGGTAAATCCGACGCTACTGCACATGCTACGAGTGGACCACGGCATCGACATTGACGAGGCCGAACTCTTCGAGCACGCAGAAATGGATGGCGTCATTGATACGCCAGAGGAGATGCGGCTGGCGTTTAACTGGTTGAGCAGCAAATGTGTCGGTCTCCCTGACTGGGCAATCGGTGAGCGGTTCATCCTCGGCAACTTCTGGTATGCCAAGCTTCCGATGGTTCGCGACCTGGAGGCGTCGATTGATGTGATCGAATCGCATGAGATCGCGGCGGCGATGGCGGGGGATTCGGACGCACGAAGGGGTGTGGTCGAGCAGCGTCAGACGTCCGGGAAATCACGCCAGGACGTCGATGAGCTGATGCCCGCTGGCGAGTTCAACGTTCTCGATTCCGATTCCAGCCAGAGCTTCGCTATCGCACGAGCACTCGACGGCGAGAACCTCGTGCTCAAAGGCCCCCCTGGAACCGGCAAGAGTCAGACGATCGCCAATTTGATTTGCGGCGCCATCGGGCAAGGCAAGCGAGTCCTATTCGTCGCAGAGAAGAGAGCGGCAATCGAAGCCGTTACCAAACGCCTTACGGCTGCTGGCCTGGGAGATCTCGTGCTCGATATGCATCGTGGGGGCGAGTCGCGCAAATGGCTGGCGCGCAGCTAGGGGAGACACTGGAAGCAACCACCACGGTGATAGAGCCGGACAACGGTGCCGCGCAGGCCCAACTCACTCGTACACGGGCGACGCTTCGTGATCATGCTTGCGAGTTGCACAAAGAGCATCGTCCGTGGGGCATTTCGGTCTTTGGGGCGCAAATGCGGCTGCTGGAGTTGGGTCAGCCGCAGGTTGCAGCCCGAGTGCGGGGCGAAGACCTGATCAACCTGTCTGAAGAGCGTTTCGCGGAGCTTTTGGACGCACTGCGCGACCTGGTGTCTCTCAAGGGTCTCTCTCTCGAGGCTAACGGGTCGCCGTGGTCCGCCGCTCAGGTAGAGAGTCAAGGGGATGTGGCCGACATTTTGGCTCTCTTGGACAGGCTGGACTCAAATGTTTCAGAGGTCCACAGAAGACTCACTTCGGGTGCTCAGGAAAGTGGCCTCATGGAGCCAAGAGGTTTGAAGGAGTCCGAAATGCTTCTGGATCTGTGGGGCCAGGCGGAGAGCGTGGCGGCATCGTTTACACCTGTCATCTTCGAGATGGATCTCAACGCTCTCGTTGAGAGTGCCCGTGCACTTGATGGCTCTGCTCTTCAGAGGCTTCTCGCGAGCATCGCCTCAAGCGATTATCGATCAGCACGGGGACGAATTCGGGATAGCCTTGCGAAAGGCATTCAACTTGATCCGAAAGGCCTTTTCACCGGACTCGTTGCTGCGTCTGAGCTGCAGGAGGTCTGGCGCAGCCGGTGCGTCGCCGGTCCGACCACCCCATCCGTGCCTCTCGACGTAGCCGCTCTTCGGGATGTGCTCGTGTCGATTCGCGCTGATTTGGAGAGACTCAGTGCGATTGTCAATCGAGAGCTCACCTCGGTCGAGTTTGCCGAGGTTGCCGCTGCCGTCACGGCTCTGCAAGCTGAGAGTGAGACCCTGGGAGCTTTGCCCCGAACGCACCGGGCGCGGAGTTTTTTCGCTAAGGCGGGTTTGGCTGGGTTTCTAGCCGAACTGGAGGCAAATCAAGAGATGCTCGCGACGGCTGAGTTGGAGTTGGACCGCCTCCGATGGCGATCGATCGTTGACCATCTCATGCTCTCGCCGACGATCGCCCCATCTCTAGCGTCTTTTCGCGGGGAGCGGCATGAGCAGACGATCACCGCGTTTCGAGAGCTTGATCGGACGCACGTGCGCACGTCGGCTCAACGAGTGCGACGCATCGCCGCCGAGGCCGCCGTGCGGGCTCAGGACCACCACCCCGAGGAGGCTGATCTCGTCCGGGCTCAGGCAAAACGAAAAAGGGGCCACCTCCCGGTTCGACAGTTGTTTTCTCGCGCCCCCAATGTAGTTACCGCGCTGCGTCCCTGTTGGGTGATGAGCCCGTTGATGGTTCCCCAGGCGGTTCCATCCGACAAGGCCAATTTCGACATCGTGATCTTCGACGAGGCGAGTCAAGTGCGGCCCGTCGATGCAATCAGCTCTTTGATCCGAGGTCGCCAACTCGTGGTGGCGGGGGATGAGCATCAGTTGCCTCCGACCACGTTCTTCGACCAGGCGCCTCTGGCTGATGAAGCCGACACGGAAGACGAAGAAGACAAGTCCGAAATCGGCGACTACGAGTCGCTCCTCGATGTATTGATGACTCTGTTCGACGCAGAGATGCTCCGCTGGCACTACCGCAGCCGGGATGAGCGTCTGATCGGCTTCTCGAATAAAGAGATCTACGGAGGATCGTTGACGACCTTCCCGGGCGTTGTTGAGGGCGAGGTTCTCCACCACGTGCTCGTCAGCGACCTGCCCGGTGAGGATGAGCTTCGGGTAAGTCCTGAAGCCGAGGTGAAGCAGGTTGTCGAGCTGGTCCTCAAGCACGCCCATACGCGACCGGGAGAGAGCCTCGGCGTGATAGCGCTCGGTACGGCCCATGCCGAAGCTATCGATGCGGGGCTGCTCGCTCGTCTACCCGAATTCCCCGAGCTCGAGGACTTCTTTTCCGAAGGCCGCGAGGAGCGTTTCTTCGTGAAGAATCTCGAGCGGGTGCAGGGCGACGAGCGCGATGCAATCATTCTCGCCATAGGCTATGGGAGGACACCCGAGGGCGCTCTCCCGCACAGGTTTGGACCTCTGAACAATGCCGGCGGTGAGCGGCGCCTCAATGTGGCTGTGACGCGGGCGAAGCGGCGAATGACTGTTGTTTCATCTTTTTCGGCTGACGAAATTGATCTAGCCCGATCCTCGGCGCTTGGTGTGAGGTTGCTGAAGGCGTTCCTCGGATATGCGGCCAGCGGCGGAAGCGTAGGTGTAGAAGAGAAGGTCGACGATGAAACGGCATTGCATCGCATGCTCGCCGAGGCGTTGTCAGCGGGAGGATTTGAAACGAGATCCGCTCTCGGGTATTCGACGGACAGGATCGACGTTGTGGTGATCGACCCCAGCACCGGACGCCCGGCCGTTGCGATCGAGATCGACGGCAAGGCGTATGCGGCAAGGCCCTCGGTACGAGACCGCGATCGACTGCGCTCCGAGCAGCTGGAACGGCTGGACTGGAAGCATTTCATGGTGTGGAGCATGGACTGGTACCGTGATCCAGCGGCGGCGGCGAGGCAGGCAGTGTCACAAGTAGCAGCGCGACTCGGCGACCCGGTTCAGGATGCGCCTGGTGGTCCGATCGTGGGAGGCTCCCCTTCCTCCGTATCTGTGAGCGAAGGCTCGGGCTCTGCCGGTGGGCCAAGGGAGCGTCCTCCACGACCCACCTTCGGCTCTGGTGGTTCGTCGATCACCGACTGGCGCCTGCAAGACCTGGTCGCGCTCGCACAATGGATCCAGTCGGATGGGCTGCTGCGAACCAGTGACGAACTGCAGCGGGAGGTGATGGCGGAGCTTGGGATCACGCGGCGTGGCGCGAGGGTGGCCCGGGTTCTGGACGAAGTCGTTGCCGCGTTGCGACGGTCTGGCTGAGGTTGGCGCCGTCGAACGCCATGACAGGCGGTGGTGCCTGACCATCGAATAGGTTGCAGGGATGAGCGAGCGGATGAAGGAGATAGTCGCCGCGCCGCGGGTTGCGCCGTCGATCCTCTCGGCCGATTTCTCGAAGTTGGGCGCGCAGGTCGGCGAGGTTCTGGACGCCGGGGCGCGGGTGATCCACGTCGACGTGATGGACGGGCGCTTCGTGCCGCCGATAACGATCGGGCCGCTGGTCGCCGCCTCGATCGCCGACGAGGTCCATGCGGCGGGGGGCGCGATCGACGTCCACCTGATGATCGAGGCGCCCGAGCGCCAGATCGAGGCCTTCGCCGAGGCCGGCGCCGACTCGATCACCTTCCACGTCGAGGCGACCGCGCACGCCAACCGCACCCTGCACGCGATCCGCGAGCTCGGCTGCCTGGCGGGGATCGCGCTCAACCCGGGCACGCCGGTCGAGGCGGTCGCCGAGCTGCGCGACCTCGCCGACATCGTCCTCTGCATGACCGTCAACCCCGGCTGGGGCGGTCAGGCCTTCATTCCCGGCTCGCCGGACAAGGTCGCGCGCCTCGCGCCGCTCGTCGGCGGCGCCAGGATCGAGGTCGACGGTGGCGTCGACGCGGCAACCGCCGGCTCGGTGGCCGCGGCCGGCGCCTCGCTCTTCGTCGCCGGCTCGGCCGTCTTCGGCGCCGAGGACCCCCCCGCCGCCTACGCCGAGATCGCCCGGGCGGCCGGCGCCGTCTGAGCGGAGCGCCGGTGTCGCGAGACCGCAAGCCGCTGCTCGACCTGATCGGGGGCCTCCGCCTGCTCGGCCTGGCGATCCTCGGCCTGCTGGCGCTCGGCACGCTCGCCTACGTGCTCACCGAAGGGACCTCGGTCGGCTTCGGCTTCGTCTGGGCGCTCGACACGGTCGCCACCGTCGGCTCGATCCCCGAGCCGACCAGCACCGCCGGCCAGATCGTCAAGGTGCTGCTGATCGTCTTCGGCGTGGGTACCCTCTTCTACGCTCTCGTCACTGTCACCGAGTTCCTCGTCGCCGGCCACCTCTCCGGCCTGCTCGAGGAGAGAAGGACGCTGAGGAAGATCGAATCGTTGCGCGACCATTACGTGATCTGCGGCTTCGGCCGCGTCGGCCGCCAGGCCGGCCGCGACCTGCGCGCCGCGGGCCGGCCCTTCGTCGTGCTCGACATCAACCCCGAGCAGACGCGCGAGCGCGCCGAGGCGATGGGCGCCCCCTTCATCGAGGGCTCGCCATCCGACGACGAGGTGCTGCGATCGGCGGGGATCATGCACGCCGCCGGGATCATGGCCTGCGTCGACTCCGACGCCGAGAACATCTTCATCACGCTGACCGCGCGCGAGCTGCGCTCCGACATCACGATCGTCGCCCGGGCCAGCGTCGAGGATTCCGAAAGCAAGCTGCGCCGCGCCGGCGCCGACCGGATCGTCTCCCCCTACAAGACCAGCGGCTCGCAGATGGCGCGCCTCGCCCTGCACCCGCAGGTGACCGGCGTCGTCGACGTGGCACCCGAGTACCGCATGGAGGAGATCGAGGTCACGGTCGGCTGCGAGGCGGCCGGCAGGCGGATCGACGAGATCCGCGGCGAAGCCCTGGTGGTCGCCTTGCGCCGCGGGGAAGGCGGGGTCGAACCCGAGCCCCCCGGCCACACCGTCCTCGCCGACGGCGACGTGGTTGTCGCGATCGGCGAAACCCAGGCGCTCGAACAGCTCGAGGACCTGCTCGCGGTCGGCGAGCGCTGAGCGCCGCTCAGCGAGCGCCGGGCGAGCCGTCGCGCCAGCGCCGGGTGAGGTCTTCGACCTGCTCGCGCACCTCGCCGCGCACCAGCACATGCAGCTCGTCCCCGGCGCGCACCTCGGTCGAGCCGCGCGGCGGGATCGCGTCGCCGTCGCGGACGATGACGCTGACCAGCGCCTCGCGCGGCAGGCCGAGGTCCCGCACGAGACTGCCGGCCGCCGGCGCCCCCGGTGGGATCTGGACCGCGACGACCTCGCCGCCCAGGCGCCGGATGCGGCCCGACTCGTGCAGCCGGCGCGGCAGGGCCGGCTCGTCCGTGGTCAGTCCGAGGCGGCTCGCCAGCGGCTCGAAGCTCGCCCCCTGGACCAGGGTCGAGGTGACGACGACGAAGAAGACGATCGAGAAGAGCTGTTCGCCGCTTCCGACTCCGGCGACCACCGGAAAGGTCGCAAGCCAGATCGGCGTCGCGCCGCGCAGTCCGGCCCAGCCCAGCATCGCCCGCTCGCGCAGGTCAAGCGGCGAGAGCGCGGTGGCGACGAAGGCCGCCAGCGGCCGGGCGAGAAGGATCAGGATTGCCGAGAGGGCGAGGCTTTCCCAGGCGACGTCGCCGAGCGTGCCGGGGAAGACGAGCAGCCCGAGCAGGATGAAGAGGCTGATCTGGGCCACCCAGCCGACCCCCTCGTGGAAGGCGACGACGGTGCGCCGGGCCGGGATCGGCGCCGAGCCGAGCGCCAGCGCGGTCAGGTAGACGGCGAGGAAGCCCGAGCCATGGGCCACCTCGGCCAGACCGAAGGCGAGCCCGGCGATCGCGACCGTCGCCACCGGGTAGATGCCGTCGGTTGGCAGCCGAACGCGTTCGAGGACCGTGACCGCGGCCCTGCCGAGGATCAGGCCGACCGCGATCCCGATCGCCAGTTTGAGCGCCAGCAGGCCGACCATGTCGGCGAACCCGAATCCAGGGTCCTGCAGCCATTCGATGAAGCCGATGACGAGCAGCAGGGCGACCGGGTCGTTCATCCCCGACTCGCCCTCGAGCGATCGCGCCAGCCGCTTCTTCAGGGTCGAGCGGCGGAGCACGGCGAAGATCGCCGCCGAGTCGGTGGCGGCCACGGCGGCGCCGACGATCATCCCTTCCAGCACGCCAAAGCCGAAGATCCAGTGGGCAGCGAGGCCGGCGACGCAGGCGGTGATGGCGG
>Ga0210100_1000097_pt1 | contig 17966 bp, 18 predicted proteins | sample MayberryNW_TuleB_FD_185525 | JGI IMG/M metagenome (GOLD analysis project Ga0210100, IMG submission 185525) | Wetland microbial communities from San Francisco Bay, California, USA, that impact long-term carbon sequestration - MayberryNW_TuleB_D1... | ecosystem: Environmental > Aquatic > Marine >... | reverse complement strand
GAGCAGCCGCGCGATGGGCGGTGACGGGCTCGAACCGCCGACCCCCTGCTTGTAAGGCAGGTGCTCTCCCAACTGAGCTAACCGCCCAGGCCGCTCCTGATTATGGAACACGGCGGGGGTCGCTGGGGCGCGGTGGCCGGCCTGGAAGAATGCAGGCGTGAGATTCGAAGTCTTCTGGCGGGTGGCAGTCGTGCAGCTGGTGGCTGTGGCGGCGCTCTCGATCGTGCTGGCGATCCTCTTCTCGCATGGGTTCTTCGTGAGCTGGGGCTGGCTGGTCGGGCCGCTCGCCTGGCTTGGCTGCGCCTGGCTGACGGCGCGGGTGGTCGGCCTCGAGCCGCCGCCCACCCTGCTGCGGGCGGTGCTCGCCGGCATCGTCAGCTTCCTCTTCGTGCTGGTCGGCCTGCACTGGCTCGGCGCGCTCGTCGCCATCGCCCTCTTCGCCTGGCTCTGCGCCCGCGAGGGCGGCGCCGGCGTCACGGTCGGCTAGCGACGATCCGTCCGTCAGTCCTGGGATGGACGCATCGAGGGGAAGAGGATGACGTCGCGGAGGTTCTCGGCGCCGGCGAGGATCATCGTCAGGCGGTCGATGCCGATGCCCGAGCCGCCCGCCGGCAGCGAGCCGTATTCGAGCGCCCGCACGAACTCGTCGTCGCTCGGGTAGGGCGCCTCCTCGCTCTCGGGGTGTCGCCGCTGGCGCTGGCGGACGAAGTTCTCTCGCTGCATGTCGGCGTCGTTGGTGTCGGTGCCGCCGCCGATGATCTCCATCCGGTCGACGACGCCGTCGAAGGCCTCGCCCAGTAACTCCGGGTGCTCGGGCGCCGGCTTCACCGTCGGCCAGAGTTCACGTGGCAGATCGACCAGGAAGGTGGGCTGGACCAGCTTCGGCTCGATCAGCTTGCCTTGGATCTCGTCGACGATCCAGGCCCAATCCGCCCCCGGGTCGACCTCGTCGCCGAGCAGCTCGACCAGTTCCTCGCGCCTGGCGCTGAGGATGTCGACCCCGGTCTCCTCGCGGATCGCCTCCTGCAGGGTGACCCGCTTCCAGGGCGCCTTGAAGTCGATCTTCTGGCCGCCGCGCTCGACCACCGTCGTGCCCAGCACCTGCTCGACCACGGTCGAGAGCATCTCCTCGGCGAAGGTCATCACGCCCTCGTAGCCGGCGCAGCAGAGAAACCACTCGAGCATCGTGAACTCGGGGTTGTGTTTGGGCGAGAGGCCCTCGTTGCGGAAGAAGCGGCTCAGCTCGTAGACGTTCTCGAAGCCGCCGACGATCGCCCGCTTCAGGTAGAGCTCGGTCGCGGTGCGCAGGAACAGTTCGCGGTTGAGCGCGTGGTGATGGGTGGTGAACGGCCGCGCCGCGGCGCCACCGGCAAGGGTCTGGAGGATCGGCGTTTCGACTTCGACGAAGTCGCGCTCGTCGAGGTACCGGCGGATCGCCGCGACCAGCTTCGCCCGCAGCAGGAAGGTGCGGCGCGACTCCTCGTTCGCCATCAGGTCGAGCTCGCGCTGGCGGTAGCGGACCTCGACGTCGGAGATCCCGTGGAAGAGGTCGGGCGGGTCGCGCAGCGCCTTGCCGAGCATCGCGCACTCGCGGACCGCGATCGCCAGCTGGCCGCGCTTGGTCACGTGCAGGACGCCCTCGATGCCGACCGCGTCGCCGATGTCGAGCGCGTCGACGCGGCCGAAGGCCTGCTGGCCGAGCGCGTCGAGCCGCGCGTAGGCCTGGATCGAACCGCTCAGGTCGCGGAGGTCGAGGAAGATCGTCTTGCCGTGCCCGCGCCGGCCCACCACCCGGCCGGCGATCCGGTAGGCGAACTCGGGCTGCTCGCCCTCGCCGAGCTGCTCGGGGTCGTGCGCCGCGAGGATCTCCCCGATCTTGTCGCGGTTGGGAAATCCCTCGTGGGGATACGGATCGACCCCCGCCGCCCGCAGGCGCTCCAGCTTCTCGCGGCGGACCTTCTCGGGAGAGCCCTCCGAAGGCTCGGCCTTCGCGGGGGCCCCGTCGGTCATGGGGCGAGGCCGACCGTGACCCGCTCGTCGCCGCGGTAGTCGCGGCGCGTCTGCGCCTCGCGCAGCAGCTCGCGCATCGCCGGGCCATGGTGCGTGTCGTGCTCGAGCGCCATCCGCCAGCCGCTCGGCGTTTCGGCGATCAGCTCGCGGATCACGCCGAGCCCGTCGGCGCCGCTCTCGCCGAGCACCGCGATCTCGGGCTCGCGGCGGATCTCCGGCGAGCGCTCGTCGATCGAGGTGTCGGTGATGTAGGGCAGGTTGGCGATCAAGAGGTCGACCTCCTCGACGTGGTCGGGAATCCCGGCGGTCACCGTCACCTCGAGCGGGATGCCCAGCCGGGCCGCGTTCTCGCGGGCTTTCTCGGCCGCCTCGGGCGAGAGGTCCGAGGCGGTGACCCGCAGGTCGGGGCGCTCGCTGAGCAGCGCCAGGGCAATCGCGCCCGAGCCGGTGCCGACCTCGTGCACGCGGGCGCCGCGCGGCAGCTCGGCGCCGACCTCGACCAGCAGCTCGGTCTCGCGGCGCGGGATCAGCACCCGCTCGTCGACGCCGACCTCGATTCCGCGGAAGCCGGCGGCGCCGAGGATGTACTCGAGCGGCTCGCGCTCGCTGCGCCTCGCGACCAGCCGTTCGATCTCCGCCCGCGCCTCGACGCTGACCTCGGTCGCGCCGTCGCGCCTTAACTCCTCGACCGGCGCCGCCAGGGCCTTGGCGACCAGCGCCAGGGCGTCCTCCCGCGGCGACTCGCAGCCGGCGGCGGCGATCGCTGCGGCCGACTGCTCGATGATCTCGGCAGCGCTCGCCTGCGGCGGCGCGCCTTCCGTCTGGGCTGCCACCGCTACGAGCCCGGGACGGGCTGGATCGTTTTGGTGGCGACCATCGCCGAAAGCGTACCGTGTCGCCGCTTGACGGCGAGAATCCAGACGGCGCCGATCGCCATCATCCCGAGGCTCTCGAGCTGCGCCGCGGTGAGCCCCAGCACGACGTGGTGGTTGCGGCGGATGAACTCGACCAGGAAGCGCTCGGCGCCGGCGTAGACGAGGTAGATCGCGAAGAGGACGCCCGTGCGGAACCGGTCGCGCAGCTGCCAGAGCATCCAGGCGCCCAGCCCCATCGCCAGCGTCTCGTAGATCGGGGTCGGCTGCACGGTGCGCTCGGTGGGCACCGTGCCGTGCGGGTAGGACATCGCCCACGGCCCGTTCCAGGGCTTGCCGTAGTCGCCGTCCCCCGAGAGCTGGCAACCGCAGCGGCCGATCGCGTAGCCCAGCGCCAGGGCCGGGGCGGCGAGGTCGAGCAGCGCCAACCCGAGGAAGCGGCGGTACGCGGCCCAGCCGAGCACCGCCAGCGCGCCGCCGATCGCGCCGCCGTACCAGACCAGCCCCGAGCCGCCGAAGAGGTTGCCGAGCAGGTCGCCCTTGACGCTCTCGAAGTTCTGGATCACGAAGTAGACCCGCGAGCCGACCAGGCCGCCGAAGAGCGCCGCGAAGCACATCTCATACGCCCAGTCGACCGGCTTGCCGATCTCCTTCAGCCGCTTGGCGATCAGCGCCCCCGCTGCGAGGAAGGCGAACGCGAACATCAGGCCGAAGGTCTGCAGGGTAAGCGGCCCGATGTGGATCTCTGGGTACATGCCTACCCGGCGAGCAGCGTCTCGAGCAGCGCCTTCTGCGTGTGCAGGCGATTCTCGGCCTGGTCCCAGACGGCGGAGCGCTCGCCGTAGAGCACCTCGGCGGTGATCTCCTCGCCCGGGTGGGCGGGCAGGCAGTGCAGGACGACCGCCTCGTCGCGGGCGGCGGCGAGCAGGTCGGCGTCGATCCGGAAGGGGCCGAGGTCGGCGCGGCGCCGGTCGGCCTCGGCCTCGTCGCCCATGCTCACCCAGACGTCGGTGTAGAGCGCGTCGGCGCCGGCCGCCGCGCCGCGCGGGTCGCCGGTCAGCTTCGCCCCGTGGCCCTGCTCGAGCTGGTAGCCCGGCGGGGCGGCGACCACGACCTCGAGGTCCGCCAGCTCTCCGGCGATCGCCAGCGAGCGGGCGACGTTGTTGCCGTCGCCGACGTAGGCGAGGCGGCGCCCGGCCAGGTCGCCGAAGCGCTCGCGCATGGTCAGCAGATCGGCGAGCGCCTGGCAGGGGTGGTGCAGCGGGGTGAGCGCGTTGACGACCGGCACCTCGGCCGCCGCGGCGAGCTCGGCGACCGCCTCGTGCGAGCCCGAGCGGATCACGATCGCGTCGACGTAGCGGGAGAGGACGCGGGCCGTGTCGGCGGCCGACTCGCCGCGCGAGAACTGCATTTCGTCGCCGCGCAGGACGATCGGCGTCGCGCCGAGCTCGGCGACCCCGACCTCGAAGGAGACCCGCGTGCGGGTCGAGGGCTTCTGGAAGACGAGGGCGACGCTGCGCCCGGCGAGCGAGTCGGCGCCGAGCCGCTCCGCCCGGCCCGCCTTCAGCGCCGCGGCGCGGTCGAGCAGCTTGCCCAGCTCGAAGGCGCCCAGCTCTTCGCCCGTGAGGAAGTCCCGCTTCAAGCACCGGATACTACGTGCGTGGAATTCGCCGCCGTCAGCTGGAACCTCTTCCACGGGCGCGACTTCCCGCCCGACCCGGAGCTCTTCACCTGGCGCTCGCGCCTGCTGGGGCGGACCGAGCGCAACGCGACCCACCTGCAGGTCAACCGCGACCTGCTCGCCGAGTTCGCCGAGGTGCTGGCCGGGGCGAAGTGGGACGTGGCGCTGCTGCAGGAGTGCCCGCCCCGCTGGGCCGAGCCGCTCGCCGCCGCCTGCGACGCCGAGGCCCACCGGGCGCTCACCTCCCGCAACTCGCTCGCCCCCCTGCGCGCCGCCGCCGCCCGCCTCAACCCCGACCTGATCGCCTCCGCCGAGGGCGGCTCGAACCTCACCCTCCTCCGCGGCCCGTTCCGGTGCGCCTTACCCCCACATGGCGGGGATAAGGCGCACCGGAACGGGGGGGTCGTGGAGCGGTGGGAGGTGACGATCCACGCGGGGCGGCCGGAGCGGCGGGCTATGGCGCTGACGCGCGCCGCGGCCGGGCTCTGCGTCGCCAACCTGCACGCGACCAACGATCGGCCGACGATCGCGGCCGCCGACGTGCTGGGCGCGGCCGAGACGGCGACGGAATGGGCGGGCGAGGCGCCGCTGCTCTTCGGCGGCGACTTCAACCTGCGGCCGGCGGAGGATCCCGGCGTCTTCGAGGAGCTGCGCGAACGCTTCGGCCTCGAGGGCGCCACGGCCCCGCGCGCGATCGACCACCTGCTCTCGCGCGGCCTGCGGCGCGTCTCGGACGCGAGCGCGTGGCCGGCGGCCGCCCGCGAGCTGCGGCGCGACGGGCTGGCGCTGCGCCTCTCCGACCACGCCCCGATCGAGGCGCGTTTCGAGATGAGCGCAAGCGGTTAGCCGAGCAGGAATGCGATAGTCAGACGTGAAGTCCCGTCAGCAAGCACCGTAGCCCGGCGCAAACGACCCAGGAGGCACACGCAATGGCGGCGAAAAAAGAATCAACCGGCAAAGCGGCGAAAAAACCCAAAGCGAAAACGGCGGCCGCCAAGAAAGCTCCGAAAAAGAGCAAAGCCAAAGCGAAAGCGCCGAAAAGGAAACCGGCCGCCAAACGTGCCGCGTCGAGCAACTCGATCACCGGCCTCGACAAGAGCGTCGAGCAGTTCCGCGAGAATCTCGAACGCAGCGTGACGCTGAGCCGCGACCGCCTGCAGGAGGTCGTCGACGACGCGGTCAAACGCGGCCGCATGACCCGCGGCGACGCCGAGAAAATGCTCTCCGAACTGGTCAAGAAGGGCCGCCGCCAGACCGACTCGCTGCTCAAGGAGCTCGAACGGCTGGTCAAACAGGCGCGCCGCGAGGTCGGCGGCCGGGCCGAGCCGGTGCGCAAACAGGCGACGCAGGCGGCGCGAAGCGCGCGCAAGAAACTGCGCTAGATGGAGCACGCCACCGGCGCAGGGCCGGCGTCGCGCCCGCGCCGGGGCGAGCAGCTGGAGGTCGAGGTCGAATCGCTCGCCCAGGGCGGGCGCGGCGTCGCGCGCAGCGAGGGCATGGTCGTCTTCGTCTCCGGCGCGCTACCCGGCGACAGGGTGCGGGCCGAGATCACCAAAGCGAAGAAGCGCTTCGCCGAGGCGCGCACGGTCGAGTTGCTGCGGCCCGGCGCCGAGCGGGTCGCCGACGTCTGCGTGCACGAGGGCGAGCCCTGCCCCGGAGCCCCCTGGCAGGGCCTCGCCTACGAGCGCCAGCTGGAGCAGAAGAGCGCCCAGGTGGACGAGGCGCTGCGCCGGATCGGCGATCTCGACGGCTTCGAGCTGGAGGAGATCGAGCCGGCGCTGGAGCGCTGGCGCTACCGCAACAAGCTCGAGTACTCCTTCGGCGAGCGCGACGGGGAGGCGAGCCTCGGCTTCCACGCGCGCGGTCGCTGGGATCTGGTGGTCGACGTCGAGGACTGCCACCTCGCCTCCGAGCGCGGCAACGCGGCGCGTAACGCGGTCCGTGAATGGGCGCGGCGCGAGTCGGTGCCGGCCTACGACGCGCGGGCGCGGCGCGGCGTGCTGCGCAACCTGGTCGTCCGCGAGGGCTGGCGCACCGGCCAGATCCAGACCCGCCTGGTCACCTCCGCCGCCCGCTTCCCGAAACCGCCGGTCGACCTGCACACGGCGATCGAGGGCGACTCCGGCGGCACCGACGGGCCGACCGGCGTGCTCGGCGAGGAGCGCCTGCGCGAGGAGCTCTTCGACCTGAAGCTGGAGATGTCGCACGGCGCCTTCTTCCAGACCAACACCGAGATGGCCGAGCGGCTCTACTCGGTGGCCGCCGAGTACGCGGGGCTGAGCGGCGCCGAGCGGGTCTTCGACCTCTACTGCGGGATCGGCACGATCGGCCTCTCGATGGCAAAACGCGCCGACGAGGTCTGGGGCTTGGAGATCGTCCCCGAGGCGATCGCCGACGCGGAGCGCAACGCCGCCGCCAACCGGATCGAGAACGCCCACTTCATGGCCGGCAGCGCCCGCACCGGCGTGCGCCCGCTGATCGAGAGGGCGGGCAAGCCCGACGTGGTGGCGATCGACCCGCCGCGCGCCGGCCTCTCCCAGAAGATCGTCCGCCGCGTGCTCGAGTGCGAGGCCAAACGGATCGTCTACGTCTCCTGCAACCCGACGACGCTCGCCCCCAACGCCGCGCAGATGGTCGAGGCGGGCTATACCCTGCGCCGCGTGAGGCCGGTCGACATGTTCCCCCAGACCCCCCACATCGAGTGCGTGGCTCTGCTGGAGAGGACCGCGTGAGTCGGGGATTCGGGGTCGCCGCCGGACTCGATCCGGGGGTGGCCCGGCCGCTGGCGGAGCGCTGCGCGGGGCTGGGCTACGGCTCGATCTGGTCGAACGACCATCCCGGCGCGAAAGGGCTCGAGACGCTGGCTGAGTTTGGGGCCGCGGCACCGGGCGTCGACCTCGGCGTCGCCGTGATCGCGCTCGACCGAACGCCGCCAGAGACAATCGCCGCCGATGTCGAGCGGCTCCGCCTCGATCCGGCGCGCCTCTGGCTGGGCGTCGGCGCCGGCTTCGGCGCGAAGCCGCTGACCCGAATGCGCGAGGCGCTCCCGGAGCTGCGCGAGCGCCTCCCAGGCGTCCGCTTGGTCTTGGCAGCGATGGGCCCGAAGATGTGCGCCCTCGCCGGCTCTTCCTACGACGGCGCCTTCTTCAACTGGATGACTCCCGAGTTCGCCGCCACCGCCCGCACCCAAGTAGAAGCCGGCGCCGGCGAAGCAGGTCGCGACACCCCCCCGATCTTCGGCTACGTCCGCACAGCAGTGGGCCCCGACGCCTCCGCCCGCCTGGCCAAGGAGGAATCCTTCTACCGCGACCTCCACGACGGCTACCGAAACCACTTCACCCGCCTGGGCGAGCCCGAGGGCACAGTAGGCGTAGCCGCCGCGGACTCCGAAGCTGCAAAAAAGGAACTGGCCGCCTACGTAGCTCTAGACACCATCGTGGTTCGCGGCCTAGCTTCGGCAACCGCCGAGGCCATGCAGAACGTTGCCTCCGCAGCGGCCCCGTAGGAGGGACGGGGGCACCCTCGAACTGGCGGATACTCAAATCGCCGGCCTCATTAGGCCGGCGATTGTCAGGGCGAAGGTGCCCCCGTCCCTCCCAACCAACCCGCTCAGTACGGCGGCAGGTCCTCGTACCAGGTCCCGAGCGTCTTGAACGCTCGCCAGAACCGCGCCTTCGCCCCCTCTTCGTCGAGGCAGTCGTCGATGTCCGGCGTGTAGAGGGCATCGACCGTCGGCGTGAAAGCTTGGACCGTCCCCTCGCGGGGCTCGATCTGGCGGGAGAGCGGCACCTGGAAGCCGTTGAGGACGCGCAGAGCCGGCTCGCCCATGACGACCAGGATCTTCGGCTGGACGATCGCGATCTCCTCGACGACGCGCCGCAGGCAGGGCTCGGCGGCGAGGTCGGGCTCGCCCATCGGGCACTTCACGCAGAGCGTCCCGTAGACGACGATCGGGTCGATCCCGAGCCGCTTGAAGCTCTTCATCAGGGCGTTGCCGGCGCGGCCGTAGAAGGCGACGCCCTCTTCGATCTCGGCCGCCGCGGGCGCGTGCTTGAGCATGAAGACGTCGGCCTGCGGGTGGCCCGAGCCGAGCACCGGCATCAGCTTTCCGCGCGGGCAGTGATTGCAGGCCTGCAGCTCGTGGCTCAGCTGGTTGAGCTCGCGGATCGCTCGCTCGAGGTACTTCTCCTTGATCTCATCGTCGGTCCGGGGCACGCTGGGCGCTCTCTTTGACGAGCCGGGCTCGGCTCCTCTCGCGCGCCCCGCCTGCATCAGCTCTTGCTCGACTGGCGCGGCCGCCGCGGCCGCCCGCCGCGCACAGGCTTGGCGTTCGGCACGCTGCGTTTTGCCGCCTTCGGCCGACCCGTCGTCTGCAGCAGCTTCAGCGCCTGCACGTAGATCAGGTTCTTGTGCTTGCGGGTGATGTCGGCGTCGCGCATCGCCTCGAGGAACTCGGCCGGCCCGTCGAAGTCGTGGACGCGCACCCGCACGCTGCCCAGGCCCTGGGCGACGTGGCTGTCGGAGCCGGCCCCCGGGACGATCCGGTACTTCTCGGCGAAGCGCCGCGCCTCCTCGTTGAAGGCGGTCACCGCGACCCGCGGGTTGAAGACCTCGAGCACGTCGATCTCCTCGACCATGTCGAGCAGGTGCTCGTAGTCGGGCACCGAGTGCAGCCGGTCGAAGGGGTGGGGGACGTAGACCAGGCCGCCCTGGGCGCGGATCGCGGCGATCGTCTCGGCCATCGTCATCCCGCGCGGGATCTTCTCCTCGAGGAAGAGGCCGATCACCTCGCCCTGCTCGGCGGTCTTCACCTCCTCGCCGACGATCACCTTGAGGTCGTCCATCCCCGCGGCGATCCGCCGCGCCTCGAGCGCCCCGGAGACCTCGTTGTGGTCGGTGATCGCGATCGCCCCGAGGCCGCGGTCGCGGGCGGTCTCGAGCAGCACCTCGACCGGCGTGGCGCAGTCGGTCGAGTGGTCGGTGTGCATGTGCAGGTCGATCTCGATCAGCGGCCGCCGGGCGATCCGCCCGCGCACCTCCGGGTCGCCGTCCGGGTCGTGCCGGCGCGCCGCGATCCGCTTGTAGATGCCCTCGAGCTGGGCGGCGACCGCCTCCCAGTCACGCTCCCCCGCGGCAGGCTCGAGCAGCTCGTAGGAGGCCGGGAAGTAGCGCTTCAGGAGCTGCCCGGTCTGCTCGCTGGTCACGGTTCGCGCGTCGAGGCGGCCGAAGAAGATCTCGACCAGCGGCCGCGCCACATGCGTGGAGAGCAGCCGCTCCTGCGGCGCGTGGAAGGTGGCGACGTTGAGCGAGGAGGAGTGGCGCAGGGCGTTGGAGGAGACGCGCGGCGCGTACGGCTCGTGGACGTGGACGATGTCCGCCGCGCGCGAGCGCAGCAGCTTTTTGACCTGGTCGCCGACCCCGGCGACCCGCACCTCGTGCCCGCGCCGCTCGAGCGCCCCGGCGACGCCCTCGACGAACTCGTTGACGGGGTTGCGAGTGCTGCGCCGGAAGGGCGTGACCTGGACTATCGAGAGGCGCTCAGGAGCCGGCAACGACCTGGGTCTTGGCCCGCGCGTTGGCGACGATGAACTGCTCGGTCTGCTCGCGGGCCTCGTCGTCGGGCCGCTGGGAGTGCGGCGACTTCATCAAGTAGCTGGACGGGCCGTCGAGCTGGCCGGAGATGCCGTTGTTGAGCGCCAGCTTGATCAGCCGCACGGCGTCGATCACGACGCCCGCCGAGTTCGGCGAGTCCCAGACCTCGAGCTTCAGCTCCGCGGTCAGCGGCACGTCGCCGAAGGCCTTGCCCTCGAGCCGGATGTGCGCCCACTTGCGGTCGGTCAGCCAGGCGACGTAGTCCGAGGGGCCGACGTGGACGTCCTCGGCGGGCAGCTCGTGGCCCATGATCGAGGTGACCGCGTTGGTCTTCGACTCCTTCTTGGAGGCGAGCCGCTCGCGCTCGAGCATGTTGTAGAAGTCCATGTTGCCGCCGACGTTGAGCTGCGAGGTGCGCTCCAAGCGCACGCCGCGATCGTGGAAGAGCCGGGCGAGCTGGCGGTGGACGATCGTCGCCCCGACCTGGGACTTGATGTCGTCGCCGATGATCGGCAGGCCGGCCTCTTCGAAGCGCTTGTCCCAGTAGTCCTCGCGGGCGATGAAGACCGGCAGGCAGTTGACGAAGCCGACGCCGGCCTTGAGCGCCTGCTCGACGTACCACTTGGTCGCGTCCTCGGAACCGACCGGCAGGTAGCAGACCAGGACGTCAGCGCGGGTCTCCTTGAGGATTCCGACGATGTCGGCGGTTTCCCCCGGCGCCTTGACGATCTTCTCCTTGAGGTACTTGCCGAGCCCGTCGTGGGTCATCCCCCGCTCGACCTTGACGCCGAGCTCCGGCACGTCGGCGAACTTGATCGTGTTGTTCTGGCCCGACCAGATCGCCTCCGAGAGGTCCTTGCCGACCTTCTCGGCGTCGATGTCGAAGGCGGCGACGAACTCGACGTCGCGGACGTGGTAGCCGCCGAGGTCGACGTGCATCAGGCCCGGTACTTCGTCGGCGGGATCGGCGTCCTTGTAGTACTGGACGCCCTGAATGAAGGAGTTGGCGCAGTTGCCGACTCCGACGATCGCGACGCGCACCTTGTCGTCGGTGCGGGCGACGCCGTTGCCAGATGCTCCGTTGGTCTCGCTCATGAAGTCTGAAGTCCTTTTCCTCGGTCGGGCTAGGTCGCTAGTTACGCCCGGGCCCGGAACTGGTTACAGGTCTGAGGGAGGGGGTCCCTCGCTGGAAAGCTGGTTTCTGACGTGCCATACGCGCTGGATCGTCGTGACGATGGTCAGCGCCGCGATCACGTAGACCGCCGGCGCCAGAAGCTCGAAATCGCCGAGGCCTGCGCCCTTGGCGAAGATCAAGCCCACCGACAGTATGACTACCCGGACGGGTCTTGTGGCAAGGCCGACCTTGCATTCGACCCCCAGCGCCTCGGCGCGGGCGCGCGTGTAGGAGACCATCAGCGAGCCGAGCACCGCGACCACGCACATCGCCGCGGCGAAGTTCTGGCCGGTGGCCGCGAAGTAGCCGGCGACCGCGGCGAGCACGACCCCCTCCTCGATCCGGTCCAGGGTCGAGTCGAGGAAGGCGCCGAACAGCGTCCCCTTGCCCGACATCCGCGAGTAGCGCCCGTCGAGGGTGTCCATCACCGAGCCGAGCACGAAGGCGACGCCGGCGAGGAAGAAGAGGCGCTGGGTGACGAGGAAGGCGGCGATCAGGTTGCCGACGAGGCCGGCGACCGAGATCGCGTTCGGCGTCAGCCGCGACTCGATCAGGCGCTCGCGGGCGTAGGCGCGCAACTCCTGTCCATTGCGGGCCTGACGACCGTCGCGGCGGCTGCCGGGGGCCCTGGGCGGGGCGGACGAATCCATCGGCGTGAGACTAACGCCCACCAGCGCCCAGGCTCCCCGCGAACTGCATCGACTTTTCCCTCCAGCAGGTGGAGAAGTCGATGCAGTTCGGGTGAAAGGCGCTGCTAGGCCTCCGCCTCCTGGGGGGCGGGGCGGCCCCAGGCCCAGGCGTGCGGCCGGGCGCGGGCAAGCAGGCGGTGGGCGACGAGCGCCGAGACGGCGGCGACCGACCAGCCGAGCGCCACGTCGACCCAGTAGTGGTTGGCGGTGACGATCACGACCCAGCCGATCAGCAGCGGCCAGGCCGCCCACCAGGCCCGCGACCACCAGTGGCGGCAGACGCGTATGCCGCTGATGCCGATCATCGCCGCGAAGGCGCAGTGCATGCTCGGCACCGCCGCGTAGGGGTTGATGAAGATCTTGGCCAGGGTCGAGTCGTGGTTGACGTTGGAGTAGTCGACGATCGTGTCGACGAAGCCGTGTTCGGGGAACATCCGCGGCGGCGCGGTCGGGTACAGCGTGTAGCCGACCAGGGCGAAGCCCATCGCCACGACGAACATGTTGCGCACGAAGTAATAGGACTCGTTGCGGAAGAGGTAGAGCCAGATCAGGAAGCCGAGCGCGATCGAGAACTGGGCGTTCAGGTAGAGCTGGTTGGCGAGGTCGATTATCCAGTGGGCGGGCAGGAAGAAGGCCTGTAGATGCGGCTCGAAGAAGGTGTGGCTGGAGCGCTCGAAGCCGATCAGCGCTTCGCCGTTGGCGATCGCCTCGGAGCGCTGGCCGTCGGCGATGCCGCGCACCAGCTCGTAGGCGACGTCGACGAAGACGAGGATCGCGATCTGGCGGCCGGCGTCGCCCCAGCCCTGGGGCAGCTTCTCTCCGATGCGGGCAAAGGCGCGGGACACGAAACGTCAATTGTAATTCCCGGGTTAACGGGCGCGCTATAGCGTCCCGGCCCGATGAGCTGGAGGCGAGCGGACAGGCGGCGGGTGCGGGCGATCCGCGACCGGCTGCGCGAGACGTACGGCCGCCCCGTGAACGAGCCGCACGGGCAGCCGATCGCCGAGCTGATCAAGACGGTGCTCTCCCAGCACACCAACGACCGCAACCGCGACCGCGCCTTCGCCGCGCTGCGCGAGCGCTTCCCTTCCTGGGAGGAGGTGCGCGACGCGCCGGTCTCCGAGGTCGAGGAGGCGATCCGGCCGGGCGGGCTCGGCAAGTCGAAGGCGCCGCGCATCCAGGCGATCCTCGAGCGGCTCGGCGAGCGCCCCGACCTCGACTGGACCGGGACCGCGCCGCCGGCCGAGTCGATGGCCTACCTGGTCTCGCTGCCGGGGGTCGGCCGCAAAACCGCGGCCTGCGTGCTGATGTTCACCTGGGGCATCCCCGAGATCCCGGTCGACGTCCACATCCACCGGGTCGGCGGGCGGCTCGGGCTCTTCCCGGAGAAGGCCTCCTTCGAGCGCGCCCACGACGAGATGATGGCGATCGTCGAGCCCGCCGACGCCTTCGAGTTCCACATGAACCTGATCCGCCACGGGCGCGAGGTCTGCCGTCCGAAACCGCGCTGCGGCGAGTGCGCGCTGCGCCGGATGTGTCCCTGGTACCGTGCCGGGCGCAAATGAGGCGGAACACCTTCATCGTCTTCGGCCTGCTGGTCCTCGTCCTCGCGGTCGTCATCCCCTGGCTCGCCTTCCACTCGAACGGCGACGCCGCCACCGGCGCCCAGGACGTGCCCGCCAAGCTGAAGTCCGGGCAGAGCCTCTTCCAGACGAACTGCGGCACCTGCCACACGCTCTACGCGGCGGGCACCGACGGCAACTACGCGCCCGACCTCGACGAACTGCTGGCGTCCAACGGCCTGCCGGAAGGCCCGACGGCCGCCGCGACGATCGAAGTGACCGAAGGCCGGGTGCTCAACGCGGTCGAAAACGGCGCCGACAGCAAGACCGTCCCAGGCCGCATGCCGGCGGGCATCCTCAACGAATCGCAGGCGAAGGAAGTCGCCGAATTCGTAGCCCACACCGCCGGCAAGAGCTAACGGCACGCCCCCACGCGGGGACGTGCCGTGCCTTAGAGACCTATACGGTCCGCTTAGGCACGGCACGTCCCCGATGCGGCTCAGTGGCCGAGGCGCAGCGTGCTGACGACTCCGGCGTGGTCGGAGGGCCAGAAGGGGGGTTCCGCCTGGAACGGGGTGTCGCCGATCAGGTGGGCGTCGTCGCCGTCGGAGCGGGCGGCGCCGCGGCTGAGGATCAGGTCGATCCGCGTCCGCAGGGTGGAGACCGGGTTGTTCAGCGCCCCCGGCGCGAGCGGCGGGGTGTTCGACTCCTGGCAGCAGGAGCTGCCCGGACCGAGCAGGCCCTCGTTCCAGCTGTCGCGGAGCTCGCCGGGCGCGGTGAGCTGCGCGTAGGAGGTGGTGGTCGAGCCGTCCGAGGCGGAGTTGAAGTCGCCGGTGGCGACGATCGTCCCGCCATTGGCCGGGCCGGCGAGGAATTCGTTCGCCTGGGTCTCCTGGACGACGGGCGATTCCTCGGTTTCGAGGTGGGTGTCGACGAAGCGGAACGGCTGCTGCTTGAGCCGCGCGTCGATGCTGGCCCAGCCGCGGTCGAAGGAGAGCGGGCCGACCGGCGATTCGATCGTCTGCTGGGTGGCGTAGCTGCCGCTTTGCGGGTTGCTCCAGGTCAGTCCCGGCGTGTCGTCGTTGACGAGGATCACGTCGCGATCTTCGAGGGTCACGGCGCAGGTGATCGTCGGGCCCGGCTGGACGCAGCCCTGTGCGGCCAGAGCCAGGGGCGCCGGCCCGATTTTCGCGTTGTGCGAGATCGCCGCCGCCGTGTAGTGCAGCCCGCGGGCCGCGAGGTCGCTTTCCAGGATCGCGAGGAAGTCATAGCCGGCAGGCGGGTTGAGGCCTTCGGTGGTCCACTTCGTGACCTCCTGGAGGCCGATCAGATCCGGTTCGTTTTCTTCGACCTCGTCGGCGATCGCTTCGGCGCGCCGCGGGAAGTTCGTGTACTGCACGGTCGCGTAGATCCGCGCGACGGCTTCGACGAACGCTTCCGGGGTGGTCGCTTCGAGCGCCGGGTTGAGACTGGAGCCCAGGTACATGTTCTGGGTCATGACGGTCAAGTCGCGCTTGCCGTGGCCGTGGCCGTGGAAGTGGTGGTGGTCGCCGTGGTGGCCTCCGTGGCCACGACCGTGGCGCTGCTCATGGCCTCTGCCCTTGCCGTGCGGCCCATGATCGTGATGCGCGAGGGCCGTGGCCGGGAGCAGGGCGAGGGCGAGGACGGCGGCGAACAGCGCCGCGGTCCGCGGAATCGGTGGGTGAGATCGGTGCACGTTGCCTCCTGATCGTCGGCGACCCGCGCGCGGCGGGCCGGTTCGTCGTCGAGGCGCCTCCTGTACCCGCAACGCACTATACGCATCCGCATTTGCATCTCGTCAGGAATCTGCCATACTCGCGCTTAGATTTCTTAGGTGTCGCTCAAATAGGCTCTCCCGTAGCCACAACGAACCTGGAGGTACTGACTAGTGGGTAAGACGATCGGGATCGATCTGGGCACGACCAACTCCTGCGTTGCCGTGCTGGAGGGCGGCGAGCCAACCGTCCTCGAGAACGCCGAGGGCGGGCGCACGACGCCGTCCGTCGTCGCCTTCACCGAGTCCGGCGACCGTCTCGTCGGCACGGTCGCCAAGCGCCAGGCGGTGATGAACCCCGAGAACACGATCTTCTCGATCAAGCGCTTCATGGGCCGCAAGGAGGCGGAAGTCAAGGAGGAGGAGACAATCGTCCCCTACAAGGTCGAGGCCGGGCCCAACGGCGACGTGCGGGTCGACGTGCGCGGCAAGCAGTACAGCCCGCCGGAGATCAGCGCGATGATCCTCCAGAAGCTGAAGGCCGATGCCGAAGCGAAGCTCGGCGAGACGGTCGACAGCGCCGTGATCACCGTCCCCGCCTACTTCAACGACGACCAGCGCCAGGCGACCAAGGACGCCGGCAAGATCGCCGGGCTCGAGGTCAAGCGGATCATCAACGAGCCGACCGCCGCCTCGCTGGCCTACGGGCTCGACAAGGAGACGGCCGACCACACGATCCTCGTCTTCGACCTCGGCGGCGGCACCTTCGACGTCTCGGTGCTGGAAATCGGCGACGGCGTCTTCGAGGTGAAGGCGACCGCCGGCGACAACCACCTGGGCGGCGACAACTGGGACAAGGCGATCGTCGAGTGGCTGGTCGCCGAGTTCAAAAAGGACCAGGGCGTCGACCTGGCCGCCGACAAGAACTCGCTGCAGCGCCTCTACGAGGCCGCCGAGAAGGCGAAGATCGAGCTCTCCTCGGCTCAGGACACGCAGATCAACCTGCCCTTCATCACCGCGGTCGAGGGACAGCCCAAGCACCTCGACATGAAGCTCACCCGCTCGAAGCTGAACGAGCTGACGGGTGAGCTGCTCGAGCGCGTCGTCGGCCCGGTGAAACGGGCGCTCGGAGACGCCAGCTCGGAGATCGACCACGTCGTCCTGGTCGGCGGCATGAGCCGCATGCCGGCGGTGCGCGAGAAGGTCAAGGAGCTGACCGGCAAGGACCCCCACCAGGGCGTCAACCCGGACGAGGTCGTCGCCGTCGGCGCCGCGATCCAGGCCGGCGTGCTGGCCGGCGACGTCAAGGACGTGCTGCTGCTCGACGTCACCCCGCTGACCCTCGGGATCGAGACCAAAGGCGGCGTGATGACCAAGCTGATCGAGCGCAACACGACGATCCCGACCAAGAAGTCGGAGACCTTCTCGACCGCCGACGACAACCAGCCCTCGGTCGAGATCCACGTCCTGCAGGGCGAGCGCGAGATGGCCGCCGGCAACAAGAGCCTCGGCAAGTTCCAGCTGACCGGCATCCCCCCCGCGCCGCGCGGCATGCCGCAGATCGAGGTCACCTTCGACATCGACGCCAACGGCATCATCCACGTCACCGCCAAAGACCTGGGCACCGGCAAAGAGCAGAAAATCGAGATCCAGTCGGGCTCCGGACTGACGGACGAGGAAATCCAGAACATGGTCTCCGACGCCGAGAGCCACGCCGAGGAGGACAAAAAGCAGCGCGACCTGGCCGAGGCGCGCAACCTCGCCGAGAACGCCGCCTACCAGTCCGAGAAACAGCTCGAGGAGCTGGGCGACAAAGTCGAGGCGGCCGACAAGGAGGCGATCGAGGCGGCAGTCAAGGACGTGCGCGGCGTGCTCGAGTCCGAGAGCGTCGAGGAGATCAACGCCAAGACCGAGGCGCTGACGGCGGCCTTCCAGAAAGTCTCACAGCAGATCTACGAAGCGGCTCAGGCCGAGGCCCAGGCGCAGTCGGCTGACGGTGGCGAGCCGGACGGGTCGGCTGGCGACGAGGAGGAAGTGGTCGAGGCCGAGGTCGTCGACGAGGGCGACGAGTCGTGATCGAGTCTCCAGACGATCAGGGACGAGGCGCTTCAGCCGCGGGTCCTGTCGGCGCAGGGGACCCACCACCCCCTCCGGTCGCTAAAGCGTCCTCGGGGGCGGTACCCCCTACGCCGCCACCCGCGGGTGAGGCGGATCGGGCAGACGACATCGAGCGCGATCTCGATGCATTGCTCGCGGACACGCAACAGCAGCGCGACGAGTATCTGGAGCTTGCCAAGCGGACCAAGGCTGACTTCGAGAACTACCGGAGGCGGATGGCCGCGGAGGTTCAGGCGGCTGTTGGGCGCGGCAAGGGGGAGCTTCTTCGGGACGTGGTGCCTGTGCTCGACGATTTGGAGCGGGCGATACAGGCTGCTGGGCTCGATCCGGAGGGGGACTCTGAGGACGGGTTGTCGCATGGCGTGCTGCTTGTGTTCCGGAGCTTGCGGGACTCGTTGAGCCGGAATGGGGTCGAGGCGGTCGATCCGACGGGGGAGAAGTTCGATCCGATGGCGCATGAGGCGCTCTCGACTGTTCCGGCGGACGGGGTCGAGTCGGGCGTCGTTGTCGAGACGATGCAGAAGGGCTACCGG
>Ga0210100_1000093_pt1 | contig 18369 bp, 14 predicted proteins | sample MayberryNW_TuleB_FD_185525 | JGI IMG/M metagenome (GOLD analysis project Ga0210100, IMG submission 185525) | Wetland microbial communities from San Francisco Bay, California, USA, that impact long-term carbon sequestration - MayberryNW_TuleB_D1... | ecosystem: Environmental > Aquatic > Marine >... | reverse complement strand
GGTTTTCGGCGATCGTCGCCATGACCCGCCGCTGGGAGGTCGGCAGCGAGGCCCAGGTCGCCCGCAGCTCGTCGCGCACGAAGTGCATCGTCTCGTCGTAGGCCGAGAGCCAGATTTCCTCGGTCATCTCCTCTCCGGGCGAAATCAACTCCCAGAGCAGGTGGGCAAGGAGCATTGTCCGCTGCGGATGGCCGCACGACGCATCGAGCAGCGGCTCCAGGGCCGGGCCGAGTGAGCGACCGGTCGCCTCGAACCTCTCGGCGACGTATCCGGCGACGTCGCCGGCGGCAAGCGGGGGCAGATCCACCGGACCGGCTTGGCCATAGAAGGCGCGGCGGCGATCGGCGAACAGCTCCCTCATCATTCCCACGTGGGAGCCCGCGAAGATGTAGCTGGCCGCGTCGCCGTGATGTTGGATCTCGGAGCGGATCACGGCGTCGGCCTTCTCCTTGGTGGCGAGGATGTCCTGGAACTCGTCGAAGACGACCAGGATGCGAGTCCCGTGGCGCTTGTTCAGCTGCACGGGCAACGCCAACCTCTCGACCAGGGGCGGCTCGGCCTGTGGGTCGACGGAGACCTCGACGCCGGCTGGTATCGGGCCGCCGCCAACGCGGAGCGTCGGCCGCATCAGCCGGCGAACTCCGGCAAACCAGGTCGCGGGACCCCCTTGCAGTTCGGCGGCGTAGGCGCGCTCGATCCGGCGGGCGATGTCGTCCAGCGTCAGCACGCCGAAGAAGTCGACGTATACCGCAGCCCATCCCGCCTCGCGCGCATCCTCGACGACCCGCGACAAGAGCGAGGTCTTGCCGTAGCGCCGCGGCGCCACGAGCCGGGAGTTGTTGCCGCTCTCGGCGCGGCGCAGCAGCGTGGCTGCCTCATCGTCACGGTCGAGCAACTCCGCCGCCGGAACCGGCTCGCTGAAGCGGAAGGGATTCCTGCTCGCATCAATAGAGCACATTTGCTCTCAACTATAGAGCAGCCATTCCGCCCAACCGGCGCCCCGGCGTACACGCGCTTCAGCGGCCACGTTGGATAGGGTTCCGCGCCGCGATGAGGTTCTTCGAGTACGAGGCGCGCAAGATCGTCGAGCTGGCGGGGATCCCCGTCACCAAGTACGGCTTCTGCACGACGGCCGACGAGGCCCGGCGGGTCGCCGAGGAGATCGGCGGGCCGGTGGTGATCAAGTCGCAGGTGCTGAGCGGCGGGCGGATGAAGGCCGGCGGGGTCAAGTTCGCCGACACCCCGGATGAGGCCGCCGCGCACGCCGCGGCGATCCTCGAGCTCGAGATCAACGGCCAGATGCCGCGCGGCGTGCTGGTCGACCCGAAGGCCGAGGTCAAGCAGGAGTACTACGCCGGCGTCGTCTGGGACGGCACCGCGAAGCAGCCGCTGATGCTCTTCAGCGACATGGGCGGGATCGACATCGAGGAGGTCGCCGAGAGCCATCCCGACCACGTCGGCCGCGGCCATGTCTCCAACCTGCTGCCGATCGCCGACTTCGAGGCCAAGCAGGTCGTCGCCGCCACCGGCGTCACCGGCAAGCAGCTGCAGCGCGCCACGCCGATCCTCGCCCGCCTCGCCCGCCTCTTCCGCGACAACGACATGACTTTGGCGGAGATCAACCCGTTGGCCGAGCTGGCCGACGGCAGCTTCGTCGCCCTCGACGCCCACATGGAGATGGAGAACGAGGCGGTCGGCCGCCAGAAGGGGCTGCTGCGCCGCAAGCTCGAGATCGCCGAGGAGGACACGCGCGAGACCTACGAGCCCTCCGACTTCGAGAAGAACGTCGCCGCGATCGACGCCGCCGACCACCGCGGCGTGATCCAGGGCAAGGACCACGGCTTCACCGGCAACCTCGGCCTGGTGATCGGCGCCGGCGGCGGCTCGCTGACCCTGACCGACGCGGTCCGCAGCCAGGGCGGCAAGCCCGCCAACTACTCCGAGATCGGCGGCAACCCCTCCGTCGCCAAGGCCTGCGGCCTGGCCAAGGAGGTGCTCGAAAAGGACGGCGTCGAGAAGATCGCCGTGATGATGTCGATCGTCTCCAACACCCGGGTCGACATCGTCGCCCGCGGCGTGATCAAGGCCTGCCTGGAGCTCGGCAAGGACCCGGGCGAGACGATCGCGATCTTCCGCATCCCGGGCGCCTGGGAGGAGGAGGGCTTCAAGATCCTCGAGCGCTACGGGGTCGAGTACTGCGACCGCTCGGTGCCGATGTGGGAGGCCGCCGGCCGCGCGATCGCCAAGATCCAGGGAGCGCCGGCCGCATGAGCATCCTGCTGAGCAAGGAGACCACCTTCATCGTCCAGGGGATCACCGGGCGCGAGGCGGTCAACCTGACCCGCGAGTGCCTCGACTACGGCTCCAGGGTCGTCGGAGGCGTCACCCCGGGCCGCAAGGGCCGCGAGGTGCACGGCGTGCCGGTCTTCGACACCGTCGCCCAGGCGGTCGAGAACCACGGCGGCCCGATCGACGGCTCGGTCGTCACCGTCCCCCCCGCCTTCACCAAGGACGCCGTGCTCGAGGCGATCGAGAACGGGATCAAGCTGATCGTGATCGTCACCGAGCGCATCCCGCGCCGCGACGTCGCCCAGATGGTCGAGCTCGCCAACATGCGCGGCGCCCGCATCATCGGCCCCAACTGCCTCGGCCTGATCGTCCCCGAGGTCTGCAAGATGGGCGGCATCGGCGGCCCGGCCAAGGACGCGGCGAAGGCCTACGCGCCCGGCCCGGTCGGCGTGATGAGCCGCTCTGGCGGGATGACCACCGAGATCTCCTCCTCGCTGACCCAGGCCGGCCTCGGCGTCTCGACCGCGGTCTCGATCGGCGGCGACGCGATCATCGGCTCCACCTACGCCGAGCTGATGCCCTACTTCGAGGCCGACGAGCAGACCCAGGCGATCGTCATCTACACCGAGCCCGGCGGCCGCATGGAGGCGCAGCTGGCCGAATGGGTCAAGGACAACGACTCGCGCCTGCCGATCGTCGCCTTCATGGCCGGCAAGTTCATGGACGACGAGGAGATGAAGGGGATGAGCTTCGGCCACGCCGGGACGATCGTCGAGGGCAAGGAGGACACCGCGACCGAGAAGATCGCCCGCCTCGAAGCCGCCGGCATCCGCGTCGTCGAGCGAATCGACGAGATCCCCGACGCGGTCAAGCAGAAGCTGGGGGCGGTCGCCTGATGGCCGAGACCCTGAACAAGGTCTTCATCGACGTCGAGGTCGACGCCTCGGCCGCCGCCGACGCCGAGCTGGCAAAGAAGCTCGAGGAAGTCTGCCCCGTCGACATCTTCAAGGCCACCGACGCGGGCGTCGAGATCGTCGAGGGCAACCTCGACGAGTGCGTCCTCTGCAACCTCTGCGTCGACGCGGCCCCCGCCGGCGCCGTGCGCGTCATCAAGCTCTACGAGCAGTAGCGACCGCCGCCCCGACGGGACGGAAACGTCCCCATATAGATGGAAATCGTCCCGTCGGCCCCGTCGGCCGGGGAGACGACGTGTGCGATAGGTCACGTTACCTGGATATAAATTTATATCGCGGTAACGTTGTCGCCGATGGCTGCAACGCCGACACGCTCGCGGCTCTCCCGCGGCGACCGCATGGAGCAGACGCTGGGCGTCGCCCACGCGCTCTTCGCCGAGCGCGGCTACGCCGCGGTGACCATGGATGAGGTCGCCGCCGAGGTTGGCGTCACCAAGCCGCTCCTCTACAACTACTTCGGCAACAAGGAGCGCCTCTACATCGCCTGCATGAAGCGCTCCGGCGACGCGCTCGTCAAGACGATCCTCGAGACGGTCGGCGACACGAGCAACCCGGGCGACGCCCTCAACCAGGGCCTGCGCGCCTTCTTCGCCTTCCTCGACGCCGACCGCGCCGCCTGGGCGGTGCTCTTCGACGAGACGCTGCCGCAGAGCGGCGAGCTCGCCGACGGGGTCGCCGAGTACCGCGGCCGCCTGACCACGCTGGTCGCCGAATCGCTGCTCGCCCAGCTGCCCGAGAGACGGCGCTCGGCGGCGCGGATCGAAGTCGAGGCCCTCTCCACCGCCCTGCTCGGGGCCGCCGAGGCGCTCGCCCGCTGGTGGCTGCGCACCGAGGCGACGAGCGCCTCGGAGGCGGCCGAGCTGCTGATCGCGACGATCGAGCCCGGCCTGCGCGCCCGCTCCACCCCAGCTTCCAACCCCTCCCGACCCAAACCGAAAGGCAAAGGCTCTTGACCGAGAAACCACGCCGGGTCGCCATCGTCGGCGGCAACCGGCTCCCCTTCGCGCGCTCCAACGGCGTCTACGCGCACGCCTCCAACCAGGACATGCTCACCGCCGCGCTCGACGGCCTGATCGACCGCTTCGGCCTCGCCGGCGAGCGGATCGGCGAGGTCGCGGGCGGCGCCGTGCTGAAGCACTCCCACGACCGCGACCTGGCCCGCGAGAGCCTGCTCGGCACGCGGCTGGCGCCCGAGACGCCCGCCTACGACGTGCAGCAGGCCTGCGGCACCGGGCTGGAGACGACGATCCTCGTCGCCAACAAGATCGCCCTCGGGCAGATCGAGTCGGGCATCGCCTGCGGCGCCGACACCACCTCCGACGCGCCGATCGCGCTCAACGAGCAGCTGCGCGAGACCCTGCTCGACGCCAACCGCCAGCGCTCGACGATCGGCAAGCTGCGCAGCCTGACCCGGGTGCGCCCCGGCCACATCGTGCCCTCGGTCCCCCGCAACGAGGAGCCGCGCACCGGCCTTTCGATGGGCGAGCACTGCGCGATCATGGCGACCGACTGGGGCATCGGCCGCACCGAGCAGGACGAGCTCGCGGTCGCCAGCCACGAGAAGCTCGCCGCGGCCTACGATCGCGGCTTCCTCGACGACCTGATCACCCCCTACCTCGGCCTGGAGCGCGACCAGAACCTGCGTCCCGACTCGAGCGCCGAGAAGCTCGCCAAGCTGAAGCCGGTCTTCGGCGGCCCGGAGGGGACGATGACCGCCGCCAACTCGACCCCGCTCTCCGACGGCGCCTCGGCGGTGCTGCTCGCCAGCGAGGAGTGGGCGAAGGAGCGCGACCTGCCGATCCTCGCCTACTTCGCCGAGGCCCAGACCGCCGCCGTCGACCACGTGCACAAGCGCGAAGGGCTGCTGATGGCGCCGGCCTACGCGATGCCGGCGATGCTCGACCGGGCAGGCCTGACACTTCAGGACTTCGACTACTACGAGATCCACGAGGCTTTCGCCGCGCAGGTGCTCTGCACGCTGAAGGCCTGGGAGGACGACGCGTTCTGCGCCGAGAAGCTCGGCCGCGGCGAGCCGCTCGGCGCGATCGACCGCGAGAAGCTCAACGTCAACGGCGGCTCGCTGGCCGCCGCCCACCCGTTCGCCGCCACCGGCGGGCGGATCGTCGCCGGCCTCGCCAAGCAGCTGCACGAAGACGGCGTGGGCCGCGGCGCGATCAGCGTCTGCGCCGCCGGCGGCCAGGGCGTCGTCGCCATCCTCGAAGCCCCGGGAGGCGCCAAATGAGCGATCGCTACTCGCAGGTGGTCAACGCGCCGGTCGTCTCGACCGTCGCCCGCCAGCTCGGGCTGCCGCGCCCGGCGGAGCTGGAGCGCTTCGCGCCCAGCGCCCCGGTCGTCTCCGGCCCGGTGCTCTCCGGCGCCGCGCCCGGCGGCCGCCTGGGCAAGGCGGTCGCCACGCTGCTCGACGAGATCAAAGCCGAACGGGCCGGCGCCGAGGGCCCGGCCAAGGCGCTGGTCTTCGACGCGACCGGGATCGCCGACTCGACCGAGCTGGTCGAGCTGCAGCGCTTCTTCTATCCGGCCGTGCCGCGGCTGAAGCGCTGCGGTCGCGTGGTCGTGCTCGGCACGCCGCCGGCCGAGGCCGGATCGGCGCGTGCCGCCACCGCGCAGCGGGCGCTGGAGGGCTTCACCCGCTCGCTCGGCAAGGAGGTCGGCGGCAGGGGCGCCACCGTGCAGCTGGTCTACGTCGCCGGGGGCGCCGAGGACCAGCTCGCCTCCACGCTGCGCTTCCTGCTCTCGCCGCGCTCCGCCTACGTCTCCGGCCAGGTGGTGCGGGTCGGCGCCGGCGTGGCGCCCGTTCCCGAGCTCGACTGGGAGCGGCCGCTGGCCGGCAAGCTGGCGCTGGTCACCGGCGCCTCGCGCGGGATCGGCGAGGCGATCGCCGAGACCCTGCGCCGCGACGGCGCCGAGCTCGTGCTGCTCGACGTGCCGGCGCTGGGCGCCGACCTGCGCAAGGTCGCCGAGCGGCTCGAAGCCGAGACGGTCGAACTCGACATCACCGAGCCCGACGCGCCGCTGCAGATCGCCGCGGCGCTGCCCGACGGCGTCGACGCGGTCGTCCACAACGCCGGCGTCACCCGCGACCGGACGATCGCCAAGATGCCCGAGGAGCGCTGGGCTTCGCTGATGGAGATCAACCTCTCCAGCGAGGAGCGGATCGACGACGCGCTGCTCGAGCGCGACCTGCTGCGCGAGAACGGCCGGATCGTCTGCGTCTCCTCGATGAGCGGCATCGCCGGCAACTCCGGGCAGACCAACTACGCCACCTCGAAGGCCGGCGTGATCGGCATGGTCGAGGCGATGGCGCCGGAGCTGGCGACCCGCAAGGCGACGATCAACGCGGTCGCGCCGGGCTTCATCGAGACCCGGATGACGGCGGCGATGCCGATCGGCCCGCGCGAAGCCGGCCGGCGGCTGAGCAGCCTCTCGCAGGGCGGCCTGCCGGTCGACGTCGCCGAGACGATCGCCTGGTTCGCCAGCCCCGCCTCGACCGGCGTCAACGGCAACGTGGTCCGCGTCTGCGGCCAGGGATTCCTGGGGGCGTGATGAGCACCCGCACGCTCGACAGCCCGCCCAGCATCCTGCCGCTCTACGCCCGCGCCGCGGCGCCGCTGATCCCCGGCGCCTCGTTGCTGCCCGGGGTTCCGGGACGCGGCAAGGAGATCCCCGACGTCGAGATCGAGCTGCCCAGCATCGAGGCGCGGCCCGAGCAGGTCGCCGCCTACGCCCGCGTCTGCGGCTTCTCGCTGCGCGACACGCTGCCGCCCACCTATCCGCACGTGCTCGCCTTCCCGCTGAACATGGCGGTGATGGCCAGCGGCGATTTCCCCTTCGGCGCGGTCGGCCTCGTCCACATCGAGAACCGGATCGAGCAGCGCCGCCCGATCGCGATCGGCGAGCAGCTCTCGATCAAGGTCAAGCCGACCAAGCTCCGCCCCCACCCCAAGGGCCAGACCTTCTCCCTCCACACCAAGGTCAAGTCCGGCCCCCGAATCGTCTGGGAGAGCACCAGCACCATGCTCCGCCGCGGCAACCCGGGTGCCGACGGGACGAAAAGTCAAGGCAGCCTTGACAATTCGGCCCGTCGGCGGCTGGAGGACTGTGAGGCTTCGGCTCTCTGGAAGCTTTCGGGGGACCTGGGGCGGCGGTATGCGTCGGTGTCGGGGGACCGCAATCCGATTCACATGCACTCGCTGACGGCCAAGCCGCTGGGCTTCCCGCGGGCGATCGCGCATGGGATGTGGACCAAGGCCCGCTGCCTCGCGGCGCTGGAGGGCCGCCTGCCGGACGCCTTCGCGGTCGAGGTCCGCTTCCGCAAGCCGATCCTGCTCCCGGGCAGGGTCGAGTTCCTCAGCGAGGCGGACGGCGGAGAGATCGATTTCGCGGTGCGCGACGCAAAGCGCGGCACACCGCACCTGGACGGCCACGTCGCGCCGCTCACAAACCACCAAGACGAAGCGAGGAGGAAGTAGAGATGCCCACCGCAACCGATGAGAAGGGCGTGGCCGAGCGCAGCATGGGCCTGGGCCTGCGCTGGCTCAACCGCCTCGCAGGCTCCGACCTGCTCGACCGGATCAAGATCCGCAAACAGGTCGAGCGAGCGCTGTTCAGCGGCACCAAGAACGGGTTCCGCTCGGTGACCGTCGCGGGACGCACCTTCAAGGCGGCTCAGAAGCTGACCGGCCCGGCGCGCCAGGCGCCCGGCAAGCCGCGGGCGCTGTTCGACATCAGCCCCGACGACGAGCAGCAGATGCTCCAGGAAGGGGTGCGCGACTTCGCCGAGGCGAAGGTCCGGCCGATCGCCAAGCAGGCCGACTTCGACCGCTCGACGCCGGCCGAGGTGCTTGCCCAGGCCAACGAGCTCGGCGTCAACATGCTCGGCGTCCCCGAGGAGCTCGGCGGCGTGATGCACGAGCAGGCGGCGGTGACCAGCGTGCTGATCGGCGAGGCGCTGGCCCAGGGCGACATGGGCGTCGCCTACGCGGCCCTCGCCCCCGGCGCGGTCGCCACCGCGATCGCCCACTGGGGCACGGCCGAGCAGGAGGCGACCTACCTACCGGCCTTCACCGGCGAGGACACGCCCGTCGCGGCGCTGGCAATGCTCGAGCCGCGGCCGCTCTTCGACCCGCTGAAGCTCGAGACGAAGGCCCGCAAGGACGGCGGCGACTGGGTCCTGAGCGGCGCCAAGGCGCTGATCGCGCGTCCCAGCGAGTGCGAGCTGTTCGTGGTCGCCGCCGAGGCCGAGGGCATCGGCCCGGCGCTCTTCACGATCGAGTCCGGCGCCAAGGGCCTCTCGGTCGAGGAGGAACCGGCGATGGGCCTGCGTCCCGCCGCCACTGGCCGCCTGCTGCTCGACGACGTCCGCCTGCCCGGCGCGGCGCTGCTCGGCGAGGGCAAGCGCGAGGACTACGTCGAGTGCGTGCAGCGGGCGCGGGTCGCCTGGTGCTCGCTGGCGGTCGGCACGTCCCAGGCCACGCTCGACTACGTCAAGGAGTACGTCAACGAGCGCACCGCCTTCGGCGAACCGATCTCCAACCGCCAGGCGGTCGCCTTCGGCGTCTCCAACATCGGCATCGAGAGCGACGGGATGCGGCTCGCCACCTACCGGGCCGCGAGTCGCGCCGATCAGGGCAAGGACTTCGCCCGCGAGGCGGCGCTGGCCCGCCGGCTCTGCGCCAAGCAGGGCATGCAGATCGGCTCCGAAGGGGTGCAGCTGCTCGGCGGCCACGGCTTCGTCAAGGAGCACCCGGTCGAGCGCTGGTACCGAGACCTGCGAGCCGCGGGCGTGATGGAGGGCGCCCTGCTCGTCTAGGCGCACGCCACGAGCCAAAGGAACACAGATGATCAACCTAGAGACACCGAAGAAGTTCAAGCCGCTGGCCAGCCAGGCCAACCAGGTCGCGCAGGAGGTCTTCCGGCCGATCTCGCGCAAGTACGACGAGGCCGAGCACTCCTACCCCAAGGAGCTCGACATGCTCGCCTCGCTGATCGACGGGATGAACGAGGGCTCCGACATGGGCGGGGCCGGCGCCGCCGGGGTGCGCCGCGACGCCGACGGACCCAAGGACGAAGGCAACCGCAACGGCTCCAACCTCTCCACCGTGCTCGGCATCGTCGAGCTCTGCTGGGGGGACGTCGGCCTGCTGCTCTCGATGCCCCGCCAGGGCCTCGGCAACTCGGCGATCGCCTCGGTGGCGAGCGACGAGCAGCTCGAGCGCTACGGCGGCAAGTGGGCGGCGATGGCGATCACCGAGCCCGAGGCCGGCTCGGACTCGGCCGCGATCCGCACCACGGCCGAACTCGACGGCGACGAATACGTGCTCAACGGCGAGAAGATCTTCGTCACCTCGGGCGACCGGGCGGACCTGATCGTCGTCTGGGCCTCGCTCGACCGCTCCAAGGGTCGGGCGGCGATCAAGTCGTTCATCGTCGAGCGCGACAACCCGGGCCTGAAGCTCGATCGGCTGGAGCACAAGCTCGGCATCCGCGCCTCGGACACCGCCAACTTCACCCTGCAGGACTGCCGGGTGCCAAAGGAGGCGCTGCTCGGCAACCCGGAGATCGACACCAAGGCCGGCTTCGGCGGCGCGATGCAGACCTTCGACAACACGCGGCCGCTGGTCGCAGCGATGGCGGTCGGCGTAACCCGCGCCGCGCTCGAGGAAACCCGCACGCTGCTCGAGGAGGCGGGCGTCGAGATCGACTACGACCGCCCCGCCCTGGGACAGTCGGCGGCTGCCGCGCGCTACCTGGAGATGGAGGCCGACTACGAGGCCTCCCTGCTGCTCACCATGCAGGCCGCCTGGATGGCCGACAACTCGAAGCCCAACTCGCTGCAGGCCTCGATGGCCAAGGCGAAGGCGGGGCGCACCTGCGTCGAGGTGACGCTTGGCTGCGTCGAGCTGTGCGGGTCCGTCGGCTACGCCGAGAACGACCTGCTCGAGAAGTGGGCGCGCGACGCGAAGATCCTCGACATCTTCGAGGGGACGCAGCAGATCCAGCTGTTGATCGTCGCGCGGCAGCTGCTCGGGAAGAGCTCGTCCGAACTGCGGTAGGTGGTGCGGGGGCGGGCGGCCCTCCCCAAAACGCTCGGCAGGAGCCTCGCTTGAGTGTTTTGGGAGGAGGCTCCAACCCTCTTCTCAGCTTCGGCCGGGGGAGACTCTGTCTATGTTCAGTTGCAGCCACTCTGGAAGGAATGGCTCGGTGATTCGGTAGGCGCCTGCTTCTCCGGTTACTAGTTCTCGTCTTGTTAGGGCGCGGAGGGCTTTTTGGACGTTGGTGGCGGGCGGGAGGTTGTGGTGGGTGCGGTAGGCGGCGCTGAAGGGGTGGCCGGGTTCGCGGGCTAGGGCGCGGAGAACCTGTCTTTGGACGGCGGATGCGCCGTCCCAGAGGAGGCTGAAGTGGGCGTGCTCGGAACGCAGGACGGCGGCCAGCGCGCGCTCGAGCTCGTCGGCGGCGGCGGCCCCGCCCGCCGGCGTCTGCTCCCAAAGGGAGTAGCAGAGCTCCTGCGTCGCGTAGGGGTGGCCCCCGGTGCGGGCAAGGAGGTCTTTGACGGCGGCCGGCTCGACTGCGCGGCCGCTGCGCTCAAAGCGCTCGGCGATGAAGGCGCCGAACGGGTCGGCCGGAATCGGCCCGAGCTCGATCGACCGGGCGCTGCGCCAGAACGGCTCGTTGGCGTCGTTGAAGATCCGCTCCATGATGTGCTGCTTGCTTCCCAGGTAGACGTGAGCGATCTCGGGCTGGCGCTGGAAGACCGAGCGCAGGAGCTTCGGCAGCTCGGGATCGATGGAGACGATCTCCTGGAACTCGTCGATGACCAGGGCGACGCGACGGCCGCGAGCCCCGGCCAGCTCCGCCGGAAGCTCGAGCAGTCTTTCGAGCGTCGCGTCGATGTCGGATGGCCGGTGGCCGACGCCGAAGCTGAACGAGAGCGTGCCGTCGTTGGGGTTGACGTTGATCGTCGGTTGCACCTGAAGGCCGCGAAAAGGCGCCAGGGCGCGGTCGCGAACCCGCTCGATGGTGGTCGCGACCTGCTCGTAGATCGAGCGGGCGAGGGCCGCCGCCAGGCTCTCCTTGCTCGCCGTGGTCATCAGGTCGATCTGAGCGACGAGCACTCCGTCCGCCGCCAGGGCGCCGGCCGCGCGCCAGACGAGCGACGACTTGCCGTAGCGGCGAGGGGCGAAGACAACGACGTCCTGGCCGTTGCGAATATCGCTCGTCAGCTCGCCGAGCTCGGCTTCGCGGTCGGCAAACGCCTCGTCGAGGGCGAGCGCGCCGAAGCTGAAGGGATTGTCAGCCATCTACATACCCTCTCGCATAATACGCCTTCGTATAATGACACTTTCGGAGCATACCTTCTGAGATGATACCGTCCAGCATTATACTAATTGGTATGTCACACCGGGCCGGCAACTCCCATATAAGTCCCTGGCCCCAATGATTCTCCCCCCGTCGTGAACTTCATCGAGGATGTCCTGGAGCGGTCCCCCGCCTCTCGCCTGGGAGTCGTCGCGATCGACCGCGAAGGCGCCCGCCGCGATTGGCACTTCGGCGAATTGATCGCCTGTTCGGCGGGGCTTTCGGGGGCGTTCGCCGCGCGGGGGGTGAAGCGCGGGGACGTGGTCATGACGCTGGTGGGGAACCGGATCGAGTGGGTGCTTTCGCTGTTGGCCTGCTGGCGGATGGGGGCGGTTGCCCTGCCGTGCAGCACGCAGTTGCGGCGGCACGATTTGGAGTTGCGGGTCGCGGCGGCCGATCCCAAGCTCTGCCTCGGGGAGGACGAGCTGCTGGCCGAGCTGCCTGGCGGGGTCGAGGCGATGACGCTGGCGGACGTGGCCGTCGTGCTCGATGAGGACCGGGCGCAGGAGACCCCCGCCGCGGTTGAGGAGATGGACGGCGAGGACCCGGCGCTGATCGTCTTCACGTCGGGGACCACCGGGGAGCCGCGGGGGGTCGTGCATGCCTTCCGGTATCTACTGGGACAACGGGCCCAGGCGGAGCACTGGCTTGGGTCACGCAAGGGTGAGCTGGTCTGGTGCACGACGGCGACCGGCTGGGCGAAGTCGGCGCGGAACGTGTTCATCGCTCCCTGGCTGACCGGGGCCGCCGCGACGATCCACGCCGGGCGCTTCGACCCGGCCGAGCGACTCGACCTGATCGAGGCGCTTGGCGTGAACGTGCTGTGTCAGGCGCCGACCGAGTACCGGATGCTGGCCAAGCGCACCGCCCTGCGGCCGCTCCCCTCCCTGCGCCGCATGGTCTCCGCCGGCGAGGCGCTGGAGGCCGGCACGATCGGCGCCTTCCGCGAAGCGACCGGACTCGAGCCGGCCGACGGCTACGGCCAGACCGAGACCGGCCACATCAGCGGCAACCTCGCCGGCGAGCAGGTGCGGCTCGGCTCGATGGGCAAGCCGCTGCCGGGCTTCGAGACCCGGATCGTCGAGGGCGAACTCCAACTGAGCGCCGCCTCCTCCCCCACCTTCTTCTCCCGCTATCTCGACGGCGAGCGCTTCGAGGACGAGTGGTGGCCGACCGGAGACCTGGTCCGCGAAGACGAGGACGGCTACCTCTACTTCGAGGGCCGCGACGACGACATCATCCTCTCCTCGGGCTACCGGATCGGGCCCTTCGAGGTCGAGTCCGCCCTGCTCTCCCACCCGGCCGTCGCCGAGGCCGCCGCGGTCGCCGCGCCCGACCCCGAGCGCGGCGCCGTGGTCCGCGCCGTCGTCGTCCCCCGCGAGCGCCAGCCGAGCGAGGAGCTCGCCCGTGAGCTGCAGGAGCACTGCAAGCGCGAGACCGCCCCCTACAAGTTCCCCCGCATAGTCGAGTTCGTCGCCGAGCTGCCGAAGACGAGCACCGGCAAGCTCAGGCGCGCGCAACTGCGAGAAGAATCGCCTTCCTGAGCCCCCCTATCCCTTGGGCCTGCAGGGGAAGACATGCGTCTCCCCCAGAGTCGTGCCGTCGCTGAAGAGAACCTGGCCCTTCGTCGTGTAGCGGCCGGTCGGACAGCTCGCCGTCAGATAGCTCATCTTCCTGCCCCTGTAGGCAAACCGGCGCCCCACGGTCAGCTGAAAGCGGGTCACCGATCCATAGCCGCCCGCGATCCTCGGGATCCGCGCCAGGAGATGCATGCCGAATGGGCCGCGCCGGATGCGCGTGATCCTTGCGACCACGACGATCGCCGTCGGCGCCGGGATCGCGACATAGGTGTGGACGAGGACCAAAGTGGCGCCACCCCGTACGCCCCCGTTGAAGAGGACGATCGGCCCCCGCGCCGTGAACGGCTGCTGTTCCGGAAAGGCGACGTCCACTTCCGCCTCGCCGGAGCCGACTATCGCCGTCCGGCAGACCTTCCTGGCGACCGCCGTTTCACGCGCCTCGATCTGGCTCGACCTGCACGCCGGAAGCCCCGTCGCATTCAGCGCGATCGTCCGGTCGATGTCCAGGTTCACGGTCCGCAGCGCGGGAGGGTGGCTGCCGTCGACGGTCCCGATTTCTCCCCGCAGGTGGGCGACGATCGGAGCGCTTTCGTGCCGCGGGAGCGCCGACGGCGATATGCCGCCGTCGTCGGCGAGGTAGAGGTTGCCGGCGTGCACGACCTGGCGCCGGGCGAGGGCGGTCGCCGCAAAGACCAGCGAGAGCGCGGCGATCGTCACAGCGATATGGGTCAAGTGTCTCTTCATCGTCCCCCTGCCTCGGTGCGTTTTTGCCTGGGGCCGATCTTCCTGGCGCGGGATGGGGCGCGCCTCCCCAATGCGGGTAACGGCCGCCCCTCGGATTGAGCGGACTGGGAAGCGCCGCGGTTACTCGTCCAGCCGAAGGGCCGTCTCGAGATCCGTGGCCACGTCGGCAAGCGAGCGCCCGAGGCGATCCTCGATGGCGCGGATGCGATTGCTGACCGTGCGGCGGTCGACGCCCAGGCGGGCGGCGGTGGACGAGACGTTGCGCCCGGCGGCGAAGTAGGCGCGCAGGGTCTCGCGCGCGACCCTGCCACCGTCGCGGGTCTTCTCCAGGGGAGTCAGGTAGATCTCGCGCAGCGAGGTGGCGATCAGGTCGTCGTGCAGGGCGGAGGCCTGGAAGGCGATGTCGACGTAGCGGACGATCCGCCGCTCCTTGCGTTCGGCGATCGGCAGCGCCGCCTTGGCCTGGCGATGGCTGAGTCGCCAGCCCGAGAGTCCCTCCCCCGGCTCGCCGACGGTGATCAGCGCCCGTTCGGGAGCGACCGCCTCGAGCGCCCGCACGACCTCTCCCGGCGCCAGCGGCTGGCCGCCGCCAAGCCAGCAGGCCCAGGTGCTCTCCTCCTCGCGACGGACGGCAAGCAGCCGGCGATCGAATTGCGGCGCGAGCTTGCGTATCGCCTCGAAGCCGGTCGCTCCCTTCGCGATCAGAGCGAGGTGGTGAGCGCCAACGTCATAGCCGAGCTCGGCATGGTCGACGAGCTCCCCCGCGAGCAGCCGCTTCACGCACTCGCGCCGCCGGTCGGCGGCGCTCGAGGGCCGGCTCCCCACCTCGCGAGCGTGCTCGGCGGCAACCGCCGCGAGCAGCCCGTCGAGGACCGCGGCCTGCGTCCCGAGCAGTTGCCGCAGCGTCGAGCTCGGCGCCTCGGCCCGTCCTCCCTCCTCGAGGATCAGGTCGCCGATCAGCGCGTTCCCGGCGACGCAGCGACGCAGGACGGTGTCCAGGGGAACGCCGTCCCGGGCCGCCAGGCGAGCCTGGGCGAGGAGCGACGGGGGGATGCCGGGCGCCCGGCGGTCGCCGAGCTCGAGTGCCGAGATCGCGTACTCGACCGCCACCGGGAGGCTCGCGTGAAGACCCTGGAGATAGGCGGCATCGCGCACCTCGCGCGGATCCGCGATCGCGTAGATCCGCGTCGCGATCGCCGCTTCCAGCTCCGGCAGCCGCAGGCGCAGGCGACCCGCGAGCGCGGCGCGAACGTCATCCGGGGAATGCCCCGCGGCCGACCCTCGCCGGGACCGCGACCCCGCCGCGGCGCGCGAGCCGTCGCCACGCCGCGCGAGGCCCCTCTCGCCCACCTAGAGCGCCTCGGCGACGTCGACGGGGCGGCCGAGGTGGTAGCCCTGGGCCATGTCGACGCCGTATTCGCGCAGCATCTGGATCGTTACGTCGTCCTGCACGTACTCGGCGATCGTCGTCTTGCCGAGGCCGTGGGCGACCTGGACGATCGCCTGCACGGTGAGCTGGTCGGCGTCGCTGTTGGGCATGTCGCGGACGAAGGAGCCGTCGATCTTGATCAGGTCGAAGGGGATGCTCTTCAGGTAGTGGAAGGGCCCGAAGCCGGCGCCGTAGTCGTCGATCGCCACCTGGCAGCCGAACTCGGTGAGCCGGTCGGCGAAGCCGGCCGCGGCTTCGTAGTCGTGGTCGCGGGCGGTCTCGGTGATCTCGAAGGTGCAGAGCGCCGGGTTGGCGCTGCCTTCGTCGAGGCGCCGCTCGATGAATTCGAGCACCGAGAGGTCGGCGACCGAGGCGCCGGAGATGTTCATGTGCAGGGAGACCGGCTCCCCGGACCGCTCGCGCGCGGCGAGCAGCTCCAGGGCGCGGACGACCACCCAGCGGTCGAGCTCCTGGACCATGCCGGAGCGCTCCGCCGCCTCGATGAACGAGGCCGCCGGCAGCAGCTCCCCGTCCTCGCCGGTCATCCGCAGCAGCAGCTCATAGCGGTCGACGCCGCCGGAGGCGAGGTCGTGGATCGGCTGGGTGTGCAGCAGCAGGCGGTCGTGGGTGAGGGCGTCGCGGATGCGTGCGCTGGTCGTCTGCCGGCGGCGCTGCTGGCGCCGGGGCTCCTCCGGATCCTGGAAGAGGGCGATCTGGTTGCGGCCCTCCTCCTTGGCCCGGTACATCGCCTGATCGGCGGCGAGTAGCACCGCCTCGGCGCCGACGCCCCGCTCGCCACCAAACATCGTGATCCCGACGCTGATCGTCGCGCTGCCGTCGTCGGGCCGCGGCGCGGCGCTCTCGGCGACCTGGGAGCGCAGGTCCTCGCCGAGCTGCAGCGCGCCGGCGGTGTCGGTCTGCGGCATCAGCACCGCGAACTCGTCGCCGGAGAGGCGGGCGACGATGTCGGTGGTCCGCACCCGTTCGCGCATGATCCCGGCGACGCGGCGGATCAGCTGGTCCCCGGCGTGGTGGCCGAGCGAGTCGTTGACCGCCTTCAGCCCGTCGATGTCGATGATCATCACCGCCCCCTGGCCGCCGTAACGGGCGCTGAAGGAGACGTACTGGTCGAGCTCGGAGCGGAAGCGCCGCCGGTCAAGCAGCCCGGTGAGCGAGTCGTGGTCGGCGATGTAGCGCAGCTGGGCCTCGGTCTTCTCGGCCCTGGCGAGCGCCTCCTGTACCACCCGACGGTCCTCCGGCTCGAGCTTGGCGAGCACCGACTCGATCGCCGGATCGCTCTCTTTCGGCAGCTGGTCGCGCGTCACTCACTGAAGTTAGAACTTTCCGAGGCGGATCGGATTGGCCCTCAGGCACGGCGGTGCCGAATCGGTACGAATTTCAGCTACCGATCGGTGCGAAAAGTTGGCCCAATTGGAGCGCGGGTAGTGTGGCTCCATGCCGAACCGGCTCGCGGGCGAGACCAGCCCCTATCTGCTCCAGCACCGCGAGAACCCGGTGGACTGGTACCCGTGGGGCGAGGAGGCGCTCAGCCGCGCCCGCGAGGAGGACCGGCCGATCCTGCTCTCGCTCGGCTACTCGGCCTGCCACTGGTGCCACGTGATGGAGCGCGAGTCCTTCGAGGACGAGGCGACGGCCGCCTACATGAACGCCCATTTCGTCAACGTCAAGGTCGACCGCGAGGAGCGCCCCGACGTCGACGCCCTTTACATGGAGGCGGTGCGGACGATCGCCGGCCAGGGCGGCTGGCCGATGACCGTCTTCCTCGACCCCGAGGGCGTGCCCTTCTACGGCGGCACCTACTTCCCGCCCGACGAGGGCCGCGGCATGCCGAGCTTCCGCATGGTGATGGAGGCGGTGGTCGAGGCGTTCGAGAACCGGCGCGAGGAGATCGCCGAGCGGGCGCCGCAGATGCGCGAGCAGCTGGGCGCGATCGGCCGGCTCGAGCCCGACGGCGAGCGGCCCGGCGCCGCGGCGCTGGACGAGGCGATGGAGCGCCTGCGCGCGGCCGCCGACCTCGCCCGCGGCGGCTTCGGCGGCGCCCCCAAGTTCCCGCCCGCCTCGGCGCTGGAGCTGCTGATGGCGCGCGGCGAGCGCCAGATCGTCGAGCGCACGCTCGACGCGATGCTGGCCGGCGGCATCTACGACCAGCTCGGCGGCGGCTTCGCCCGCTACTCGGTCGACGCCGCCTGGCTCGTCCCCCACTTCGAGAAGATGCTCTACGACAACGCGCTCCTCGCCCGCGCCTACCTGCACGGCTGGCAGGCCGTCGGCCACGAGCGCTACCGCCGCGTCTGCGAGGAGACCCTCGACTGGGTCCTGCGCGAGATGCGCGGCCCCGAGGGCGGCTTCTACTCCGCCTACGACGCCGACTCCGAGGGCGAGGAGGGCCGCTTCTACACCTGGACCCCGGCCGAGATCCGCGACGCCCTCGCCAACCCAGCCGCCGACCGCGCGAACTGCATCAACTTCTCCTCCCAGCAGGTAGAGAAGTTGATGCAGTTCTACGGGGTTGAGGAGCGCGGGAACTTCGAGGGGCGCTCCGTATTGCATCGGGCGCTGGGGGTCGAGGCGGCGGGGCCCGAGGCGCTCGACGAGATGCGGCTGGCGCTCCGGGAGGCGCGCGCCGAGCGGGTCTGGCCGGGGCTCGACGACAAGCGGCTCACATCCTGGAACGCGCTGACGATCGGCGCGCTGGCCGAGGCCGGGGCCGTGCTGGAGCGCGACGACTACCTCGACGCCGCGCGCCGCTGCGCCGAGTTCGTCTGGACCGAGCTGCGCGACGCCGACGGCAACCTGCTGCGCACCTACAAGGACGGGCGCGCCCACCTCGACGCCTACCTCGAGGACCACGCCTTCCTGCTCGAGGCCCTGCTGACGCTCTACGAATCGACCCTCGAGCCGATCTGGTTCGAACGCGCCCGCTCCCTCGCCGACACGATCCTCACCCGCTTCGCCG
>Ga0210100_1000092_pt1 | contig 18616 bp, 14 predicted proteins | sample MayberryNW_TuleB_FD_185525 | JGI IMG/M metagenome (GOLD analysis project Ga0210100, IMG submission 185525) | Wetland microbial communities from San Francisco Bay, California, USA, that impact long-term carbon sequestration - MayberryNW_TuleB_D1... | ecosystem: Environmental > Aquatic > Marine >... | reverse complement strand
GAGCGGGGGGAGCGGCCTCGAGCGGTGATTCAGCGCTCGCTGACTCCGGTCTGGGAGGCCAACCACGTTTGGCTGATCTTCGTCCTGGTCGTCCTCTGGACGGCGTTCCCGCCCGCCTTCAGCGCGGTGATGACCACGCTCTACGTGCCGATCGCGCTGGCTGCGCTGGGGATCGTTCTGCGCGGCTCGGGCTTCGCCTTCCGCAAGTCGATCGAGGGCCTCTCCGGACGGCGCGCGGCCGGCGCGACCTTCGCGATCTCCTCGCTGCTGACTCCGTTCTTCATGGGCACGGTGGCGGGCGCGATCGCCGCCGGCAACGTCCCCGGCGAAGGCGACGGCCCGCCCTTCTCCAGCTGGCTGGCGCCCCTGCCGCTGCTCACCGGGGCGCTCTTCGTCGCCAGCGGCGCCTACCTCGCCGCCGTCTTCCTGGTCGGCGACGCGCAGCGCGCCGGCGACGAGCAGATGCGCGGCTACTTCGCCCGCCGCGCCCTCGCCGCGGCCGCGGCGGCCGGCGTCGCCGCCGCCCTCGGCCTGGTCGAGCTGCACGCCGAAACGCCGCACATCTTCCACCGGCTCGTGCACGAGGGCCTGCCGCTGGTGGTCGTCTCGGCGCTCTGCGGCCTCGGCGTGCTGGCGGTTCTGATCGCCGCCGCCCGCCGCGGCGGCTCGCCCCGCTCCCACCTGCTGCGCCCGCTCGCCGCGGGGGCGGTGATCGCCGTGATCTGGGGCTGGGGGGTCGCCCAGTTCCCCTACCTGGTGCCGACCTCGCTGAAGATCAGCCAGTCGGCCGCCCCGCCCGACACCCTCTCGACCGTGATCGTCGTCTTCCTCGCCGCCGCGGTCCTCGTCCTGCCCGCCCTTGGCCTGCTCTACTGGCTGAGCCAGAAGGAGCTGCTCGGTGAGTGAGGGCGCCATCCGCGCCGTGCTCTTCGACATCGACGGCACCCTGCTCGTCACTGGCGGCGCCGGCGGGATCGCCTGGCAGCGTGCCTTCGAGGAGCTGCACGGGGTGGAGGCGAACGTCGACGAGCACACCGACGCCGGGATGACCGATCCGGAGATCGTCAGGATCGTCTTCCGCGACGTGCTCGGCCGCGAGGGCGCCCCGCGGGAGCGCTCGCAGGCGATCGGCTGCTATCTCAAGCACCTGCCCGACGCCGTCGCCGAGTCGGAGGGCTACCGGGTGATGCCGGGGATCGAGGAGCTGCTGCCGCGGCTGATCGAGGAGGGCGTGCTGCTCGGCCTGGTCACCGGCAACATCGAGGCCGCCGCCCACATCAAGCTCGCCCGTGGCAGGCTCAACCGCTTCTTCTCCTACGGCGGCTACGGATCGGACTCCGCCGACCGCACCGAGCTGACCAGGGCCGCCCTGCGTCGCGGCAGCCTGGTCTCCGGCGGCGCCCTCGAAGACGGCGCCTGTCTCGCGGTCGGCGACACCCCCCGCGACGTCGCCGCCGGCCACGGCGCCGGCATCGCGGTCGCCGGGGTTGCAACCGGCAGCTACTCGGTCGAGCAGCTGCGCGAGGCCGGCGCCGACTACGCGCTCGAGTCGGTCGCCGCCGGCTTCCCCGCCTAGCGCCTTCTTCACATCTTTGGAGAAAACCCTTGCTCGCCAGGGGCTCTGTCCCTAGCCTGCTTGGTCGCTCTCGGGCTAGAGGGCCCTGAAACGGATAGCCCGGGTTGCGCAGGGGGAACATGACTATCGGTGGACGCAGGGCGGTGGCGTTGCTGCTGGCGCTTGCCTCGCTCTGCCTGGTGGCGGCGACCCGGGTAGCCGCCGATTCGCCCGGCCCCAGCCTCACGGTCGAAATGCTCGACGCCGAAGGCAACCCCGAGAGTCTCGCCGGCGCCCATCCGGATCTGCTGCGCGTGGCCTTCGCCCTGGCCGAAGAAGGCGACTCGGTGAGGGACATGGAAGTCGAACTGCCTCCGGGTCTGACCGGCAGCTCGCACTCCGTCCCGCCGTGCCCGCGGGCGGTCTATGAAAGCGCAGTCGAATGCCCAGCGAGCTCTCAGGTCGGTCGGATCGAGATCGAGGACTCCAGCGGGAGAGCTGTGCATCTGCCCCTCTTCCAGGTCGAACCTCTGCCGGGCGAAACCCTGGCGCTCGGCTCGCGGCCGTCCCTCAGCGTGCCGCTCACCGCGCAAGTTCACCCAGACGATTTCGGGATCGCGCTCGTTGGTCACGAACTGTCGCAGGGGTCGGTCAACTCTGGGGAATTTGAACTCTGGGGGATCCCGGCTGACCATCAGGAAGGCACTTCAATCCCCCGCCGGCCCTTGCTCACGGCGCCGACCGAATGTGGCCCTGTCGTCTTCCACGCCCGGATGCGGTCCTGGACCGAAGATGCCTCGTGGACGAGCGCCGAAGCCAACACCGGCGCCTCGCTGTCTGGTTGCGAAGAGCTCTCCTTCGAACCGCGGCTCGGCCTCTCGATGAGCGAACCGATCGCGGATTCGCCGACCGGGTTGAGCCTCGCGCTGAGCATGCCCGGGGAAGCGGAGGGCAGCGAACAGGCGCCAGCCGCCGCGAGCAGCGCGACGATCAAGCTCCCCAGCGGCATCACGATCTCTCCGGGCGGGGCGGAGCGGTTGGTGGCCTGCACCGACGCGCAGTTCGGTCTGCACAACGAAGATCCGGTCCAGTGCCCGGAAGCGTCGCGGATCGGATCCGCCGAATTTGCCTCGGAAGCACTCGGAGAACCGCTCGTCGGGACGATCTACATGGGCGAGGAACACCCCGGGGAACGGACCCGCTCCTTTCTCGTGATCCCCGGCCCCGGCTTCACCCTCAAGATGGTCAGCGCGATGCGGATCGATTCCGCGACCGGACGGATCGCAACCGTGATGGAAGGCCTGCCGCGAGTACAGGTCCAGCGCATCGGATTCGAGTTCGACGGTGGGCCGAAGGCGCTCTTCGCGACGCCGCTCAGCTGCGGCCGCGCCACGGCCGCCGCCAAGGTCACCCCGTACGGCGGCGGGCCGACCGTCAACACGTCAGCGTCGGTCGAGATCGGCTCCGCTTCGCCGGGCGCGAGTTGTGGGCCGCCGCCGTTTTCGCCGCAGTTGCTGGTCAGCGACACGAATCCCAAGGCGGGGGCGCCAACCACGATCTCCACCGTGATGCGGCGGCGTCCCGGTGAACAGCTCCTGCGTGCGACCGCGAGCTCCCTGCCGGCGGGCATCGGCGCCAGGCTGGGGGCTCTGACACCCTGCCCGAGCGCCGCGGCCAGCGCCGGCAGCTGTCCGGACGGGAGCCGGGTCGGCACCGCGAGGGCGACGATCGGGTCGGGGTCGAGCCCGGCGACGACAAGCGGCGACGTGTACTTCACCGGACCGTACAACGGCGCTCCGTTTGGCATCTTGACGCAGTTCGACGGGAATATCGGACCGCTTGACCTGGGCACGATCACGAGCCGCTCGGCGCTCGAGGTCGACCGGCGCACCGGCAGGATGACGGTCTCGACCACCGGGCTTCCCGAACGGGTCGATGGGCTGCAGGTGCGCTTCCAGAGCATCGAGCTGAACATGGACCGACCCGGGTTCCTCCGCAACCCGACCTCCTGTTCCCCCGGGGACGCGATTGCCTCCTTCGAATCGCAGAGCGGCGTCGTGGCGACTGCGCGCAGCCCGTTGCGACTGCACGGCTGCCGCCATCTTCGATTCCAGCCACGGGTTCGGTTTGCGCTGCTCGGCAGGCGGAGCGCGCGAGGCGGCCCGGTCCTGCAGGTGACCAGCAGGCTGCCAAAGGGGGACTCCAGCGTCAGCGCGATGATGCTCCGGCTGCCGCCGCAGCTGAAGCTCGGCACCGGCAAGCTGAAAGAGCTCTGCCCTCATTTGGGCGCGATTCGCGGCAGGTGTCCGTCCGGCTCGAGAGTCGGCTCCGTCTTCGCCCGCACGCCGCTCCTCGCCGGCCGGATGCGGGGCGCGGTCTACATGGCGCAGCCACCGGGCGAAGGCCTGCCGGACATGTGGATAGAGCTCTCCGGCGGCGGGATCCGAGTCGACCTCAGGAGCCGTGCGATCAAAGGCCGTGACGGGCGCTACGCCTCCAGCATGTCCGGCATGCCGGACATGCCGATGTCGACGTTCACAATGCGGCTCGGCGGGAGCTCCGGGGTCGTGTCGCTGCGCAGGCGCGCATGCCGCCACGGTCGGCCCCGTCTCGACGCGAGGGCCAGGCTCAAGTCGCAGGACGGACGCTTGCGCTCGTTCCGTGTGCCGGTTGCGATCAGGGGCGCCTGCTCGAGGCCCCGGTCGTGAGCAGTCGGTATGAGGCGACGATCGGCGTTGTGGCGAGAGCCGCCAGCCGTCGCCCCGGCCTGATCGTTGGGATCTGGATCGTCCTGGTCGGCCTGCTTTCCTTCGCCGGCAGGGACGTCGAGCACCAGCTCACCAGCCACGCCGCCTTCAGCAAGGGGAGCCAGACCGCGCGAGCGCAAGAAATCGCGGTACGAAAGTTCGGCGCCTACTACGGGGTCACGGTCCTCCTGCAGGGCCCCGCGGGGCAAGTCGAGCGCCAGGGGCGCATCCTCGCGGCCCGGCTGGACGCGATGCCGCACTCCCTGGTGATGTCGCCCTGGGTGGGCGGCTCGGCGCGGATCGCGGGGCTCAGCCCGCGACCGGGCGTCGGGGCCCTGCTCGTCCGCGTGCTCGGCTCCTCCGGCGATCAGATCTCGGGCCTGGTGCCCCCGATCCAGCGCCGTATCGACGCCACCGTGCACGGCCCGGTCCGGGCCGGCCTGTCCGGCCAGCCCGTGCTCGTCGAATCGATCCAGAACGCCGCTGCTGAGACGACGTCGGTCGGCGATCTGGTCGCCGTGCCGATCCTCCTCTTCGTCTTGCTCTTCGTCTTCCGTTCGGTCATCGCCGCGATCGTGCCGCTCGTCGCCGGCGGCTGCGTCGTCGGCGCCACCCGGGGCGTCGTGTTCCTGCTCGACGGCGCCGTCCAGTTCGACTATCTCGTCGTCGGGATGGTCGGGATGATGGGCCTTGCGCTCGGCGTCGACTATTCCCTGCTTGTCGTTTCCCGCTTCCGTGAAGAGCGCGACGAAGGGGCCGAACCCGACGCGGTGGTGGCGGCAACCGTCAAGGCCGCGGCCCGCTCGATCGTTCCCGCCGCCAGCGCGATGCTCCTCGCGATGCTCCTCGCCCTGATCGCGCTGCCCTCCGTGCTGGTCCAGTCCGTGGCGGTGGCCCTGATCGTCGTCACGGTGTTCAGCATGGTCTCGGCCGTGTGCATAGTGCCCGCGGCGCTCAAGCTGCTGGGAACGCGGCTCGACCGCTGGTCGTTGCCGAGCCGGGGCGCGGCGGGAGGCGGGCGCCTGCGCTGGTCGAGGCGGATCGGCCGGCGGCCCGGCGCCGTGGGAGCGATCGTCGTCGGCTTGCTGATCCTCGCGACTCTGGCCTTCAACCTCGAATCCAGCGTTGGCAGTGTCGCCATGCTGCCCGCCGGGGACCCCGGTCGCCAGGCTCAGGAAGAAGTGGAAAGCGCCATGGGACCGGGGTGGGGGGCGCCGACGGAAGTCGTCGTGGACGGCCGCGGCAGCCCGGTGACCTCGAGCAGCCGGTTGAACGCGATCGCCGCTTTTCAGCGCCAGGTCGAAGATGACCCCGGGGTTGCCTCGACGGAGGGATTGGGTCGCGTCGCCCGGATGAGCCGCAATGCCGGACACATCGAAGCGCAGTTGGTCGCCGAGGAAGAAGGCCTCGAAGATCTCCAGTCGGGCCTCGCTCGGACCGGGGACGGCTCCGCGCGCTCCGCCGCCGGCTTGCGCCGCGCCGCCGCCGCCAGCGGCGAACTGGATTCCGGGATCGCGGTTGCCGGGGGCGCCGCGAGCGGCCTGGCCGGGGGCCTGTCCCGGACCGGCGCTGGCTCGACCGGGCTCGCGAAGGGACTCGGACAGGTCGGCGAAGGAAGCGACGAGGTGGCGCGCAAGACCGGCGCGGCGAGCGACGGGCTGCGCCGCCTGAGCAACGGTCTCGACCAGGCGGAGGAAGAAAGCGGCGAACTTCGCGGCAGCGCTCGCCTGATCAAGAACGCGATGCGCTCGGGCGAAGCGGATCTCGACCAGCTGCACGCACCGTTGAGCGACGCCGAAAAGCGGCTGGCGGCGGCGCTCGAAGCCCTGCGCCGTATGAGCGCCGGGAGGTCCGACCCGGAATACGCGGCCGCCCTGGCCGCCGTGGAAGAAGCGAGCGGCCTGCTCGCGGGGGGTGGCCCGCCGGCCGGCGAAGCGAGCGATCCCACCGACGCGGGCGTGGCCGCCGGCATCGAAGAAGCCGAAAGCGAGCTCGGCGTTGGGCTCTACCTCGCGGGACGACTCGACCGCAGCGGCAAAAAGGCAGCTCAGGGCATCGACAAGATGGCCCGCGGCTCCCGACACCTCGATCGCGGCCTGCGCCGTCTCGCCAAGGCGAGCCGGCGGATCGCCGACGGCGTCAGCGCGCTCTCGCGGGCCGGAGAGCAACTCCCGCCCGCGATGCGCAAGCTCGCCCGCGGCGCCGAGCGGCTCTCGGGCGGGCTCGATCTGCTCGAATCGGGGGCCGGCCGACTCAGCTCCGGGCTGAGCGAAGGCGCGTCGCGGGCGGGTCTCCTTCCGCGGGCTCTGCGCCGTATGGAACGCGGCCTGAGCCAGGGCAGCGAATCGCCGCTCCGGTCGGTTCAGCGCAAGTCACCCGGCGTCTTCGACTCCCCCTATTTCATCCTTGCCGGCCTCGACGGCGCCCCGCCGGGCCAGCGAGCCCAGCTCGGTTCGCTGATCGACCTCAACCGGGGCGGCGGCGACGCTCGCCTCCTGATCATTCCCCACGACCGGCCGAACACCGTCGCGGCCCAGGAGACCATCAAGCGGATCGAAGGGGACGCGGCGAGTCTGGCGCACCGGACCGGCATGGAAGTGGTGGTCGGCGGCGTCGCGTCGGCGAACATCGACGCAAACAACGAACTCCGCCAGGACGCGCCGCTGATACGGATCGTGCTCTCACTGATCAGCCTGATCGTGCTCATCCCGCTGCTGCGCTCGCTGACCATCCCGATTCTCGCCGCGCTCATCAACCTGCTCACCGTGAGCGCCAGCTTCGGCGTGCTCTCGCTGCTCGTCAATCACTCCCTGATCGGCGGCCCGGGTTATGTCGAAGCGACGATCCTGCCGGCGGTGATCATCGTCATGTTCGGCCTGGCGATCGACTACGAGGTCTTCATCTTCGCCCGCATCCGCGAGGAGTACATGCGGACCGGGTCGACCCGCGAGGCGGTGAACATCGGTCTCGAGCGCAGCGGGCCGGTCGTGACGGGCGCGGCGATAGTGATGATTGCCGTCTTCCTCGCCTTCTCGGTGATTGACCTGATCGCCGTACGCGACTTTGCCGTCGTGCAGGCAGTGGGGATCTTCATCGACGCCTTCATCGTCCGGCTGATCGTCGTGCCGGCGCTGATGATCTGGCTGGGAGAGCGCTGCTGGTGGTGCCCGCGCTGGCTCGACCGGCTGCTGCCCGGCGGTCCCTCAGCCGAGCAGCCCGCTGACGCTCTCGCGCACGGCGGGGGATAAGCGGAAGCGCACGGCCGGCCGGCCGGAGGTGTGGCCGTCGCTGACCCCACGCCGGGACTCGATCACGCCCTCGGCTTCGAGCGCCTCGAGGTGGCGGCGCAGGGTCTGGTAGCTGGCAGGACCCCGGTCGGCGAGCTCGGTGGCGCTGGCTTCGCCGAGGCGGGCCAGCGTGCGGAGGATGTGCAGGCGAACCGGGTCGGCAACCGCATCGAGCCAGCGCGTGCCGGAGCCGTCCTTCACCGGCGGCCTCAGGCGAGCGAGCAGCGCGCCTGGTAGATCGAGAGGAAGCCGGACTCGAAGCCGCGCCGCGCCATGCGCAGGTAGAGGCGCCAGACGCGCACCCGTTCGGGACCGGCGAGGCGCAGCGCCTCGTCGAGGTTCTCGTCGAGCCGGCTGGCCCAGTGGCGCAGCGTCTCGGCGTAGTCGGCGCCGAACTCCTCGACGTGGCGGGTGACGAAGCCGGCTCGCTCGAGCGCCAGCAGCACGCGCGAGAGGTGCAGCGGTTCGGCATCGGGGAAGACGTAGCGCTCGGAGAACGGTCCGGCGTCAGGGTCGCTGTGGCGCAGGCGGGCGATGCCGTGGTTGAGCAGCCGCCCCTCGGGCTCGAGCAGCGCGGCCAGCGCCCCGGCGTACTCGTCGATCCGCACCTCGCCGACGTGCTCGACCATGCCGATGCTGGCGATCGCGTCGAAGCGCTCGCCGCTCGCCGCCAGGTCGCGGTAGTCCATCACGCGGATCTCGACCCGGTCGCCGACGCCGGCCTCCTCGGCCCGCTGGCGGGCGCGCTCGGCCTGGGGAGGGGAGAGGGTGATGCCGAGCACGCTGGCGCCGTGCTTGGTCGCCGCCCAGAGCGGGAAGCTGCCCCAGCCGCAGCCCACGTCGAGCACCCGGTCGCCCTCCTTCAGGGCGAGCTTGCGGGCGACCATCTCGAGCTTCGCTTCCTGCGCCTCCTCCAGGGTCTCGGCGCCTTCGCGCCAGACCGCGCAGCTGTAGGTCGTCGACTCGTCGAGGAAGAGCGAGAAGAACTCGTTGGAGACGTCGTAGTGGTGGCGCACCGCCTCGGCGTCGCGCTCCTTGCTGTGGCGGTGGCCGCTGGGCCGCAGCTCGGCGGCCGGCCGGCGCGGCGGCCGGGCGATGCCGGCGGCGCGCACCGCGGCGAGCGCCAGCCTGGCCTGGGCGCCGCCGTCGAGCGCCGGCGGCTGCCAGCTGTCGAGCAGCTCGATCACCGCGTCGATGTCGTCGACCTCGATCTCGCCGCTGACGTAGGCGCGACCGAGCCCGAGCTGGCCCGGCGCCCGCAGCGCGTGGGCCGCGGCACGCGGCGAGCGCACGTAGAAGGTCGGCCCGTCGCCGTTGCTGGCGGGCAGCCGCGTCCCGTCCCAGAACTCGACCGCGAAGGGCCGCTCGGGAATGCGCGCCTCGATCTCGCGGCGCAGCGGAGCGGTGGTGGCGAAGGCCATCGCCGCGCACCCTACAGGCGTCGGGGCGGCGAGCGCCAGTCTTTACCTTTCTCGTTGCCCCAACCCGTATGATCCTCGCTCCTCATGGCAGGCGCGGGCCCCCTCCCCTCCGATATTCAGCCGGTCGCCAACGAGACCCGCGACCGGATCATCACCGGCCTGGTGACCGTGGTCCCGTTCGTCGCGCTCGGCCTCGCCGCCTGGCAGGTCTGGGGCGAGGCGCTGCACTGGAGCGACGTCTTTCTCTTCTGCGGCATGTACTTCTTCACCGGGATCGGGATCACGGTCGGCTTCCACCGCCACCTCACCCATCGCAGCTTCAAGGCGAAGACCTGGCTGCACGGCCTGCTGGCGATCCTCGGCTCGGCGGCGATCGAGGGCCCGGTGATCTCCTGGGTCGCCGACCACCGCAAGCACCACGCCTTCTCCGACGAAGAGGGCGACCCGCACAGCCCCCACGTCGACCACGGCCACGGGGTCAGCGGCGCCCTGCGCGGCCTCTTCCACGCGCACATGGGCTGGCTCTTCATCCACACCCAGCGCGGCAACAAGGAACGCTTCGCGCCGGACCTGATCGAGGACCCGACGATCAACTGGGTCGACCGCACCTTCCTGGTCTGGGCGATCGGCGGCCTCCTCCTGCCCTTCGCGCTCGGCTGGGCGATCGGCGGCACGGTCTTCGCCGGGGTGACCGGCCTGCTCTGGGGCGGCCTCGTGCGGGTCTTCGTCCTGCACCACTTCACCTACAGCATCAACTCGCTCTGCCACGTCTTCGGCCGCCGCGACTACGAGACCGCCGACGAGTCGCGCAACCTCGCCCTGATCGCGATCCCGACCTTCGGCGAGGCGTGGCACAACAACCACCACGCCTTCCCGACCTCGGCCACCCACGGCCTCGGCCGCTGGCAACTCGACATCTCGGCGCTGGTGATCGATTCGCTGGAGAAGCTGGGTCTGGTCTGGGACGTCGTGCGCCCGACGCCGGACCGCTTGGCCTCCAAGGCCGTCGCCTAGCTACGGCGCTTCTTCGGCTTCGTACCAGTCGAGCCAGTGGCCGCAGGCCTGACGCAGCGGGACGATTCGGTGAGGTCGCTTGCGCACCGCGACGAGCTCGCCGAGGTTCGCCTTGCCCGCCCAGCCGCTGAGGCGCTGCAGGGTCGTCGGCTCGGCGGCGGCGATCTCGAAGCGGATCGGGCCGCCGTGGCTGACGATCGTCCCGGCCGGCCAGAACTGGCCCTCGTTGGCGAGGCTGATCGTGTTCGGGCGCTGGCCGTCGAGCGCCGCCGGCAGCGCTTCGCGCAGGCCGGGCGCGGTTAGCGTCAGCCCGATCGGGGAGAAGTACTGCAGCGAGAGCCACCAGCGCCCGGTCGGCAGGCGCAGCGCCTGCGAGGCGGCGTCTCCCGGAGCGAGCTCCGCGCCGGGACTCCAGCGCCGCTTGGCGCCGGTGACGGCAGCCGGGAAGAGCGAGGCGCGGCCCCGGTTCGAGAGCAGGACGCGCAGCTCCGGCGCGGCGCAGTTGGCGAAGGCGGCCGGTTCGGTCCCCTCTAGCAGCACGTGGCGGTGCTTCGGCGGCGAGCCGACCCGCTTCCAGAGGATGTAGGAGGGGGTGGAGGCGACCCGCTTGAACCCGGCGGGCGCTTCGCTGTTCCAGGCGGCGCGGCCGGTGATCACGTAGGGGAAGCGCTCCAGCGTCGCGTGCGAGAAGGAGTCGAAGTCGATCGGGCTGTAGGCATCGCCGGTGTCGAAGGGCTTTTCCGGGCTGGGCGAGACCTCCGAGTCGGGGAACTCGACCAGCGGCACGTGCGTGTCGGCGCCCATCAGCTCGTAGGCCGCGTAGCGGTCCTGGCCGGCGTAGAGCACCGGCTCGCCCCGCACGATCGGCATGAAGGCGCGCAGCTCGGCCCCGTGCCCGGGAGGCCCCACCGGCGCGTCCCGCAGCACCACCAAGCTCGAGTAAACGGCCCCCACCACAAACGCCACCCCCAGCACCCCCCAAGCCACCCGCAGGCTCCACGCCGACGGGCCGATTTCCCTGCCTGGAGGAGCATTTTCGTCCCGTCGGCGGCCGGGGACGAGGAGCAGCGGGCGGATCGCGATCAGCATCGCCAGGGGGGCGGCGATCACCAGGGCCTTGGCCTGGGAGTACTCGCCGCTGCCGGCCAGCGCCGCCAGGTAGAGGATCGCGCAGGCGCCGATGGCGATCGGCACGGCGAGCTCGCGGCGGCGCAGCCACCAGATCGCCCCGGCGAGGATCGCGAGCGCCGCGATCGCCGTCGCCAGGCCGGTCAGGTGGGCGCCGCCCGGCGCCGCCAGGCGGTAGTTGGACGAGGGCCAGACGCCCAGCGCCTCGATCGGCGAGACGGGACCGTAGGTGCTGGTGCCGGCCACCCGGTCGAAGCCGTGGATGAAGGCGAAGGGGCCGACCACGGTAAGCACCGCGAGCACCCCGAGCACGGCGATCGCGAGCAGCGCCGCGGGCTGCCGCAGGGTGCCGGGCAGCGCCCGCGGGGCGAAGGCGCGGCGCACCGGCGGGGTCGCCAGGCCCCAGAGCCCCGCGACCGCCAGCGGCCAGGCGAGGCCGGCGAAGCTGTAGGAGAAGAAGATGCCGGTCACCAGGGAGAGCGGCGCCAGCGCCCAGAGCGCCCGCGCCGCGCCGACGGTCGGGACTGGCGGCTCGCCCGCCGCCCGCCGCCGCTCCGTCTGATGGAGGAAGAGCGCGAAGGCGAGCACGAAGAGCGCCTCGTCGAGCTCCTTGAAGGCCGCCTGGGCGAAGTAGGAGGCGCCGAGGTAGGAGATCGCGACGAGCGCGGCGGCGAGCAGCCGCCGCGCGGGGCCGAGCTCGCGCAGGGCCACCAGCGCGGTCAGCGCGGTGAGGATCGGGATCGCGAGGATCTCGCCGACGAAGGCCTGGCCGAGGCCGATGCCCGGGAAGGCGGCGACGGCGTCGGCGAGCGCGTGCGGTCCCAGCGGGTAGCCGGCTTCCGGCGCCGGGCCGAAGCCGCTGCGCAGCCACTCGGCCCAGGCCAGGTGCAGGCCGAGGTCGTTGTTGAAGCCGACCCCGAGCAGGCCCCAGCGGCCGCTCACCGCGAAGGGGATCGAGAGCAGCAGCGCGGCGAGCAGCGCCACCGGCAGCCCCTCGCGCAGCAGCTCGCCGCCGCCGCGCCGCGGCCCCGCTCGCCAGAGCACCCCGGCGGCGGCCGCGACGAGCAGCACGACCCCCAGCGTCGCGCTCGTCGCGTGGCCGGGGGCGCGCGCCAGGAAGCCGGAAACGGTGAGCAGCGCCCCAAGGCCCACCGCCGGGCCGAGCCAGGCGCGCGGCCCGTCCGCGCTGCCGGCGAGGACCAGGATCGCGCGTCCCAGCAGCAGCGAGGCGGCGCAGATCAGCGCCGCCGAGGCGTAGGTCCCGATCATCAGGGGCGGAAACTATGGCAGCGGACGCGGCGAGCGCCGCTCGGGCTCAGAACTTCTCCGCGGCCCGCTCGAGGGTCTCGCGCAGGTTCTCGCCGCGGAGCGGCTTCTCGTGCCCGGTGCAGACGGTCCGCGGCTCGAGCGCCGCCAGCTTGCGCACCGATTCCTTCGCCTGGGCGTGATCCCAGCTCCAGGCCGGGTGCGGCACGCTCGCCTCGCCCTCGGGCAGCGGTCGCCCGAGCCGTCGCGTGGTGTCGAGCAGGTAGACGACGTCGCTGACCAGGGCAAGCCGGTCGCTCTCGCGCCAGAGCCCGATCAGTCCCGGCGCGTGTCCCGGAAAGTGCACGACCTCAAAGCCCGCCACCTCGTCGCCCTCTTCGAGCGTCCCGTCGATCTTCACCGCGCCGCCGTCCCAGCGCCGCATCAGGAACGGGTAGATCAGGCGCGACAGCGCTGGCAGTTGCGAGAGGTCGAGGTAGTCCCAGCGCCAGTCGGGGTTTTCGGCGTAGGGAACCTCGTCCGGGTGGCAGTAGACGGGAGCGCCGAGCGCCGGCGCCGTGCCGCGGTGGTCGGGATGCGCGTGGCCGAGCACGATCCGCTTCAGGCCCCCGAGCCGCTCCGCCGCCGCCCGCGCCTTCCGCGTCATCGGCTTGGTCCCGGCGTCGAACTGGACCACCCCGTCGCCGTCCTCGAGGAAGAAGATGTTCATCGCCTTGCGCGCGTCCCCGCGCAACTGCCAGACTCCCTCGGCGACCTTCTCCATGATGAGATCAGCCTAATGCCGGGCAGCTGGAAAGTGGGAATGACGGTGCTGATCGTCTGCCTCCTCGCCTCGATGGCGATCGCGATCTACCGGCTGGCGACGACGCCGGAAGAAATCCTCGGCTACCGCTTCCACGGCCTCCCCGTTCACGCCCACGGGGCGCGTTAGTATCGGCCGCGTTCGGCGATCGAAGCAAGGAGGCGGCGTGTTCACTCGCATCGTGGTTGGGACCGACGGGTCGGATACGGCTGCCGAGGCGGTGCGCCAGGCGATCGACCTGGCCAAGCTCACCGGCGCCCAGCTGAGCGTCGTCAGCGCCTACGCGCCGATCCCCAAGCGGCGGGTCGAGGAAGAGCGCGAGGCGGCGCCGCGCGACGTCCAGTACGAGATCGGCCCGCGCGAGGACGTCAACCTGGTGCTCGACGCCGCCGCCGCGGCGGCGCGCAAAGAGGGAGTCGAGGCGCAGACCCACCCGGTCGAGGGCGACCCCGCCGAGGCGATCCTCGACGTCGCCGAGGAAACCAAGGCCGACCTGATCGTCGTCGGCAACAAGGGGATGACCGGCGCCCGCCGCTACCTGCTCGGCAGCGTGCCCAACAACGTCTCCCACCACGCTCCCTGCAGCGTGATCATCGTCCGCACTACCTAGAGATCGTCGCTCCCGCCGGCGCCGTGGCCGCGTCGGCGTCGATCAGGCCGGCGCCCTCGCGGGTCGCGGGCTGGCCGATGTCGCGGGCCGTCTGGCGCAGGCGCTTGGTCACCGCCGCGACCAGGCCCTTCTTCTGCGCCTTCGGGTTCAGCGTGCCGCTGGCGAGGATCATCGCCGCGACTCCGGAGACGTGCGCGGCGGCCATCGAGGTGCCGACGTAGTTGGCGGGCTCGCCGAAGCTGCGCGGCTTGCCCTCCTGGAAGGTGACCTGGTAGATCGGGCCGTCGGAGACCGAGGGGCAGCCGGCGACCGACCTGCCGCCGCCGGGGGCGAGCACGTCGACTCCCTTGCCGGCCAGCGAGTAGTCGCCGATGCAGCCGCCCTCGGTGCTGCCGCCGACGCCGATCGTGTGCGGCCCGGTCGCCGGCGGCGACACGCAGCCCTCCGAGCCCAGGTTGCCGACCGAGGCGACGGTGACCACGCCATCGCGGTAGGCCTGCCGCAGCGCTTCTTCGATGCCCGGCACGCTGCGTTCGCAGCCGAAGTTGAAGCTCATGTTGATCACGTCGGCGCCGTGGGCGACGGCGAAGCGGATCCCCTTGGCGATCTCGCTGGCCTGCCCGCGCCCGCGGGCGTCGAGCACCCGCACCGGCATCAGCTTCGCCCGGTAGGCGAGGCCCGCGAGGCCGATCCCGTTGTTCGTCTTCTCGGCGATCGTGCCGGCGACGTGGGTGCCGTGGCCGTTTTCGTCGAGCGGCAGCGCGTCGTGGTCGACGAAGTCGTAGCCGGGGACGAACTGGCCGGCGGCGAAGTCGGGGCTGCGCCGGAAGCGCTTGCCCTTGGCGCGGTAGGCGATCCCGGTGTCGAGCACGGCGATCGTCACGCCCTGCGCCCCCGGCCGCCCGGCGGCGGCGAGGTTGGCCCAGGCGCCGGTCGCGTCGATGCCGCCCGGCGAGCGCGGCAGGAGCGGCGTTGCCGCGCCCTCCCAGGGGAGGAAGTTCCACTGCCGCGACACCCAGCCGCCCGGCGGTCCGGGAGGCCCGGTGATCGGCCCGGGGTCGTTGGGGATTTCGTCGGTTTCGGCCGGGACGGCGGAGGCCGTGGCGACGTAGTCGGGCGCCGCGTAGGCGACCCGCGGGCTGGAGCGCAGCGAGGCGGCAGCGGCGCTGACGCTCACGCGGCGGGGCAGGGCGATCGTCCGGCCGACCCGCTCGCCCGCGAACTTGACCACCAGCCGGTGGGGGACGAAGCCGTGCGCCGCGCCGAGGCCGATCGCCGCGCAGGCGGGCGCGCTCGCGACGAACAGGGTCGCGAGCAGGGTCGCGCAGGCGGTCGGAAGGCGTCGGTTCATCTTGCTCTGCGCTCGCGATTTCCCTGCAATCGGTCGAGCCATCACCTAACACCGGCCCACCGGCGAAGTTGTAGTCGCACATACTCCCGCATGTATGGTCGCTGACGAGCAGAGCCGGATCGATGGGCGGATGATGGCGCTGGCGATCGAGCGCGCCCGCGCGGCGCGGGAGCACGGCGACGTGCCGATCGGGGCGGTCATCGTCCGCGACGGCGAGCCGCTGGCGGCGGCCGGCAACGAGCGCGAGCTGCGCCGCGACCCCACCGCCCACGCCGAGATCCTCGCGATCCGCGCCGCCGCCGAGGCGCTCGGCGGCTGGCGCCTGCCCGGCACGACCCTCTACCTGACGCTCGAGCCCTGCGCGATGTGCGCCGGCGCGATCGTCCTCGCCCGCATCCCCAGCGTCGTCTTCGGCGCCGCCGACCCCAAGGCCGGCGCCGCCGGCAGCGTCCTCGACGTGCTCGCCGAGCCCGCGCTCAACCACCGCCCAACCGTGCGCGGCGGCGTCCGCGAGGCCGAGTGCGCCGCCCTGCTGCGCGACTTCTTCGCCGCGCGCCGCTGAGCCAATACCCTTGGGGTCCCGGAGAGGTGTCCGAGTGGCTTAAGGAGCGCGACTGGAAATCGCGTGGGCGGGGTTAACCCGCCTCGTGGGTTCGAATCCCACCCTCTCCGCTGCGGCAATCAGGCGACGGCCACTTCGGGCAGCGCCTTGAGCGCCGGGGCGGGGGCCGGCAGCGGCAGGACGATCGCCTCGCGCTCGTGGGTCGGGGTGGCGGGCCGCCGGCCGCGCAGGCGCTCGTGGCTGCAGACGACGTAGCACCACTCCATCAGCTGCATGCGGGAGACCGGGTCGATGTCGGTGATCGTCGCGCCGACCAGGTAGCGGCCCTCCGCTTCGCGGCAGGAGCGCACCTCGACCTGCGCGGCGACGTCGTGGGTCTTGCCGGCCGCGTCCTGCAGCTCGAGCAGCACGGCGGGCTTCACGCCGACTTCGAGCGGCGCGTCGAGGACCAGGCCCACCCCCGCGGCGCTGGCGTCGATCAGCCGGCCGCCGACGTGGCCGTCCTCGGAGTAGCAGTGGGCCCGCGCGTCGCCCTCGAAGCGGTAGACGAGCCGCCGCTGGCGGCGCCGCCCGACGGTCCACAGGGTGCGCAGCACGCGGCGCAGCTCGACCAGGCCGAACAGAGGCACCACAACGGCGGCGACGCCGGGCAAGTCGGGCAACGGTCCGACGCCCACCAGGTCGAGCAGCCGCAACAGCGTCCCGACCCCGAGCACAACGGCGCAGAGCACCACCAGCCGCAGCTTGCGCACCGCCTCGAGCCCGCCGCCGCCGGTGCCCTGCTTGGGCGTCACCTTGAAGGCCGTGCGGCCCGGGCGCACGATGCAGCGCAGCGCCCGCGTGTAGATCTCCATGGTCAGCAGCTCGTAGTGGGCGGTCTCGCCGATCTTCATGTAGCCGCGCGAGAGGGCCGAGCCGGCGCCGAGGTTGAGCGTCAGGTAGGGAAGCCAGAGGGCGCCGAGCGCCAGCAGGCTGATCTTCATCGGCAGCTCGCCCGTCCACATCACCAGGCCCAGCGTCGCCAGCAGCAGCAGCCGCATCGGCGGCGCCAGGTAGGCGACCAGGCTGGCGAAGTAGGAGAGCCGCTGCAGGGGGCGCAGCTCGCGGGCGCGCAGGGGGGACTCGGGCAGCGTGAAGACGGCGAGGTTGCCGCGCGCCCAGCGGTCGCGCTGCAGCAGGTAGCCGTCGAGGTCGTGCGGCGCAAGGCCCTGGACCAGCACCTCGTCGTGGTAGCGCGTCTTCCAGCCGCCCCGCTGCATGCGGATCGTCGTGTGGAAGTCCTCGGCGATCGTCTCGGTGGCGACGCCGCCGATTTCGAGCAGCGCGCCGCGGTGGATCAGCGCCGCGGAGCCGCACCAATAGGCGGCGCCGTGGCGGTCCTTGCCGGGGCAGATCACCCGGTAGAAGAGCGACTGCTCGTGACGGCCGACCGAGTAGTGCTGGGCCGAGTCGTGGTTGAAGAAGTCGTGCGGGCTCTGTACCAGCGCCATGCGCTCGTCGTCGAAGTAGCCGACCATCGCGTCGAGCGCGTCGGGCATCGGCACGTGGTCGGCGTCGAGCATCAGCACCAGCTCGCCCTCGGTGCGCGCCAGCGCCGTGTTGATGTTGCCCGCCTTGGCGTGGGAGTTGTCGGGCCGGGTCAGGTACTCGGCGCCCGCCACCCGCGCCAGCTCCTCCATCTCCGGCCGCCGCCCGTCGTCGAGCAGGTAGGTCGTGTGCGGGTAGGTCAGCGCCCGGCAGCCGGCGAGCGTCGCCGCGACGACCTCGGTCGGCTCGTCGTATGTGCAGACGTAGACGTCGACCGAGCGCCCCGGGGTCGCCCGCGGTCGCACGGTGGGGGGGCGGGACCAGGAGAACCAGGCCAGCGTGCCCAGCGCCCAGAGCCCGTAGATCTCGGTCGCCAGCAGCATTCCGAAGGCCAGCGGGCTCGCCCCTTCGGCGCTCCACCCGACCCGCCAGACCAGGTAGGCGGCGCCCCAGAGCAGCGCCGCGACCGCCAGCGAGCGCAGCAGCAGCGGATGGCGGTCGAAGAACCGCCCGAGATGAGTCTGCGCGCCGGCTTGCACGCGGCTGCATCGGCGGGCACAGCGCGGTTCTTGAATCCCGAATGGCGCGGCGCGCGCCCGCGCGCCTCCCCTTCGTACAATCAGGCTCTCGCCGTTCCCGGAGGGGTGCCGGAGTGGTTGAACGGGGCAGTCTCGAAAACTGTTGGCGTCGCAAGGCGCTCGTGGGTTCGAATCCCACCCCCTCCGTTTTCTCGCGCCGGGCGCTTAACGCTCCCCTAAGCAGGCGAGCCGTTGGGCACCCGGCTGTGTTTGGGATGATGCAAACCTTGGGAATGGGATCTAGAGGAAGGAATCCGGTGGGGAAGAAGAGCTTTGCCGCGCTCAGCGCGTTCGTGATCGTCGTCTCGCTGCTCGCAGCGCCGTTTGCCGAGGCCACGACGTCCGAAGAACGGGACGCCTACAAGGAAAAGGTCGAACCGATCTGCAAGACCAACGTCAAGGCCAACGAACGCATCCTCAAGGGCGTCAAAGCCAAGGTCACGCACGGCAAGCTGAAGCCCGCCGCGACTCAGTTCACGAAGGCCGCCAACTCGACCCACAAGGCACTCGTCAAGCTGAAGAAGGTGGCCCAGCCGCCCGAAGACAAGGCCACGCTCGGCAAGTGGCTGAAGTACATCCAGGAAGAGGAAGGCTACTTCCGCAAGATCGCCAAGAAGCTCAAGGCGGGCGACAAGAACGGCGCCACCGCGATGCAGATCCGTCTGCAGCAGACGGCGACCAAAGCCAACAACGTCGTCTTCGCCTACGAATTCAAGTACTGCCGCGTAGAACCCTCGAAGTTCTCCTGAGCCGCCTCTCGGCGCCGAT
>Ga0210100_1000091_pt1 | contig 18725 bp, 16 predicted proteins | sample MayberryNW_TuleB_FD_185525 | JGI IMG/M metagenome (GOLD analysis project Ga0210100, IMG submission 185525) | Wetland microbial communities from San Francisco Bay, California, USA, that impact long-term carbon sequestration - MayberryNW_TuleB_D1... | ecosystem: Environmental > Aquatic > Marine >... | reverse complement strand
GACCTCGGGGTGCGCGGCTTCCTGCCCGCCTCGCTGGTCGACATCCGCCGCGTCCACAACCTCGACGAGTTCACGGGCCAGACGCTCGAGTGCAAAGTGATCGAGCTCAACCGCAGCCGCAACAACGTCGTGCTCTCGCGCCGCGCCGTGCTCGAGGAAGAGCGCAAGGAGGTGCGCGAGCAGATTCTCGGCCGGCTCGAGCCGGGCCAGGTCGTGGAAGGCAAGATCTCCAACATCGTCGACTTCGGCGCCTTCGTCGACCTCGACGGGATCGACGGCCTGATCCACATCTCCGAGCTCTCCTGGAGCCACGTCAACCACCCGGGCGAGGTGGTGGCGATCGGCGACACCGTGCGGATCAAGGTGCTTGACATCGACCGCGACCGGCAGCGCATCTCGCTCGGCCTCAAGCAGACGCAGGAGGACCCCTGGCAGCGGGTGATCAGCCAGCACCGGGCCGGCGACGTGCTCGAGGGCACGGTGACCAAGGTCGTCGCCTTCGGCGCCTTCGTCGAGATCCTTCCCGGGGTCGAGGGCCTGGTCCACATCTCCGAGCTTGCCGACCACCACGTCGAGAGCCCCGGCGAGGTGGTTGAGCCGGGCAGCAAACTCGACGTCAAGATCCTCGAGATCGACGAGGAGCGGCGGCGACTCTCGCTCAGCATCAAGCAGGTCGATGAGGGCAAGATGGCGATGGGCGACCTGGGCGAGCAGATCCAGGCGGCTGCCGGTGGGGCGGTCGGTGAGACGACTGACGAGGGACCGGCCGCTACTGACGAGGAACCGGCCGCTACAACGGTTGAGCCGGTAGAGGCTCCCGCCGCTGAGGCGGAGGTTCCGGCCGAAGAGGTCGAGGCGCCGGTCGCTGAGGCTGAGGCTCCTGCGGTCGAGGAGGCTCCGGCGGAGGACGCCGAGGCTCCTGCCGAAGAGGAAGCTTCCGAGTCGTAGCCGCTGTGCCGCTTACTGTCGGGTTGACCGGGGGTATTGCGGCTGGGAAGTCTGAGGCTCTTGCTGCGTTTGGGCGGCTGGGGGCGGCGACGATCTCTTCCGATGCGGTGGTGCATGAGCTGCTCGAGGGGGAGCCGCTGATTGGGCGGCTGGCTGAGCGGTGGGGGGAGGAGGTCGCTCCCGGTGGGGTTGTCGACCGCTCCAAGGTTGGGGAGATCGTGTTTGCGGAGCCGGAGGAGTTGAAATGGCTCGAGGCGCAGATACATCCGCTGGTGGGCGAGAGGCTTGGGACCTGGCTGGCGTCGCTCGGGGCCGAGACGAAGGTCGCCGTGGTTGAGGTGCCGCTGCTCTTCGAGACCGAGATGGAGCCGATCTTCGACACGACGGTGGCTGTGGTCACCTCCGACGAGGTCCGGCGGGAGCGGGCTGAGGCGCGCGGTCACGCCCTGGTCGGCGAGCGCGAGGCGCGGCAGCTGGACCAGGCGGAGAAGGCGGCGCGGGCCGAGCACGTGGTCGAGAACGACGGCACGGTCGAGGACCTCGAACAGCGCCTGTCCGCCCTGCTCGCGAAGCTTGGGGGATGAAGGCGGCCCGCAACCGCTCCGTGAAGAAACGAAGAAGAAGGCGCCTGGCGGTCGCTGCGGCGGTGGTCGTCGCAGGTATCGTCGCCGGCGTGCTGCTGGGAGCTCTCGGAACTCTGGAGCGGGGGATTCAGGAGTTGACCCTGCCGCTCAAACACGAGGACGTGATCCGCCAGCAGTCGCACGAAAAGCACGTCGACGCGGCGCTGATCGCGGCCGTCATCTACTCGGAGTCGAAGTTCAGCGACCGCACCTCGAGCGCCGGGGCGCGCGGCCTGATGCAGATCACGCCGGACGCCGCCAACGAAATCGAGCGCCTCAGCGGCGGCACGACCTTTCGCCTCAGCGACCTCTCGGACCCGGAAATCAACATCCGCTACGGCACCTTCCTGCTGCACGAATTGATCGAACGCTACGACGGCAACGTGGTCGCGGCGCTCGCCGCCTACAACGCCGGGCCGGCCAATGTCGACCGCTGGGGCGGCGGGGGGCTGACCGTCGAGGGCATTCCCTACCCGGAAACCCGCGCCTACGTCGAAGAGGTGCTCGACAAGCAGCGCGCCTACCGCGAAAAGTACGCGCAAGAGCTGGGCTACCGGTGAGCGCGGCGCCCCGACCGCGCGTCGCCGCGCTGGCGCTGGCCGTCGGGCTGGTGCTGGCCGACTCCTCGATCGTCGTCCTGGCGCTGCCCGAGATCTACCGCGAACTCGACACCAGCGTCAGCGGCGTCAGCTGGGTGCTCGTCTCCTTCAACCTGGTGATGGCGCTGGCGGCGGTTCCCGCCGCGCACCTCGCGCGCCGCGTCGGACCGGGCCGCACCGCCGCCGTCGGGCTGGCGGTCTTCGCCGGCGCCGGGCTCGCCTGCGCCGCCTCGACGCAGCTCAGCACGCTGCTCGCGGCGCGCTGCGTGCAGGCGCTCGGCGGGGCGGCGGCGGTCACCGCGGTGCTCGAGCTGCTGCCCGCGACGGTCGGCTCGGAGCGGCGCGCGGCGGCGCTCTGGGCGACGGCGGGGGCGCTCGGCGGACTGCTCACCGAGCTCGTCTCCTGGCAGTCGATCTTCCTCCTGCAGGTGCCGCTGGCGCTGGCCGCCGCGGTGCCGATCCTCGCCGTCGCCCGCCACGAGGCGGCGACCGGAATCATCTCCACCGAGCTGCGCCGCACCGGGCGGCCGCACGTGCTCGCCAACCTCGCCCTGGCGATGGTCTCGGCGGCGATCGCGGCGGCGCTCTTCCTGCTCGTCCTGCTGCTGATCGAAGGCTGGCGGCTCTCGCCGATCGTCGCCGCGATCGTGGTCAGCGCGATGCCGGCCTGCGCGCTGCTCGGCGCTCGGCTCGGCGAGACGGTGCCCAGCGCCCGGGCGCGGGCCGCCGCCGGGACGATCCTCGTCTCCGGCGGGCTCGGCGGGCTGGCGCTGCTGCCCAAGGCCACGGTTGCGCTGACCCTGCCGCCGCAGGCCCTGGTCGGGGTCGGCCTCGCCCTGGTCCTCTCGGCGCTGACCGAGACGGCGCTCGGCGGCCGCTCCCCGCAGGCGATCCACGGCGGCTGGACGATCTCCTCGCGCCACGCCGGCGTGGTGATCGGCATCCTCGCGGTGACCCCGATCTTCACCCACGACATCGCCCAGCAGCGCAGCGACGCGATCGACGCGGGCACGGCGGTGGTCCTCGACTCGCGCGTGTCGCCGCTGACCAAGCTCGACCTGGCCGGGCGGATCGAGTCGCGCCTCAACGAAGAGAAGGGCAAGGTGCCGACGATCGGCCCGGCCTTCGAACCGCTGCCCGAAGACGAAGGCGAACGCGCCGCGGTCGTGCAGCTGCGCGAAGAACTCCAGGACCAGCTCAACCGCGGCGCCACCCACGCCTTCAGCCCGTCCTTCGGGATCGCGGCGCTGATCGGCCTGCTGGCGCTGGCGCCGATCGGCCTGGCGCGGAAAGAGCAGGTCCCCCTGTGAGCGCCGCGCGGCGGGCCCAGGTCCTGCTCGGCGGCTCGATCGTCGCCGCGCTGGTGCTGGTCGGCGTCTACCTGGCGGCGGGCGGCGCCTCCTACGCCCCGGCCAAGACCCAGGATCCCTGCAAGGCCCGGGCCTGGCGCAGCCCGGAAGGCCTTGCCCAGATCGCCGAACAGTTCTCGCTCTCCGCGCTCGACGGCGCCGCCTGCAAGCTCGGCGTCAGCCGCGAGGCGCTCGCCCAGGCGCTGGCCTCCCCGGAAGCGCGCGAACGCTTCGCGCAGCGCTACCACCTGAGCGACGCGCAGATCGCCAGGGCGGTGCGGGCCGGCCTGCTGCGCGCCGTCGACGACGCCGAACGCGCCGGCTCGCTCAGCCCGCTGATCGCCGGACCGCTGCGCGAAACCCTGCGTGGCATCGATCTCGAAGAAGCGATCGAACTGATCGACGACGCCGAATCGCTGCTCGGCAAAGTCGAAGGCATCCTCGGCCCGGCGCAGGAACTGCTCGAAGGCTTCCTGCCCTAGCCGGGCCGCGGGCCTATTTCTTGATCTGGAATTTGCGCCGCTGGGAGTTCCAGGCGACGCCCTCGCAGAGCTCGTTGGGAGTCGTGTCGAGCGATCCAGCCAGCTTGACGATCGTTCCCATGCGGGGCTCGCGGCCGCCGCGCTCGAGCAGAGAGATCTCGGTTCTGTGCAGGTCGCACATGTAGCCGAGCTCCTCCTGCGAGATTTCCATCTTCTGCCGCGCCTTGCGCAGGTTTGTTGCGAAACGTTCCCTTGGTTTCATTCGCGGCATTCTCTGTCTGCGACGACAGAATCGCTACAGCCAAAACATCGCGTCGCGGAAACGCCATGTTTATACACGGATTACGCGCGAGTTGCGCGCCAGACCCAGAGCATCGCCAGCGGCTGCAGCGGCAGGCGCGCCCAGAGGGCCCAACGGGGCACCCGCTTCAGGTCCAGTCCCCGCACCTGCTCGGGGTTGAGCGCCATGTGCAGGTTGGCGGGGAAGACAGCGATCAGCAGGGCGAGCAGCCACCAGCGCCCGAAGCGCCGCGTGCGCGGCGAAAGCACAGCTACGCCCCCGACGATCTCAGCGACCCCGCTGACTGCCACGGCCTCCCGCTTGGGCAGCGAAGGTGGCACGATCGCCTCGTAACTGCGCGGAATCACGAAGTGCATCGCTCCCGCGAAGCCAAAGAACCCAGCCAAAGCTCTCTGCGAGCGGCTCATCGAGCGCCAGTCTAAAGGGGCTTCAGGTGGAGAGGGCGCACCCGGCACAGGCCCTATGGTGGTCCTCGTGCCCGACTTCACGCTCAACCCCGCCTACACACCGGCCGCCGATCAGCCGAAGGCGATCGCCGGGCTGGCCGAGGGGCTTGGGGCCGGGGAACGCTTCCAGACGCTGCTCGGCGCCACCGGGACCGGCAAGACCTTCACGATGGCGGCGACGATCGCCGCGGTGCAGCGCCCGTCGCTGGTGATCGCCCACAACAAGACGCTCGCCGCGCAGCTCTGCAACGAGTTCCGCGAGTTCTTCCCCGAGAACTCGGTCGAGTACTTCGTCTCCTACTACGACTACTACCAGCCCGAGGCCTACGTCCCCGCCCAGGACCTCTACATCGAGAAGGACTCCTCGATCAACGACGAGATCGACCGCCTGCGCCACGCCGCCACGGCGGCGCTCTTCGCCCGCCGCGACACGATCATCGTCGCCTCGGTCTCCTGCATCTACGGGATCGGCTCGCCCCAGGTCTACAACGAAAAAATGCAGCTCTTCAAGGTCGGCGAGGAGATCGACCGCGACGAGGTGCTGCGCAAGCTGATCAAGATGCAGTACCAGCGCAACGACTCGGTGCTCGGCCGCGGCAGCTTCCGGGTGCGCGGCGAGGTGCTGGAGATCATGCCCTCCTACGCCGAGTCCGCGTACCGGATCGCGCTCTTCGGCGACGAGATCGAGGGCATCCAGCACTTCGATCCGCTGACCGGCGAGGTGCTCGACACGATCGACCACGTCTCGGTCTGGCCGGCCTCGCATTACGTGACGAGGGACGAGACCCTGGAGCGGGCGGTCGAGGAAATCCGCGCCGAGCTCAGCGCGCGCACCGCGGAGCTCGAGGCCGAGGGCAAACAGCTCGAGGCGCACCGCCTGCGCCAGCGCACCGCCTACGACCTCGAGATGCTCAAGGAGATCGGCTTCACCTCGGGGATCGAGAACTACTCGCGGATCCTCGACGGCCGGCCGCCGGGCAGTCCGCCGCACACGCTGATCGACTACTTCCCCGACGACTTCGTCGTCTTCGTCGACGAGTCCCACCAGACGATCCCGCAGATCGGCGGCATGTACGAGGGGGACCGCTCGCGCAAGCAGACCCTGATCGATTACGGCTTCCGGCTGCCCTCGGCGATCGACAACCGGCCGCTCAAGTTCGACGAGTTCCTCGAGCGGGTGCCGCAACTGGTGATGGTCTCGGCGACGCCGGGCCCGTTCGAGCGGGCCGAGTCGACGCGGATCGTCGAGCAGATCGTGCGGCCGACCGGGATCGTCGACCCCGAGATCGAGCTGCGGCCGACGAAGAACCAGATCGACGACCTGATGAACGAGATCAAGGGCGTCGCCGAGGCGGGTGACCGGGTGCTGGTCACGACGCTGACCAAGAAGATGGCCGAGGACCTGACCGAGTACCTGCTCGAGTACGGCGTCCGCGTGCGCTACCTGCACTCCGAGATCGACACCCTGGAACGGATCCAGATCGTCCGCGACCTGCGGCTCGGCGAGTACGACGTGCTGGTCGGGGTCAACCTGCTGCGCGAGGGCCTCGACCTGCCCGAGGTCTCGCTGGTCGCGATCCTCGACGCCGACAAGGAGGGCTTCCTGCGCGGTGAGACCAGCCTCGTGCAGACCATCGGCCGCGCGGCGCGCAACGTCGGCGGCCGGGTGCTGATGTACGCCGACAAGGAAACCGCGGCGATGCAGGCGGCCCTGCGCGAGACCGACCGCCGCCGGGCGATCCAGCTCGCCTACAACGAGGAGCACGGGATCACCCCGGCGACCGTGCGCAAGGGCATCTCTGAGATGAGCGAGTTCCTGGCGATGGAGGACCGCGCGCCGCGCAAGCGCCGCGGCAAGCGGGCCGCCGACTTCGCCAGCCCCGAGGAGCTCGAGCGGACGATCGTCTCGCTCGAGGAGGAGATGCTCGCCGCCGCCGACGACCTGCGTTTCGAGGAGGCGGCCCGCCTGCGCGACGAGCTCCGGGAGTTGCGCCGCGACCTCGACGGGATGCGGGCGGGGGCGTAGGGGGGGTCCCGGCGGGGGTTCCGCTTAACTTTTTCGGTGGAGCGGGTCAGGCTGACGCCTCGCGGCTCACGACGAAAAAGTACAAGACGCTCCACCCCCGCCGGGACCCACCTCTGCGGCGCCGTTCGTGAGAGCATCGAGGCCGTGACGGTTTGTGAGGAGCTTGGGGAGTGGGTGGCGGGACTGCGGGTTGGGGATCTGCCTGCGAGCGTGCGGGAGAGGGCGGAGTTGCAGCGGCAGAGCATCGCCGCGGGACGGGCGGCCGGGGAGGGGGAGGCGGGGCCGTTTGCGGTCGCTGCGCCCGAAGGGCCGGTGGGGGAGATCTATCGGTCGGCGGTGGCTTCGATCGCGCACGACTGGGACGACTACCTGTTCATGGGGCATACCGGGCACTCGGCCGTGCCCGCCGCCGCGGCCTTCGCCGGCGGTGACGATGAGCTCGCTCTGGTGGCTCGGGTTGCCGCCAACGAGGTCGCCGGGCGGCTCGGGGCGGCGCTCTTCTTCGGGCCGCACAACGGCCAGTTCTGGGCCTCGATTCACTGCGCCTCGGCGGCCGTTGCGGCGGCCGTCGGGCTAGGACTCGACGCCGAGCGCACGGCACACGCCCTCACCATCGCCCTCTACCAACCGCCTTACGGGATGTGGCCCGGGTTCATGGGGCCGAAGACCAAGCTCCTGACCGCGGCGGAGCCCGCCGCGCTCGGGGCCCGCGCCGCCCTGCTCGCCGCTGAGGGAGTCAGCGGCGCCCTCGACGTGATCGAGCACCCGCGCGGCGTCCTCGCGGCGCTCTCCTTCGCGCCGCAACCGGGGATGCTGGCGGGCCTGGGGGAGGTTTGGCTGACCGACACGCTCGCCTTCAAGCGCCTGCCCGGCTGCGCCTACCTGCAGTCGGTCGGCGAAGCCGCGCTCGCCGCTGGGGTAGCGGCGGATGAGGTCGACCGGATCGAGATCGAGTCAGGTTGGCTCACCTGCGAGATGGAGGAACTCGGCGCCGGGGAGGATCTATCTGCCGTGCGGGTCAACTTCTCGGCCCGGTTGAGCGCGGCGGTCGCCCTGATCGCCGGCCGGCTCACGCCGGCCGAGCTGGTGCCGGAGTGGTTGGCTGCCCACGAGCGTGAGATCCGCGACCTCGCCGGTCGGAGCCGAGTTGTCCACGAGCCGACCCTGACGGCGCGAACCCTGCGCGGCTCGATCGAAGCCGGCGGCACACCCGCGCTCGGGCTCGGCGATCTGCTGCGCATCCGCCGCCGGCTCGGCGACACCGGGATGCGGGGCGCCAATCCGGCCCCCGCCGTGCTGGGCGCTCTGCGCAGCGAACCCGGCCTGCGGCGCGCCGTCGCCGGCTCCCTGCGCCGCCGCCTCTCGGGTTGCGGCGGCGGCACGATCGCGGCGCTCGACACCGCGGCCCTGCGCGTCACCTTCCCCAGCCGCCTGCGCATCCGCCTGCGCGACGGCTCGACCCGCGTCGTCGAGGGCACGGAGCCCGGATCCTGCGGCGCCCCGCTCGCCGAGCAGCGCGCGGTGGTGGGGGAGCGGCTTGCGGCCGCGGGGCTCGGCCAACCTGCCATCGCAGCGCGGTGATCGGCGATTTCGGTGGGCGCCGCAGGCCTGCCCGACCGCGACGCCCGCCTTGCTGACAGCTCCTCCCCTAGGCGAGAACCTTGGCGGCCTTGGCGCTGTCGGCGTAGAACTCGCCGCGCGCGATCTTGCCCTCGGCGTCGAACTTGATCAGGTGGGCGAAGGGCGACTCGAACTCGCCGCCGTCGGCGCCGGCCCGCTGCGTGCCGCGCACGACCACCCACTGCCCGGCGTCGATGAACTCCTCCGGCTCGACCGAGAAGCTCGACCAGTGGTTGGGGATCTGGGCCATGTTGCCGAGGATCGCGTCACGACCGCGAGTTTCGCCGCCCAGCGGCAACTCGTCTGACGTGAGCCAGGAGCCGTCCTCGGCCATCATCTCGCCGAGCGCCTGCAGGTCTCCGCGACCGAAGGCGTCGTAGGCGGACCGGGCTGTGTCGAGATTTGACATCTCTCCTCCTTTGTGGCTGGGCCCTGCCTTTCGAGTCACGCTACTCCCGGCCCACGCTTTGCGCAAGGCCCCTTAACCATCGGCCGTCGCTGTTCCTCCGCGGTCCTGTGTCGCGGGGAATGGCGGCGGCGGAATATCCTGCCGGTATGGCGATCGACGTCAGCCAGGAGACCTTCGAGAGCGAGGTGGTCGAGCGTTCGCGGACGCTGCCCGTGGTCGTCGACTTCTGGGCCGAGTGGTGCGGTCCTTGCCGCACGTTGACGCCGGCCCTGGAGGCCGCCGAGGCGGCCCGCGCGGGCAAGGTCGTGCTCGCCAAGGTCGACGTCGACGCCAACCAGGCGCTGGCGGCGCGGTTCGGGGTGCAGGGCATCCCGGCGGTGAAGGCCTTCCGCGACGGCCAGGTCGTCGGCGAGTTCGTCGGCGCGGTGCCGAAGGCGAAAGTCGACGAGCTCTTTGACTCGCTGGTCCTCTCGCGGGCCGACGAGCTGCTCGCCGCCGGCGATGAGCTCTCGCTGCGCGAGGCCTCCGAACTGGAGCCGCGCCGCGCCGACATCGCCGTCGCCCTCGCCCGGGTGAGGCTGGAGCGCGGGGCCGACGATGAGGCCTTGGAAGCGGTCAAGGGCCACCAAGGCGACTTCGCAGCCGAGGGCATCGCCGCCCGAATCGAGCTGGCCAAGGCCGGTATCGGGATCGAGGCCTTCGAAACCCTCGATCGTGGCCACCGCGAGCGAGCCCTCGACCTCCTCCTCGAGTCCTTCCCCGCCGCCGACGAGGACACCCGCGAGCAGCTCCGCCGCGCCGTAATCGGCGTCCTCGCCGAGCTCGACCCCGCCGACCCGACCGCAGCCACTTACCGCCGACGCCTGGCATCGGTCCTCTACTGACCGAGCCCCACCCCGAAGCCCCCCAGCGGTCGTATTTCTCTCGGTATAGGTGGCAAACCTACGACCGGAACCGGACTTCGACGCGGGCCGGGTATTGCGGTCGTATTTGTCGCAACCAGACGGAGACAACTACGACCGCTGGGACCCGGGGAGAGCGCAACCCTTGGAGCTATGCAGGCGGCGATCGCGTTTCGGCTCCACGTCGTTTCAGTAGAGCCGCCAAGTTCGCGGCCACGGCGGCCGGTTCACGTTCGAGTCGCCTTGCGGTGATCCGAATTGCATCGATCCCGGCAAGCTTCAGAGCCTCGATCTGCAGGGGGTCGCGCTCGAAGGCCGCTCTTGTGCGGTGGGTCTCGTAGCCGTCGATTTCGACCGCGAAGCGCTCTTTCTCCCAGTAGGCATCGACCTCACAGCCGGCGACGACGTAGTTGATCGCGGGACGTGGAAGTCTCGCGCGACGGATCACGTCCAGGAGAAGCCGTTCTGATCGCGCGCGGCTCATCACCGGAGCCCGAAAGAGGCGAGAGGCGAGCCGTAGCCGCTTGCGACCGGGATGACGGCCGCTGCGGGCCAGCAGCTCGTCGACGGCGCCGATATCGAGGAGGTCGCGGCGCTCCGCCAGCTCGAGGGCTCCTTCGAGCCGCTTACGTGGTTGGCCGATCGCCAGGTCGAGGAGCGTCCGTGCGACTGACGTGGTTGGGATTCCGGCGCAGACGACACGATCGCGCTCCTCGAGGATGGTTGAGTGATGGAGCCGAACACCGGATCGGCGGTGACCACGGACGGAGGTGGTCACATGAGGTGGATCGGGGAAGCCCGTGGAGAGGCCCCACATCCAGGCCGCCGACCCGTGGCTTATCGCGGCCATGCTCCCGCAGGTCAATACGGCGGCGAGGCACATCGCCTCTCTCGAGAGAGCCAGATGACCGACTGCGTAGACCCCTCGATGGATCCGGTGAAGTCGTCCCGTCTCCAGGTTGTGCGCGATCGCCCCCTTGGAGTACCCGAGCGCAGTCAGCTGGTCGAACGTCGCGACACCGCGCTGGGTGCGCGCCAACTCAGCCAACGCCGTGTGCGGTCGTACTTGTCTCGCCATCAGTGGGTTAAGGGCGACCGCCCCCCGAGTTCGCCCCCCTCGGCCAGTTGGAGTCGTACTTTTCCTCGCTACATCGAGAGAAATACGACCGCTGGGGGGTGACGGTGGGGGAACATCTGTTCGGGTGCTTATGATTGGCCCCAGTGGCTGCTTCGGATCGGATCGTCATCTCGGGGGCGCGTGAGCACAACCTCAAGGACGTTGACCTTGAGCTGCCGCGGGACGCGCTGATCGTGATCACCGGGCTCTCGGGCTCGGGAAAGTCGAGCCTCGCCTTCGACACGATCTACGCCGAGGGGCAGCGGCGCTACGTCGAGTCGCTCTCCGCCTACGCGCGGCAGTTCCTCGGGTTGATGGAGAAGCCCGACGTCGACTCGATCGAGGGGCTCTCGCCGGCGATCTCGATCGACCAGAAGACGACCTCGCGCAACCCGCGCTCGACGGTCGGCACGGTGACCGAGATCCACGACTACCTGCGCCTGCTCTGGGCGCGAATCGGGGTGCCGCACTGTCCCCAGTGCGGGGCCGAGATCACCGGGCAGACCCAGGAGCAGATCGTCGACCGGCTGATGACCCTCGAGGAGGGGGTCAAATTCATGGTCACGGCGCCGGTCGTGCGCGGCCGCAAAGGCGAGTACGGGAAGCTCTTCGAGCAGTTCCGGCTGGAGGGCTACTCGCGGGTAAAAGTCGACGGCGAGTTGCGCCGGCTCGACGAGGAGATCGTCCTCGACAAGAAATTCAAACACGACGTCGCCGTGGTGGTCGACCGCCTGGCGATGAAGCCCGACCTGCGCCGCCGGCTCTCCGAGTCGGTCGAGGCCGCCGCCGGGCTCGCCGCCGGTCTGGTCGAAGTCGAGTTCATCGGCGAGGAGGCGCCCGAGCCGCTGCTCTTCTCCGAGCAGTTCGCCTGTCTCAGCTGCGGCACCTCGATCCCCGAGCTCGAGCCGCGGGTCTTCTCCTTCAACTCGCCGCACGGCGCCTGCGAGCGCTGTCACGGGCTCGGCTTCCAGCGGGTGATCGACCCGGAGCTGGTTGTCCCCGACCCGACCCTCTCGCTCGGCGAGGGCGCTCTACAGCCCTGGAACCGCGGGATCACCGCCTACTGGAAGCGGTTGATCGCCTCGGTCGCCGAGGCCTACGACGTCGACCTCGACCTGCCCTGGGCGAAGCTCAAGAAGAGCGACAAGGAGCTCTTCCTCTACGGCACCGGCGCTGAGCGCCACCAGGTCTCCTACACCAACCGCTTCGGCCGCCGCCGCTCCTACAAGGTGCGTTTCGAGGGGATCGTCAACAACCTCGAGCGGCGCTACGAAGAGACCGATTCGGAGTCCAACCGCGAGCGGATCGAGGGCTACATGGCCGAGCAGCCCTGTCCCGACTGCAAGGGCGCCCGCCTGCGCCCGGAGAGCCTCGCGGTCAAGGTCGGCGGGATCAGCATCGCCGAGTTCAGCGACAAGTCGGCGCGGGGCGCCTCGGAGTGGATCCAGGCCCTGGAGATGACCGAGACCGAGCGGGCGATCGCCCGGCTGATCGTCCGCGAGATCTCCGAACGGCTCGCCTTCCTCGAGAACGTCGGCATCGGCTACCTCTCGCTGGGCCGCTCGGCGCGCTCGCTCTCCGGCGGCGAGGCGCAGCGCATCCGCCTGGCGACCCAGATCGGCTCCAGCCTGGTCGGGGTAATGTACGTGCTCGACGAGCCCTCGATCGGCCTGCACCAACGCGACAACGAGAAGCTGATCGCGACGCTCGACCGCCTGCGCGACCTCGGCAACACGGTGATCGTGGTCGAGCACGACGAGGGCACGATGATGGCCGCCGACCACCTGGTCGACCTCGGCCCCGGCGCCGGCGAGCACGGCGGTCACGTGATCGCCGCCGGCACGCCGAAGCAGGTGGCGCGCAACGCCAGCTCGCTGACCGGCCAGTACCTCTCCGGCAAGCGCAGCATCGCCGTGCCTGAGGAGCGCCGCTCGCCGAGCGGGGCGCTGCGCGTGCGCGGCGCCCGCGAACACAATCTCAAGGACGTCGACGTGGCGATCCCGCTCGGCGTCTTCTGCTGCGTCACCGGCGTCTCGGGCTCCGGCAAGTCGACCCTGGTCAACGAGACCCTGCATCACTCGGTCGCCAACCGCCTGCACCAGGCGAAGCTGCGACCCGGCGCCCACGACGGCGTCGACGGGCTCTCCCAGATCGACAAGATCATCAACATCGACCAGTCGCCGATCGGCCGCACGCCGCGCTCCAACCCGGCCACCTACACCGGCGTCTTCGACCACATCCGCCAGCTCTTCGCCCAGACCCAGGAGGCGCGCGCCCGCGGCTACAAGCCGGGCCGCTTCAGCTTCAACGTCAAGGGCGGCCGCTGCGAGGTCTGCCGCGGCGACGGCCAGATCAAGATCGAGATGCACTTCCTGCCTGACGTCTACGTGCCCTGCGAGCAGTGCCACGGCAAGCGCTACAACCGCGAGACGCTCGAGGTCCGCTTCAAGGGCAAGAACATCGGCGACGTGCTCGAGATGTCGGTCGAGGAGGCGGTCTCCTTCTTCGAGAACGTGCCGAAGATCGCCCGCCGGCTGCGCACCCTGCACGACGTCGGCCTCGACTACATCCGCCTCGGTCAGGCGGCGACGACGCTCTCCGGCGGCGAGGCGCAGCGGGTCAAGCTGGCGACCGAGCTCTCCAGGGTCGCCACCGGCAACACGCTCTACATCCTCGACGAGCCGACCACCGGCCTGCACTTCGCCGACGTGCAGCGCCTGCTCGAGGTGCTCGGCCGCCTGGTCGACGCCGGCAACACGGTGGTCGTGATCGAGCACAACCTCGACGTGATCAAGACCGCCGACCACCTGATCGACCTCGGGCCCGAGGGCGGCGAGGAGGGCGGCGAGATCGTCGCCACCGGCACGCCGGAGCAGGTGGCCGCGGTCGAGGGCTCCTATACCGGTCGTTTCCTCGCTGACATGGTCGAGCCGGCGGCGCCGCCCAAGCGGAAGCGCGCGGCCCGCCGCCACGAGCCGGTCGCCGCCTAGGCGCGGCAGCCGGCCCTTCGCCCGAAATCGCCTCATACCAGGGGAAAACGAGCCGCGCCTCAGTAGCTCCTACGGACAGTCTTCCGTGCCCGCCACCGATGCGGCGCCAGGTCGGCGGTGCGAGCCTGCATTCAGGCTGCCTGCCGCATGAAATGCCGGGAAAAGGGGCATCTGTGTGGTGGTGGACCCCCGGTTCCGACCGGGCCAATAAAGGACTACAGGAGGTGGATCGGTGAGATCGACGAGAGCCAGGATCGGATTGGCGGTGATCGCGGCGGGCGGCCTGGTGGTCGTCTCCCTGATTGCGACCGGATGCGGAAGCAGCAGCGGAGGGGGGCCGAAGATCGCGCTGCTCCTCCCGGAGTCGAAGACCAGCCGCTACGAAGCGCACGACAGGCCGGAATTCGAAGAAAAGGTCGAAGAAATCTGCGAAGAATGCGAAATCATCTACTCGAACGCCAACCAGAGCACCTCCGAACAGCAGTCCCAGGCTGAAGCGGCGCTCACCCAGGGCGTCGACGTGATGGTCCTCGACCCGGTCGACGCGACCGCGGTCGGCTCGGTCGTCAAGAAAGCAAACGAACAGGAAGTGCCGGTGATCAGCTACGACCGGCTGATCCTCAACTCGGAAATCGACTACTACATCTCCTTCGACAACGAAAAGGTCGGCGAACTCCAGGCCGAAACGCTGAGCGAAAAGCTCGCCGAAGAAGGCAACGACAGCGGGCCGATCGTGATGATCAACGGCTCGCCGACCGACCCCAACGCGGGTCAGTTCAAGGCCGGCGCCCACAAGGGCTTCAAGGCCACGGGCGTCGACATCGCCAAGGAATACGACACGCCGGACTGGAGCCCCGACCAGGCCCAGAACGAGATGCAGCAGGCGATCACCGCGCTCGGCAAGGGCGGCTTCAACGCCGTCTACGCCGCCAACGACGGGACCGCCGGCGGCGCGATCGCGGCGATGAAGTCGGCCGGGATCGAACCGGCCTCGAAGCCGACCACGGGCCAGGACGCCGAACTGGAAGCGATCCAGCGGATCCTCGCCGGCGAACAGTTCATGACCGTCTACAAGGCGATCAAGCCCGAGGCATACGCCGCGGCTGAAATCGCCGTCGCCCTCGCCGAAGAAGAAGAAGTGCCCTCCGGCCTGGTCAACGGCAAGACGGACAACGAACTCGAAGAAGTCCCCTCGGTTCTGCTCGAACCGGTGGCGGTGACCAAGGAAAACATCAACGAAACGGTCGTCGCGGACGAATTCTGGACGGCCTCGGAAATCTGTACGCAGCCCTACAAGAAGGCCTGCGAAGAAGCCGGAATCGAATAGTTCAATGGCACTCGGCCGGGGCGGGCCCAGGGTTGCGGCCCGTCCCGGCCCCGGCCGGAAACGGGAGGGAGCATGAACGGAAGCGGGCCGATCCTCTCCTGTAGGGGTATCAGCAAGAGCTTTGGGCCCGTCCAGGCCCTGGACGGCGTCGACTTCGACGTCAACCGGGGTGAGGTGGTCGCCCTGGTCGGCGACAACGGCGCCGGCAAGTCGACCCTGATCAAGGCGATCGCCGGCATCTACTCGATCGACGATGGACGGTTCCTCTTCGAAGGCTCGCCGGTGACGATCGGCGGGCCGAAATCGGCCACCAGGCTTGGGATCGCGACGGTCTACCAGGACCTGGCGCTCTGCGACAACCTCGACGTCGTCGCCAACCTCTTCCTCGGCCAGGAGTCGGTGATCGGCGGCGCCGGGCACGCCGCCCGGGTGCTCGACGAGACCGAGATGGAGCATCGCTCCCACGATCTGCTCGAGCAGCTCTCGGTGACGATCCCCAGCGTTCGCTCCGAGGTCGGCACGCTCTCCGGCGGCCAGCGCCAGCAGGTCGCCGTCGCCCGCTCGCTGCTCGGCGAGCCGAAGGTGGTGATGCTCGACGAGCCGACCGCGGCGCTCGGGGTGGTCCAGACCAAACAGGTGCTGGCCCTGATCAAACGGCTGCGCGAACGCGATCTGGGCGTGATCGTCGTCAGCCACAACCTGGCCAATATCTTCGCGGTCGCCGACCGGATCTTCGTCCTGCGGCTCGGCAAGCGGGCGGGCGACTTCAACGCGCACGAGACCAGCGAGGAGCAGATCGTCGGCGCGATCACCGGCGCCGAGTTCGGCGCCAGACCCAATGGCGAAGCGAAAGGGGGTGTGGCCCGATGAAGCTGAGGACCCCCGATGTCGGAGCGCCGGAGGACGCCGGCGCGGAACAGGTGTCGCGCGCCGACGTTGTGCGGCGCTTCGTCCAGGGGGATCTCGCCTCGCTGCGCGTGATCTTTGCGATCGCCGTGATCTGGATCGTCTTCCAGTCCCAGAACGACCGCTTCCTCTCCGCCGTCAACCTGACCAACCTCTTCCTGCAGATCACCGCCGTCGGCCTGATCTCGGTCGGCGTGGTGATGGCGCTGCTGATCGGCGAGATCGACCTCTCGGTGGGCGCCGTCAGCGGCCTCTCGGCCGCGGTCATGGCGGTCCTCAACGTCAAGCAAGGCTGGAACCCGTGGCTCGCCGTTGCCGCTGGCGTGGCGACGGGGGCGGCGATCGGCTTCCTGCAGGGGGCGCTCTTCACCCGCTTCCGCATCCCCTCCTTCGTCGTCACCCTGGCCGGCTCGTTGAGCTGGCTCGGGGCATTGCTGCTCGTGCTCGGCCACACCGGCACCGTCAATCTCGCCAACTCGGACATCACCAACCTCGCCAACACCTTCTACTCGCCGACCGTCGGCTGGATCTTCGCCGCGGTGGCGATCGCGCTCTTCGCCGCGATCACCCTGGCCGGCTACCGCGACCGGATCGGCGCCGGGGTGACCACCGAGCCGCTCGGGCTGCTCCTCTTCAGGGTCGGGATCGTCGCCGCGGTGACGATCGTCGCGATCGCGATCCTCAACTCCGACCGCGGCCTGCCGCTGGCCCTGCTGATCCTCTTCGCCTTCGTGATCGGCTTCCAGCTGGTCACCACCCGCACGGTCTTCGGCCGCCACCTGTTCGCCGTCGGCGGCAATGCCGAGGCGGCGCGGCGGGCGGGCATCCGGGTCGACTCGATCCGCGTGATCGCCTTCACCCTCTGCAGCGGTATGGCCGCGGTCGGCGGGATCATGGCCGCCTCGCGGCTGCTCGCCGTCAACCAGAGCTCGGGCGGCAGCAACCTGCTGCTCGAAGCGATCGCCGGCCCGGTGATCGCCGGCACCAGCCTCTTCGGCGGCCGCGGCTCGGTCTGGTCGGCGCTGCTCGGCGCCGTGGTGATCGGCTCGATCGCCAACGGCATGGACCTGCTGGCACTCGAATCCTCGGTCAAATACATGGTCACCGGCGGCGTCCTGCTGGCAGCCGTGATCATCGACGCCGTCGCTCGCTCACAGCGGCAGGCGGAGGGGCGCGTTTAGGGACGAGACCGGTGGGCGGGTCCGGCACCCCTCCCGCGAAGACCGTTGCGCAACGCGCGGTTGATCCGGTGGCGTGGGGCGGGTCCGGCACCCCTCCCGCGAAGACCGTTGCGCAGCTGTTCCGGTGGGAATTGTGGGACGTGGTTACGGGAGCCTTCGCGGGAGGGGCGCCGGACCCGCCTTCCGTCTCCTCCTGTCGCGACGGCTTAAGGGGTGATCAGAAGGGAGGCGCCTATGGCGCCGCCCAGGTCGTTCAGCTCGGCTATCAGCATTTTCGGCGGGTTGTCGGAGACGAAGATGTGCTTCATCATCTCGCGCTCGATCTCGGAGGCGTAGCGCTCTCCGAAGCGCTCGCCAAGGCCGCCGCCGATCACCACGGCCTCCACGTCGAGCAGGTTGCAGGCGGAGGCGATGCCGGTTCCGAGGTAGCGGACCGCTCTGCGGATCAGGCTCTCGGCGAGCGGGTCCTTCTCGCGCAGCGCGTGCTCCCAGACCGAGCTGGTCAGCCTGTCGCGGCCACGCCTCTCCATGATCTTGAAAAGGTCTGTCTCGACACCCGCGGCCTGTTCGCGGCGCGCCTTGGCTTCCATCGCGGCGCGCCCGGCGTAAGCCTCCATGCAGCCTCGTCGGCCGCATGGACAGCGGGCGCCGTTGCGCTTGACGACCATGTGGCCGATCTCGGCCGCAGCTCCGCGACCCAGCCACGGCTTGCCGTCGAGAATGATCCCCCCTCCGACGCCCGTGCCCCACCAGACACCGAGCAGCGAGCCGAAGGGTCGCCCGGCGCCAAGGTGGTACTCGCCTTCGACGGCGACCTGCACGTCGTTGCCGATCCGCACCTCGGTGTCGAGCGCCTTCGTAAGCGCTTCGCCGAGTGGAAAGCTGCCCTCCCAGCCAGGCAGGTTGCGGGCGCCGCTGACGACGCCGGTCGCCCCATCGGCGTCGCCTGGAGAGCCGACCCCAACCCCGCGCAGCGTCTCCGCCTTCACGGATGCAGCGGCTGCCGCCTCGCGCATCGCGTCCTCCATCGCTCGGGCCACATTCTCGGGCCCACCTGAGGTCGGTGTCGGGTGGCGAGCTTCTCCAAGCACCGCGTTCGTCTCGTCGACCACCACCGTCTGGATCTTGGTGCCGCCGAGGTCGATACCGCCGCGCAGGTCCGTCACTTGCGTCAGTGTATGGGGCGGTGCAGCGGGGTTGGCGGATCTGGTGGGCGAAGCGGCGCTGGTACGAGCGCAACCGGCGCCTCCGGCGGCGCTGGCGGCTGGCGCGGCACGCGGCGCGGGGTGGGTTCTTCATCCGCCGGCCGGTGGAGGGAGAGGTGCTCGAGGCGCTCGACGAGGGGCGGCTGCGGATCGGCGAAGGGACGCTGCTCGAGCCCGGCTGCTGGCTGACCCTGGCGCCCGAGGCGCGGATCGAGATCGGCGCCGACTGCTTCCTCAACCGCAACACGATGATCGCCGCGCTCGAGCGGGTCGAGATCGGCGACCACACGATGC
>Ga0210100_1000089_pt1 | contig 18894 bp, 9 predicted proteins | sample MayberryNW_TuleB_FD_185525 | JGI IMG/M metagenome (GOLD analysis project Ga0210100, IMG submission 185525) | Wetland microbial communities from San Francisco Bay, California, USA, that impact long-term carbon sequestration - MayberryNW_TuleB_D1... | ecosystem: Environmental > Aquatic > Marine >... | reverse complement strand
CTCGGTGTTCTCACCGGAAACGATCGCCATCGACCAGGCGACCGGAACGGTCTACGTCACCGGCCACACAAGCGGGATGGGCCAGGAATCCAACTTCCGCATCGACGCCTTCTCGGCCACCGGCGAATTCGAGGGCGCCTTCGGCTGGAACGTGAAGGCGACGGGAGGCGCCGAAGAACTGCAGCTCTGCACGGCTGAAAGCGGCTGTAAAGCGGGCAGCTCGGGATCGGGAGCGGGACAGCTCTCTACAGTTGGCGACCCCCGCGACTACCTAGCCGTCAGTCCGCTCAACGGTCATGTGCTCCTGGGCGATGGCGGCAGTCGGCGAATCGACGAGTTCGCGCCGAGCTTCGAAGAAGGCAAGCTCACCGGCATCTCCTATGTGCGCAACTTCGGGTTCCCCGGCGGCCCGGTCGCCGTCGACCAGAGCGGCAAGGTCTACTCGGTCAGTTTCATTTCCCACAATGGGTACGTAGAAAAGGGGATCGTAGAAACCTACAGCCCCGAAGGAGTCGCCGAAGGTGTGGTAGCGGAAGGTCCAGCCGACGGATCCACCTTCGACTCGCTTGCGGTCAACTCCTCGAACGGCGACATCCTGGCGATGACTAACGGCACCCTGAGTATTTACGGCCCCTCGGGCGAACCGCTGGCAACCTACCTCAAAGGCGCGTCGAACGGCGCGTTTATCTGGGGCGGGGCTGAGAACGAAGAATCCGAAACCATCTACTTGACTACTTCCAAGCCCGAAGCCGGTGTGCTCGTCCTCGGCGAAGTCGTGCCGCCCACCGTCTCGGTCGAATCGGTCACCATCTTCGAAGGAACCACCGCCACCTTCGAAGGCCACGTCAACCCCACGGGCTTCTTCGCCGACTACCACTTCGAATACTCCACCGACGGGACCCACTGGACGCCGCTGGCCAACGAGGAACTTCCGGCCGACAGCGAAGAGCACGCCGTCAGCCAGGAAGCCAGCGGCTTGGTCGCACACACGCACTACCAGGTGCGCCTGGTTGCCGAAAAGCTCCTGGGCGGCGGCAAGGCCGAAGCGCAGACGAGCTTCGAAACCTCAGCCGCCGCTCCGGTGATCGCGGACCTTGGCGCCGAAGGCGTCACCGACACGACCGTCAAGCTCGGCGCGAAGCTGAATCCGGAGAACGAAGCCACCTCCTACCGCTTCGAATGCGTCAGCCAAGAACAGTTCGAAGCGAGCGGATACGCCGAAGCGACCGAAGCGCCCAGAGGTGGGGCGAGCCTCGAAGCGGGCGGCGAAGCGATCGAGGTCGGCGCCGAAGTCACCGGGCTCACCCCTGAGAGCGAATACCGCTGCCGGCTCTTCGCCAGCAACCCGACCGGAGACGTGACGAGCCCCGAAGCCACCTTCGTCACCTACGCGAGCCAGCCACTGGGCCCGCCCGATGCCCGCTCCTACGAGCAGGCCACCCCGGTCGCCAAGAACGGCGGCGACGCGCGCGGCGATCAACTCATGCTGAGAGCCGCCCCCGACGGCGAAGCCGCCAGCTACCTGATCAACGGCGGCGGCGCCACCGAAGGTGGCGGAGATCAGCACCTCGGCCTCTACTCGGCGCTGCGCGGCGGCGGCTCGTGGACCAGCCACGTTCTCTGGCCAAGCGCGAGCTTCGGCAACTACGCGCAAATCGTCGGCTGGAGCGGGGACCTGCGCCGCGACTACGTCGTCGTCTACTTCAGCAACCAGCCGCGAACCCTCTACGAACAGGACCTCGAAACGGGCTCGATGACGACGATCGCGACCGACGTCGGCTACGACACCACGATCTTCGCGAGCGAAGCTGCCGATGGCTCGCTGGTCCTCTTCCAAAGCGAAGACGCGCTCGCCACGGGAGCGACGGCGGGCTGGTCGAATCTCTACCTGTGGAACCGCAGTACGCGCAAGCTGAGCCTGATCGACATCGGCCCGGGGGGCACACCGCCCTTCCACGGCGCCTTCGCCGGGCCCTATGACTGGGTCGGCAACGACCCGAAAGCCGGCGGCCCCAATGCCGGACCTACGACTTACGGCTACTACACCCAGCAGCTGCACGCCCTCTCCGAAGACGGCACCACAGCCTTCTTCACCTCCTACAACCTCAACCAGCTCTACGCGCGCACCGGCCTCGACACCGCCCACCCCGAAACGGTCCAGGTCTCGGCCTCGCAGAAGACCAACGGCTCGGGAACCGGCGGCAAGGACCCCCACGGCCCCCAGAAGGCCGCCTTCATGGAAGCCACCCCAGACGGGCGCTACGTCTTCTTCGCCTCCGCCGAGGAGCTGACCAACGACGCGACCACGGGAACCGAAGACCAGGGCAACGACCTCTACCGCTACGACACCCAGACCGGTGAATTGATCGACATCGCTCCCGATGGGACCGACGCCAGCGGCGCCGACGTAGTGGGAGTGCTCGGCGCGAGCGCCGACGGGCAGGCCGTCTACTTCGCCGCCAACGGCGTGCTGGCCGCAGGAGCGAGCGCGGGGAATTGCACCAAGACAAGCGGCGCCTGCAGCATCTACCTCTGGCACGAAGGGACGGTGAGCTTCGTCGCCCCTGCGGGCGGGAACATGATTGGGGCCGGGGGCGAAGGCCTCAACTGGATGCCTGCCAACTCCGTTTCCGGAGGTGGCCTGCTGTCCACGAGAACGGGTCGGGTGAGCGCCAACGGCACGCTGCTCTTCCTCTCCAAGCGCTCACCCACCCCCTACGACAGCGAAGGCAAGCAAGAGGTCTACCGCTACGAGCCCGGAGAGGGACTCGGCTGCGTCTCGTGCAACCCGACCGGCGCTCCGCCCCTGGACGGCGCCAGGATGCAGAGCATCCAGCCGGGCGATGCCAGCGCCGGGGTCCCCAACGAGACCTGGGTGAGGAACCTCTCCGCCGACGGCAAGCGCGCTTTCTTCGAGACGGCCGAGCAGCTCGTCGCCGACGACCTCAACCACCGGCAGGACGTCTATGAGTGGGAGGCAAAGGGAGAGGGCTCCTGCGATAGCGAAGGCCAAAACGGCGGCTGCCTCTATCTGATCTCAACGGGAGAAAGCGACGAACCCTCCTATTTCGCCGACGCCAGCGAAAACGGCAACGACGTCCTCTTCTTCACCCGCCAGTCGCTGGTCCGCCAGGACACCGACAGCCTGCGAGACCTCTACGACGCCAGGGTGAACGGCGGGCTTGCCTCCCAAAACGAAGAACCGAAGCCCAAATGCGAAGGCGAATCTTGCCGCGGCCCGGCCTCGACGCCGCCCATGAGCCAATCGGCGGGCAGCGCCAGCTTCGCCGGGCCGGCGAACCCGAAGCCAAGCCACGCCAAGAAGAAGAAGCGCCACGCCAAGAAGCACCGCAAGCACGCCCATCACCACAGGCGCAAGGGACGCAAGCGCCACGGCAAGCGCCACGGCACAAGAAGACAAGCGAGCAAGGGGAGGGCAGGGCGATGAGCAAGGCACTACGGATCGCGACATTCCTGGCGGCGCTCTGCGCGCTGGGGGCGGTCGCGACACCCGCAGGGGCCACCGAGACCGGCGCCAAGCCGGGCTGGCGCCTGGCGGTGATCCCCTACCCGACCAACTTCATTCCCGGAGCGAAGAGCGCCCGCATCAATCAGGGCCCCGGCTATGCCGTGGTGGCGACCAACACCGGCGCCGCGCCGACCGAAGGCAGATACACGATCACCGACACCCTGCCCGCCGGTGTCGCGCCCTCTCCCTCCCAGGCTCCATTCGGTGGATTCGGCGCTGAATTCGGCCGTGGGGAACTGAGCTGCGAAGCGGTCGGCCAGACGGTCAGCTGCTCCACCGAAGAAGCGCTCTATCCCGGCCAGCAGGCCACCGCCGACTTCCCACTGGAAGTCGAAGCCGGCGCGCCGGAAAGCCTCATCGACCACGCGGTCGTCGAAGGCGGCGGCGCCGAACCGGCGAGCGCGGCGATGCCGACCACAGTCAGCGAAGAAGCCGCGCCGCTCGGCTTCCTCGACGAAGACAAGGGCGCGCGCGGCAGCGCCACCGAAGCCGACGGCTCGACCTCGACCCTGGCCGGATCCCACCCCTACCAGCTGACCGTGGGGATGAACATCTCGAACAACCTCGAAGGCGGCACCGTCTGGCCTCCCGGCGGCGGGCCGCGCGACCTCGTCGGCGAAATCCCCCAGGGGATGCTGGTCAACCCGACCTCGGTGCCGCGCTGCAAAGAGGCCGAATTTGAGAGCGAAACTGGCAGTTGTCCTCGCCGTAGTCAGATCGGCCTAATTTCGGTCGACCTGGGCGTTATCGACGAACGTCCCAGTATCGCCATTCACGCCCTCTACAACATGACTCCGCCACCCGGCGTGCCGGCCGAGTTCGCCTTCGAGGTCTTCGGCGGCATCTACATCCACCTGCTGGCCCACGTGCGCAGCGATGGTGACTACGGCCTGGCGGCGGGCGCTTTCAACCTGCCGGCGCAGCTCGGGGTCCTCGGCAACGAAGTCAGCTTCTGGGGGGACCCGAGCGACTCCGGGCACGATCACGTGCGCGCGGAATGCACGGAATACGCCGGCAACTGCCCGCTCGGGGAAGAACTCGACATCGCCGGCGTAACCCTGCCGAGCTCCTGCACGCCTGAACCGATCGACACGCTCGTGAAGCTGACCAGCTGGATCGGCGAAGAAGCGCGGGCGAGCTATCCCTCCACCGACGCCAACGGCAACCCGGTCGGAGTCGACGGCTGCAACCAGCTGCGCTTCGAACCGGAACTGGAAGCGAGGCCGACTACGAACCTGGCGGACAGCCCCACGGGCCTCGAATTCGACATCCACCAGCCCCAGGAAGAAAGCTATGAAGGGCGGGCGACGGCCAACCTGAAGAACGTCAAGGTGACCCTGCCCGAAGGCATGGTCATCAACCCCTCCGCCGCGGCGGGCCTCGGGGCCTGCTCGGAGGAAGAGCTGGGCGCTGACGGGACCAAGCCGCAGAGCTGCCCCGATGCCTCCAAGGTGGCATCGGCCGAAGTCAAGACCGCGCTCTTGAACGACCCGCTGCCCGGAGCGCTCTACCTGGCAAAGCCCTACTCCAACCGCTTCGGATCGCTGCTGGCCCTCTACCTGGTGATCGAAGACCCCGTGCAGGGGATCGTCGCCAAGGTGCCGGGCAAGGTGGAGCTCGACCAGAGCACGGGCCAGCTGACCGCGATCTTCAAGGAAAGCCCCGAGCTGCCGCTGGAAGACATCCGCCTGCACTTCTACCCGGGGGCGAGGGCGGCCCTCACCACCCCGAGCACCTGCGGCACCTACACGACAACGTCTGACCTAACCCCCTGGTCCACCCCCGAAGGCGCCGACGCGCATCCCACCGACACCTTCCAGACGACGGTCTCCCCGACCGGGGGAGCCTGCCCGGGCTCGGAAGCCGGAGCTCCCAACGCCCCGGCCTTCTCCGCCGGCACGGTCTCCCCGGCGGCGGGCGCCTACTCGCCCTTCGTCCTGCATCTCTCAAGGGCGGACGGCACCCAGCGCCTGGCGGGCATCGACACGACCCTGCCGGAGGGCCTGGTCGGCAAGCTGGCCGGCATCCCCTACTGCTCTGAGGCGGACATCGCCAAGGCGCGCTCCAGGGAAGCTCCCAACCAGGGAGCGGCGGAGATCGCCGACCCCTCCTGCCCGGCAGCCTCTGAAGTCGGCACGATCGACAACGCCGCGGGCTCAGGCCCGACCCCCTTCCACGTGGGTGGACACCTCTACCTCTCAGGCCCCTACAAGGGAGGCCCGCTCTCGATGGTGGCGATCGTCCCCGCGGTCGCGGGCCCCTTCGACCTCGGAGACGTGGTCGTGCGGATCGCGCTTCACGTCAACCCCGAAACGACCCGCATCCAGGCGGTATCCGATCCCCTGCCGCAGATCATCGACGGCATCCCGCTGGACCTGCGCTCGATCGACGCGAGCTTCGATCGTCCCTCCTTCACCCTCAACCCGACCTCCTGCGATCCGATGGCGGTGGGAGGCACGGCGACCACGGCTTTGGGCGGCTCGGTCGCGCTCTCCTCTCCCTTCCAGGTGGGGGGCTGTAACGCGCTTGGCTTCAAGCCCAAGCTGAACCTGCATCTCTCCAATGGCAAGCGCAGAGCCTTCCCCGCCCTGAAGGCCGTCTACACCCCCAAGGCTGGAGACGCCAACCTCAAGGACCTCGTCCTCACCCTGCCCCACACCGAGTTCATCGAACAGGGCCACTTCAACACGATCTGCACCCGCGTTCAGTTCGCCGCAGGGGGAGGCAACGGAGAACAGTGCCCGGCGGGCTCGATCTACGGAGAGGCCCGCATCTACACCCCGCTGCTGGAAGCACCCCTTGAAGGCCCGGTCTACCTGCGCTCCTCCACCCACAAGCTCCCCGACGCGGTATTCGCCGCCAACGGGCAGATCGACGCGGCGATCGTCGCCCACATCGACTCGGTCAAGGGACACCTGCGCGCAACGATCGAAGAAGCCCCAGACGTCCCGGTAACCAAGGCGATCGTCTCGATGCGCGGCGGCAAGAAGGGCCTGTTCATCAACAGCACCGACCTCTGCGCCGGCCACAAGCGCAAGGCCGGGCTCTCCGCGGAGGCGCATAACGCGAAGACGTCGGATCAGAAGCCCGTGGTGCGGGCCAACAAGTGCGGGGGGAAGAAGAAGCGCCATCACAAGCGGGCGCATCACCGGCACCGCTGAGAACGAGACGTAGAACTGAAACGAGGGGAAGATGAACGCCGGTAGCTCACGCTTTGCCAACCGCATGCTGGTCGTGCCCCTTCTGGGCGTCGCGATCCTCCTTGCCCTCTGCTCAGGCTCGGCCCTGGCGGCCGAAACGGGTGTCGTCAAGTTCTTCGGCGGCGAAGGCGTCGAAGGCGGCCGGTTCAACGGGTATGCGGCAGGGATCGCCGTCAATCAGACCGGCGCCGGCGGCGTCGGTGCCGGCGACGTTTACGTCACTGACCCTCTCAACCACCGCATTCAGCAGTTCTCCGCCTCCGGCGATTTCATCCGCGCCTTCGGTCTCGGCGTGGGCGGCGCCGGGGTAGACGTCTGCACGGTCGCGTCCGCCTGCGTGGAAGGAGAAGAATCGAACGCGGCCGGAGGCGTCGCCGCCGCCGCATCGGCGGTGATCGACCCCTCGACCGGAATCCTCTACATCTCCGACACGGGACCGCCCGGGGCCGGCACCCGCATCGACGTCTTCTCGGCGACCGGCGAATTCGAGGGCGCTTTCGGCTGGAACGTGAAGGCGACGGGAGGCGCCGAAGAACTGCAGCTCTGCACGGACGAAAGCGGCTGCAAGGCGGGGACCTCGGGCAATGCCGCGGGGCAGATCCAAAACGGCTACGCCAACGACGAAGTCACGGTCAGCCCGCTCAACGGCCATGTGTTCTTCGACGATCGGTTCAACGGTCGCGTCGAGGAGTACGCGCCCAACGTCGAAGAAGGCAAGGTCACAGGCGTCTCCTACGTGCGCAGCTACGGGGGCTACGGAACAGGCTCTCCGAGAAGCGTCACCGCGGACCAAAGCGGCGAGATCTATCTACTCAACGGGACGAAGGTCGAAGCCTTCAGCTCCGCCGGCAGCCCCGAAGGGACGCTCTTCGAAGTCGAAGGCTATTCCGCATCTGGAATTACGGCCGACTCCCTGAACGGCAACTTCCTGGTCATTCAGGGCACCTACGTCGAGGAATACAGCCACTCGGGACAGCTACTGGCGAGCTATCTCAACGACGCGGGGATCACCTCCTACTTCCAGGGCATCGCGCTGAACGAAGCGGCCGAAACCATCTACCTGACCACCGCAACGCCCGAAAGCGGCGTGCTTGTCCTAGGTGAACCGGTGCCGCCGACCGCCTCGATCGAATCGGTCACCACCTTCACTGGCACCACGGCGACCTTCGAAGGCCACGTCAACCCCGAAGGCTTCTTCACCAAGTACCACTTCGAATACTCCACCGACGGGGTGCACTGGACCGCGTTGGCCTACAAACAGCTGCCGGCCAACAGCGAAGAGCACGCGGTCAGCCAGGAAGCCACCGGCCTCGAGGCCCACACCCACTACCAGGTGCGCCTGGTCGCTGAAAAGCTGCTCAACGGCGGCAGGGCCGAAGCGCAGACGAGCTTCGAAACCGTCGCCGCCGCTCCGGTGCTCAGCGCGCCCACCGTCGAAGGTATCGCTGACACGACGGCTAAGCTCCTCGCAAAGGTCAACCCCGAGAACGAAGCGACTTCCTACCGCTTCGAATGCGTCACTCAGGCGCAGTTCGAAGCCAGCGAATACGCCGAAGCCCGGGAAGTGCCCAGCGGCGGCGCGAGCCTCGAAGCGGGCGGCGAAGCGGTCGAAGTCAGCGCCGAGATCTCCGGGCTGAGCCCCGAGAGCGAATACCGCTGCCGGACCGCCGCGAGCAACGGCACCGGAGACGCGACGAGCCCCGACACGAGCTTCGTGACCTACGCGAGCCAGCCCCTGGGCCCGCCCGACGCCCGCTCCTACGAACAGGTCACGCCGGTCGACAAGAACGGCGGCGACGCGCGCGGCAGCCAGTACACGCTGAGGGCCGCTCCCGACGGCGAAGCCGCCAGCTACCTGATCACCGCCGGGGGCGCAAGCGAAGGCGGCGGCGGGCAGCACCTCGGCATCTACGCGGCGCTGCGCGGCGCCGGCTCATGGGGCAGCCGCGTCCTCTGGCCGGAAGTCAGCTACGGCAACTTCGCCAACATCATCGGCTGGAGCATCGATCTCCGCCGCGACTACGTCGTCGCCAATCACGTAGGGGAAGCGGGAACCCTCTACGAACAGGACCTCGAAACGGGCGCGATGAGGGCGATCGCTTCTCCCATTCCCTACGAAAGCACCGCCTTCGCATCCGAAACGGCCGACGGCTCGACGGTCCTCTTCGAAAGCGAAGAAGCGCTCGCCACGGGTGCGACGGCCGGCTGGAACAACCTCTACCTGTGGAACAGAGGGACCCACAAGCTGAGCCTCCTCGACATCGGCCCGAGCGGCACACCGCCCTTCCACGGCGCCTTCGCCGGCCCCTATGACTGGGCCAACGGCAACCCGAAAACCGGCGGCGCCAGCTCTGGGGTCGGCAGCTACGGCTACTACACCCAGCAGCTGCACGTGCTCTCCGAAGACGGCACAACGGCCTTCTTCACCACCTACAACGTCGCCCAGCTCTATGCGCGCAGCGGCCTGGACACCGCCCACCCCGAAACGGTCCAGGTCTCCGCATCGCAGAAGACCAACGGCTCGGGAACCGGCGGCAAGGACCCCCACGGTCCGCAGAAGGCCGCCTTCATGGAAGCGACTCCCGACGGGCGCTTCGTCTTCTTCACCTCCGCCGAGGAGCTGACCAACGACGCCACCACCGGAACCGAAGACCAGGGCAACGACCTCTACCGCTACGACACGCAAAGCGGGGAACTGATCGACCTGGCGCCCGACGAAACGGACGCCAACGGCGCCGAAGTGCAGGGAGTGCTCGGCGCGAGCGCCGACGGCTCCTACGTCTACTTCGCCGCCAACGGGACGCTGGCCGAAGGGGCGAGCGCGGGGAATTGTCCGAAATCGAGCAGCACCTGCAGCGTCTACCTCTGGCACGACGGGACGGTCAGCTTCGTTGCGCCGACGGGTGCCGGCTTCAACCCGGGCGAGGAAGGCCTCAACTGGCTTCCCACCACCAGCAACGGCTGCTGCATCCTCAATACGAGAACCGGCAGCGTGAGCCCCAACGGCACGCTGCTCTTCACCTCCAAGCTCTCGCCCACCGGGTATGACAGTGAAGGCAAGGCGGAGGTCTACCGCTACGAACCGGACGCAGGCCTGGGCTGCGTCTCGTGCAACCCGACCGGCGCTGCGCCCGTAGGCGGCGCCTACATGCAGAGCATCAAGCCGGGCTTCGCCAGCGTGTCCGCCCCCGACGCCTACTGGCCGAGAAACCTCTCAGCCGACGGCAAGCGGGCCTTCTTCGAGACATCCGACCAGCTGGTCGCCACGGACCTGAACGGCAAGCAGGACGTCTATGAGTGGGAGGCCAAGGGCACGGGCTCCTGCCAAAGCGAAGGTCAAGACGGCGGCTGCCTCTACCTGATCTCAACGGGAGAAAGCGACGAACCCTCCTACTTCGCCGACGCCAGCGAAAGCGGCAACGACGTCTTCTTCCTCACCCGCCAGCAACTGGTCCGACAAGACGAAGACAACCGCCAGGACCTCTACGACGCCAGGGTGAACGGCGGGCTCGCCTCCCAGAACGAAGAACCGAAGCCCCCCTGCGAAGGCGAAAGCTGCCGCGGCCCGGCCTCGACGCCGCCCACGAGCCAATCGGCGGGCAGCGCCAGCTTCGCCGGGCCGCCCAACCCCAAGCCGAGTCACGCCAAGAAGAAGCGCCACGTAAAGAAGCACCGCAAGCACGCCCAACACAGGCACAAGGGACAAAAGCGCCACGGCAAGCGCCACGGGAAGAGAAGACACGCGAGACACGCGAGCAAGGGGAGGGCAGGGCGATGAGGGCGATGAGCAATCGCAGCAAGCTGCGGACAGGGGCACTTCTAACGGCGCTCTGCGCGCTGGGCATCGCGGCAACACCGGCGACCGCCACCGAGCCGGGCGCAAAGCCCGGCTGGCGCCTGGCGATCATCCCCTACCCGACCAACTTCATCCCCGGGGCGAAGAGCATGTCCTTCTCCAAGGGCCCCGGATATGCCGTGGTCGCGACCAACACCGGTGGAGCTCAGACCGAAGGCGTATACACAATCACCGACACCCTGCCCAGCGGCGTCGTGCCCTCGCCCTCGCAGGCGCCGTACGGAGAATTCGGCGCAACCGGGTACGGCGCCGGCGGCGAACTGAGCTGCGAAGCGGTCGGCCAGACGCTTAGCTGCTCCACCGAAGAAGCGCTCTACCCCGGCCAGCAGGCCAGGGCCTACTTCCCGCTGGAAGTCGAAGCCGGTGCGCCGGAAAGCCTCATCGACCACGCGGTCGTCGAAGGCGGCGGCGCCGAACCGGCCTCTGCCGCGATGCTGACCGCGGTGAGCGAAGAAGCGGCCTCGATCGGCTTCCTCGACGAAGACAAGGGCGCCCACGGCAGCGCCACCGAAGCCGACGGCTCGACCTCGACCCTGGCCGGCTCCCATCCCTACCAGCTGACCGTCGGGATGAACTTCGACAACAACCGCGAAGGCGGCACCGTCTGGGTGCCCGGCGGGGGAGCGCGCGACATCGTCGGCGAAATCCCCCAGGGGATGCTGGTCAACCCAACCTCGGTGCCGCGCTGCGAAGAGGCCGACCTCGAGAACGAAGAAGTCGGCTGCCCGGAGGCGACCCAGATAGGACTCGTCTCGCTCAACCTGGGCGTCTTCGAAGAACGCCCCAACATCTCCATCCACCCCCTCTACAACATGACCCCCATCCCCGGCGTTCCTGCCGAATTCGCCTTCGAAGCCATCGGCGGCGTCTACATCCACCTGCTGAGCAAGGTGCGCTCGGGCTCCGACTATGGCCTGGCGGCGGGCGGCTTCAACCTGCCGGCGCAGGTCGGGATCCTCGGCAACGAAGTCAGCTTCTGGGGGGACCCGAGCGACTCCGGTCACGACCACGTGCGCGGCCACTGCGCCCAGTTCGGCGGCAGCTGCCCGCTCGAAGAAGAACTCGACACCGCCGGGGTCAGCCTGCCGAGCTCTTGCACGACCGAACCGATCGAGACGGACCTGAGGCTGACCAACTGGCTCGGCGAAGAAGTCCAGGCGAGCTATCCCTCCACCGACGCCAACGGCAACCCGGTGGGCGTCGACGGTTGCAACCAGCTCAAGTTCGAACCCGAACTGGAAGCGCGGCCGACGACGAACCTGGCCGACTCTCCCACGGGCCTCGAATTCGACATCCACCAGCCCCAGGAAGAAGCTCCCTCCGGGCGGGCGACGGCCAACCTGAAGAACGTCAAGGTGACGCTGCCCGAAGGCATGGTCATCAACCCCTCCGCCGCGGCGGGCCTGGGGGCATGCTCAGAGGAAGAGCTCGGCGCCGACGGGACCAAGCCGCAGAATTGCCCGGAAAGCTCCAAGGTGGCATCGGCGGAAGTCAAGACCGCGCTCTTGAACGACCCGTTGCCCGGAGCGGTCTACCTGGCAAAGCCCTACGCCAACCGCTTCGGCTCCTTGCTGGCCCTCTACCTGGTGATCGAAGACCCCGTGCAGGGGATCGTCGCCAAGGTGCCGGGCAAGGTGGAGCTCGACCAGAGCACGGGGCGGCTGACCGCGATCTTCACCGAAAGCCCCGAGCTTCCGCTCGAAGACATCCGCCTGCATTTCTACCCGGGGGCGAGAGCGACCCTGAGCACCCCAAGCTCCTGCGCCACCTACACCACGACCTCAGACCTAACTCCCTGGTCCACCCCCGAAGGCGCCGACGCGCATCCCACCGACACCTTCCAGACCACGGTCTCACCGACCGGGGGAGCCTGCCCTGGCTCTGAAGCCGGAGCTCCCAACAGCCCGGCCTTCTCCGCCGGCACCGTCTCCCCGGCGGCGGGCGCCTACTCGCCCTTCGTCCTGCACCTCTCGCGGGCCGACGGCACCCAGCGCCTGGCGGGCATCGACACGACCCTGCCCGAGGGCCTGGTCGGCAAGCTGGCCGGCATCCCCTACTGCTCTGAGGCAGACATCGCCAAGGCGCGCTCCAGGGAAGCCCCGAACATGGGAGCGGCTGAGATCGCCGACCCCTCCTGCCCGGCGGCATCTGAGGTAGGCACGATCGACAACGCCGCGGGCTCAGGCCCGACCCCCTTCCACGTCGGTGGCCACCTCTACCTCGCAGGCCCCTACAAGGGAGGCCCGCTCTCGATGGTGGCGATCGTCCCCGCGGTGGCGGGTCCCTTCGACCTCGGAGACGTGGTCGTGCGGATCGCATTGCACGTCAACCCCGAAACGACCCGCATCCAGGCGGTATCCGACCCCCTGCCGCAGATCATCGACGGCATACCCCTGGACCTGCGCTCGATCGACGCGAGCTTCGATCGTCCCTCCTTCACCCTCAACCCGACCTCCTGCGATCCGATGGCGATCGGCGGGAGCTCCCTGGCGGCTACGGGACAGCTGGCGGCGCTCTCGGTCCCCTTCCAGGTGGGGGGCTGCAACGCGCTTGGCTTCAAGCCGAAGCTGAACTTGCACCTCTCAAACGGCAAGCGTCGAGCCTTCCCCGCCCTGAAGGCGACCTACACCCCCCGCTCGGGAGACGCCAACCTCAAGGACCTCGTCCTCTCCTTGCCGCACTCGGAGTTCGTCGAACAGGCCCACTTCAACACGATCTGCACCAGGGTCCAGTTCGCGGCAGGAGGCGGCAACGGAGAACAGTGCCCAGCGGGCTCGATCTACGGAGAGGCCCGCATCTACACCCCCCTTCTGGAAGCACCCCTCGAAGGCCCGGTCTACCTGCGCTCCTCCACCCACAAGCTCCCCGACGCGGTCTTCGCCGCCAACGGGCAGATCGACGCGGCGATCGTCGCCCACATCGACTCGGTCAAGGGACACCTGCGCGCGAGCATCGAAGAAGCCCCAGACGTCCCGGTAACCAAGGCGATCGTCTCGATGCGCGGCGGCAAGAAGGGACTGTTCGTCAACAGCGCCTCGCTTTGCGCGAAGCGCAAGCCAAAGGCCTCGCTGTCGGCCGAGGCCCACAACGCCAAGACGTCGGATCAGCAGCCGGTGGTGCGGGCCAAGTGCGGGGGGAAGGGCAAGCGGCATCACAAGCGGGGGCATCACCGGCACCGGGGGTGAGGGAAGCGCTACCGGGCCGCGGCCAACGCATCCGGTAGGTCGCGCCAACCGATGAGCTCACCCTCGCCGCGGGACTGCGACTCCTCGCCGCCGTAGACGACCAACCGCGAGCGAACTCGCCAGCGCTTGTCCCCACGCGCCGCGATCTGGTCGGCAAGGGCGGGGAAGGCGGCGAAGTGGCTGCCGCTCGGCGTGCGTCCCGCCTTCGCCTCGACCAGGGTCAGGTCGGCGCCGTGCTCGAGCACGAGATCGATCTCGTGCCGGTCGCGCTCCCGGTAGAAGGAGATCGCCGGGCGCAGGCCGCGGTGGCGGTGCCACTTGACGATCTCCGACACCATCCAGCCCTCGAACATCGCGCCCCGCAGGGGGTGCGTGGCGAGTTGCCCGGGCTCCTCGATGCCGAGCAGGCTCGCCGCAAGGCCGGGGTCGTGAAAGTAGAGCTTCGACCGCTTCGCCAGGCGCTTGCCGAGGTTGGCGTGGAACGGGGGCAGCTGGAAGGCGATGAAGCTCGCTTCGAGAGTCGAGAGCCAGCGCCGCGCGGTCGGCTGGGAGACGCCGCAGTCGGCGGCGAGCGAGGCGAGGTTGAGAAGCTGGCCGACCCGCCCCGCGCACATCCTCAGGAAGGTGTGGAAGGTGCCGAGGTCGCCCACGGAGAGCAGGCTGCGGACGTCGCGCTCGAGGTAGGTCGCGGTGTAGTCGGCCAGCCACTGGGCGGCGGGCAGCTCGCGGTCGTGGATGCGCGGGTAGCCGCCCTGCCAGAGCACGGTGTCCAGGTCCGGAGCCGATCCATCGAAGCGCCGGATCTCGGTCAGTTCCAGCGGCAGCAGCTCCAGCAGGGCCGTCCTGCCGGCGAGCGATTGGCTCACCCCCTCCATCAGGGCAAGGTTCTGCGATCCGGTGAGCACGAAGCGACCCGGCGCGGGCTCCTCGTCGACGATCCCCTGTATGTAGGAGAGCAGCAGCGGCGCCCGCTGGATCTCGTCGAGGATCGCCCCGGCGGGGAAGCGGGCGAGGAAGCCGAGCGGATCTTCGCCGGCGAACTCGCGCTCGGAGGGAGTCTCGAGCGATGCGTAGGGCAGGTCCGGGAAGGTCATCCGCGTCAGGGTCGTCTTGCCCGACTGGCGCGGTCCCGTCACGGTGACCACGGGATAGCGCTCGGCGGCCACCTCCAGCTGCCTCCGCAGCGTCCGCTCGATCATGAGTGGACAATATCAATATTGAACCTTGGTTTTACCCAGCAGCAGAAAGCTTCCATATTTCACGACAAATACTGCCCTTTTTGTACGAGCCGGCTTTCCCTTTTGCCTTGACTTGCAAAGGAGTTTAGTCGAACATATGTTCGTATGGAGGTCGCCTGCGTCCTGATTCCCGAGTCCTCTCTCGCCGATCCGCTCGAGGCCGGCGAGCTGACCGAGCGGTTGCTGCGGCGGCTGGAGGGGATCGGCGCGGCGGTCGAGTCGGAGCGGGTGGGCCGGGCGTTCTTCGCGGTCGACGGATTGCGGCGGATGCATGGGGGCGGGAGCGCCGGAGTGGTGGAGGCGGCGCGCAGGGTGTCCGGGGGAGAGGCCCGGATCGGGACCGGCCGCACCCGCTTCGACGCCTGGCTGGCGGCGAGCGGCTGGGAGCGGCCGGTGGGGGTTGGGGCGCTCGCCGGATGGCTTGGGCTGGGCGGGCGGGAGACCGACGGCCTGCTCGAGATCCTGCGGCGGCTGGGGATCGAGACGCTCGAGGAGCTGGCGGCGCTGCCGGCCGACCGGGTCGCCGACCGCTTCGGCCCGCCGGGCCTGCGGGCGCTGCGCCTGGCCCGGGGCGAGGAGGGGCCGCTTCGCCCGCGCCGTCCCCACGAGGAGCTGGTGGCCGAGGTGGAGTTGCCCGACGGGGCGGCCGGGGCGCAGCTGGAGCGGGCGCTGGAGCTGCTGGTCGACCGCCTGCTCGGCGATCCGCGGCGGCGGGGGCGGACGCTGCTCGGCCTGCGACTCGGTGCCCGGCTCGCCGCGGGCGGCGGCTGGAGCGTCGACCAGGGCCTCGGCCGGCCGAGCGCCTCGGCGCGGGTGCTGCGCGCGGTGCTGGGGCCGCGGCTCGAGACGCTGCCCGGGCCGGCCACCGCGCTGCGCCTGCGGGCGCTCGGCCTCGGCCCGCCCGCCACCGACCAGCTCGAGCTCGCGGCGCCCGGCGCCGAGGACCGCCGCGGCCGCCTCGGCGCCGCGATCCGCGAGGTCCGCACCGCCCAGGGCGCCGACTCCCTGCTCGAGGTGATCCCGCTCGACCCCGCCTCCCGCCTTCCCGAGCGCCGCGCAATCCTCACCCCGACCGCGGACCGATGAGGCGAGAGCTAGGCGCTTTTCGCCGAGGGCTTGATGACGCGCAGCTTGTCGAGCGGCGCGAAAACGATCCGCGCCGCGGGGCCAAGCTCTGGCTCGAGAATCTCGAGCATCGCGACCTCGGGCGTATAGAGCTCCAAAACCCCCCCCCGGGCACCGGCGGGCGCATCGTCGACGCGTTCAGTCAACTCGACGATGTCGAAGGGAGAGATCTCATGAGCTACTGCCATTGCTTCTCCATGCTAGGGGGTCGGGTAGGCGGTGACCAGTCTTGGCGCCGCGATCTCAAGGGCGTAATGCCAGGAGACGATTGTCTTGGCGCAACGGTTGCCGATCCGCAGATCCACTTGAACTCCACAGGCGATGCCGTGGGGCGACCGATCGCGAACCTCCATTATCGCCGCGCCCGCCGTCGCTTTCGCGATCGCTCTCCAGACGCGCTCCCAATCGTCGGAACTGACGTGGAACACACGCTGCCATTGGCTCCCGTGTCCCTCGGTTCCGAGGATCCACTCCAACTTGCCCTGCTCAAACCAGATGCTCGTGAAGCGGGGAAGGGGATCTCCGATTTTCGGCGGCCAGGACACGACTCTGACGCTAGGGATCGAAAAGTCACATGTGTGCGACTTAAGTCAATTCTTGAAGCCGAAACTCACACGAAAGGCGCACATCGATGAGTCCCGGTCTGCGACGGCTGTACACGCCGCGGCGGGCTGTCGTGGAGACGGGGTCCGGCGGCGCGCCGAGGGCGGTCGAGGGGGTCGCGGTCGAGGCGGTGCGCGAGGAGTGGCTGGTGGAGGACCGCTGGTGGACGCCGAAGCCGCTGCGCCGTCACTACTACGAGCTGGTCCTCGCCGACGGGCGCGACGTGGTCGTCTTCCGCGGCGGCTTCAGCGGGCGCTGGTACCGGCAGCGTGCCTGAGCCGATGGCCGCGTTCGCCCACCGTTTTCCGGCTTGGCCCCTACGATTGCCGGACCATGACTCGGCTCTCGACCCGCTCCGATTGGCTCGCCGCTCACCCTCCCGCAGCGGAGCGCCTGACGCAGACGCTCTCGGAGGTAGCCCGCCGCGCTCGCGAGGGCGAGGATTTCCACTTGGCGGTCCGCGAGTTCCTCGACGAGTTCGCTCTGCGGGTGGACGCGGAATCGCGCGCCGCTGCGATCGACGAGAGGCCTCCGCCCACGGGAGAGCCCCGTTGCGACGCGTATCTAGGGGCGCTCGCCGAGCACCTCGCCGTCACCCACGAGCTCCAGCGGCCGCCTTGGTCGGTGGAGGGAGATCGCTTCCTGCCGCGCTTCTGGTTCGTCAGCGAGGTCCCCGGTTTCCGTGCGATCTCGATCGCCCAGGCGCCGGCTGCTTTCCGCCGCCGCAACGTGTTCGTGCCCGAGCGCTCCCTCCACCGCGTCTGAGCCATGAACCGCGGCGAGATAGTCGATGCGTTGACGGCCCTCGCGGACGAGCTGACGCGGCGGGGGGTCAGCGCGGAGATGTACGTGGTCGGTGGGGCCGCCATCGCCCTCGCCTTCGACGAGCGTCGCTCCACTCGGGACATCGACGCGGTCTTCGAGCCGAAGGCGGTTGTTTACGAGGCAGCAGAATCGGTTGCCGAGCGACAGGGGCTTCCCGCGGGGTGGCTGAATGATGCGGTTAAGGGATTCCTGGCCGGCTACGATCCTGCCGCCGCGCCGGTCCTCGACCTACCGGGGCTGCGCTGCCTCGCCGCTTCTCCGGAGACGCTGCTCGCGCTCAAGGTACTCGCCCATCGGGTGGGGGAGGACGAGGCGGACCTGCGTTTGCTTGCCGACGCTCTCGGCCTTGAAAGCGCGGAGGATGTGCTCGAGATCGCCGAGCGCACTTACGGCGATCGGCTTGATCCGGCCGCTCGCTTCTTCGTCGAACAGGTCTTCGAGTCCGAGTAGGCCCTCGGCGCTTGGCCGAGGGGGGCGGTGAGCCAGTGACCGCCGCTCCGTATATAGAGCTGCACGCCCACTCGGCTTTCTCCTTCCTCGATGGGGCCTCGACGCCTATGGAGCTGGCGGGGGCGGCGGCGGAGCTGGGATATTCGGCGATGGCGCTGACCGACCACGACGGGGTGTGGGGATCGATGGAGTTCGTCCATGCGTGTCGCGGGTTGGGGGTACGGGCGATCACCGGGACGGAGTTGACGGTGCGCGCCGGCAGGCTCGCTCACCTGACACTTCTCGTTCAGGGCGCCCAGGGGTACCGCAATCTCTGCCGGCTGCTGACGGATGCCCATTCCCGCGCCAGGGACAACACGGCTAGGACAGCGCAGCAGCCTTGGGTGGGCTTGGAGTTACTTGAGGCGCATTCGGAGGGTTTGGTGTGTTTGTCGGGTTGCGCGGGGGAGGGGGCGGTTGCTTCGGCGTTCGAGAGGAGTGAGGTCGCGGCGGGGGCGGCGCTGGCGCGGCGGCTGCTCGGAGTGTTTGGTCGTGAGCGGTTCCGGATCGAGCTGCAGCGGCCCTACTGGCGGCGGGACCGGGCGCGGAACCGGTGGCTCGCGGGGCTGGCGGAGCGGCTCGGGGTGGCGGCGGTCGCCACCGGCAACGTCCACTCGCACGCGCCCTCCCGCACCCACCTGCAGGACGCCTTCGTCGCCGTGCGGCTGGGAATGACGCTGGAGGAGTCGGAGTCGCGGCGGCGCGGCAACCCGACCTCGGCGCTGGTCTCGCCGCGGGCGATGGCGGCGCGCTTCGCCGAGCACCCAGAGGCGGTCGCCGAGACCCTGCGCCTCGCCGAGCGGCTCGAGTTCGACCTCTCGACCGAGCTCGGCTACCGCTACCC
>Ga0210100_1000088_pt1 | contig 18943 bp, 16 predicted proteins | sample MayberryNW_TuleB_FD_185525 | JGI IMG/M metagenome (GOLD analysis project Ga0210100, IMG submission 185525) | Wetland microbial communities from San Francisco Bay, California, USA, that impact long-term carbon sequestration - MayberryNW_TuleB_D1... | ecosystem: Environmental > Aquatic > Marine >... | reverse complement strand
CGTCGGGGAGCTCCCAGATCGTCGGCAGGGGGCGTTGGCGGGTAGTGTCGGGCACCGGCAAGGCACTCTCCTTTCGCGAGGGTTGTGCCTTGCCGATTCAGCTTGGGGCTACATAACTCCTGCCGGGCCGAGGAGTTCTCGGATAGTTACTAAGCCAAAGGAAGGGCCAGGGACGGCCAGCTCTTTCGCTGAGCGAGGTACGAAAAAGGATCGTGTGCCCCTCCCCCGGAGGCTCCCGGTCTTACATCTCGGACCCCGTCAAGCGACCAGCTGCGCGACGGTCTCCGGGGGAGGGGCACACGATCCTCCCCCCGTCCTGCTGCGCGACGGTCTTCGGGGGAGGGCACCGGACCCTCCCACCCGCTTCGCGTCAGCCGAACACCTTCCGCATCCGCGCGATCTCGCGGATCGAGCCGCGCGGCCGCACCTTGCGGGTGAGGATCATCCGCACGGGGCTCGCTTCCGGCTTGCTCATCCCGACGAAGTCCTTCCAGCTCGCCTCAAGCGTGACGGTCGGGTTGGGCGCCTCGCCAGGCTCGGCGCGGGTCGAGCCGTTGTCGATCACCACGTGCCAGGGCTCGGCGTCGGTGAAGCGCCACTGGTAGGTGAGCGCCGAGCCGTTCGCGGCGCTTGGGTTGGCGGCGCGCTTGACCACCTCGAAGTAGATCTTCTGCAGCTCCGGGGTCGCCTCGGGCTGGGCGTCGGGCGGGCCGAGGATGCCGCCCAGCATCAGCTTCACCTGGTTCTCGGCGACCTGCTCGGCGGAGGCCTCGGGATCGAAGGGGAAGACGCCGGGGGGCATCTCCTCGGTCGGGTAGCCGATCGTCCGCCAGCGCTGGCGGATCAGTTTGAGGCCGAAGGAGAAGATGTCCTCGAGCGAGAAGCCGTAGCACTCGGTGTACTCGCGGTCCATGTTGGGCGGGATGAATACCGCCGGCCCGTAGGGCAGGACTTCGCGCAGCAGATCGGTCACGGCCGCGCGGTTCTCCTCCCACCCGGGGGCGCCTTCGCCGAGCAGTTCGGAGAGCACCTTGACGCCGAAGCCGATGTGGCGCTGCTCGTCGCGAGAGACGTTGGCGATCCCGGCGCTGAAGCCGGGCATCGATTCCTCGGAGGCGAAGAAGTCCTCGATGAAGTGCTGGCCGGGCTGAGCGAGCGAGCCCTCGACGATCAGGTGGTAGAGGGTGATCGCCTGCGCGTACTTGGGGATCGAGCGGTCCCTGGTCAGTTCCTCGGCCATCAGGTCGAGCCGGTCGAAGATCCCGCGGTAGCCCCAGTTGAGCTGCGGCAGGGTGGAGGAGAGCGTCTGCTGGAGGGTCTCGCCGCCGACGCCGATCACCTCCTTGAAGAAGCGGTGGAAGAAGACCGAGTGGCGCACCTCGTCGACCTGCTGGGTGGCGAGGAAGTAGGACTGCTCCTCGGTCGGCGCGGCGGTGATGTACGGGGCGAGGGTGTCGGCGACCCGGTCCTCGCCGTAGAAGAACATCGAGTAGATCCACATCGCCGAGCGCTTCTGGATCTCCGAGAGCGCCTCCCAGCCGGCTTTGTCCCCCGAGAAGTCGAGGTCGTAGGCGCTCCAGTTGCCGTGCTCCCAGCGCGTGTAGAGGTCCTCGTAGGTGACGTTGTCCATCAGGCTCTGGGATGCGACGCTCATCTCTCTCCTTCTTCCGTCCTGCCGGGGTTCGCCGCGCAGGTTAGCGCCAAACTGGCTGAGCAGCCAGTCGGGCCGCGGGTGACTTCGTCACACAGGCGCCGGCGGCTCGATCTCGCGCTTGAGGATCTTGCCGGTCGGGCCCTTGGGGAGGTCGTCGATGAACCAGACGACGCGCGGGTACTTATAGGCGGCGATTCGCTCCTTGACGTAGGCGCTGACCTCCTCGGCGGAGAGCTGCTCGCCCTCGTGGAGGACGACCGCGGCGCCGATCTCCTCGCCCCACTCGTCGTGCGGCACGCCGACCACCGCGGCTTCGCGGATCTTCGGGTGCTCGTAGAGCACCTCCTCGACCTCGCGCGGGTAGACGTTGTAGCCGCCGCGGATGATCAGGTCCTTCTTGCGGTCGACGATGTAGAAGTAGCCGTCCTCGTCGGTGCGGGCCATGTCGCCGCTGTGAAACCAGCCGCCGCGCATCGCCTCGGCCGTGGCGTCGGGGCGCTGCCAGTAGCCCTTCATGATGTTGTGGCCGCGGATCACGATCTCGCCGACCTCGCCCTGGGCGACCTCCGCGTCGCTCTCGTCGACGACCTTCATCTCGACGCCTTCGATCGGGGTGCCGATCGAGCCGGGCTTGCGCTCGCGGTCGGGGTGGTTGGAGCAGGCGACCGGCGAGGTCTCCGAGAGGCCGTAGCCCTCCATCACCTTCGCGCCGAAGGCCTCCTCGAAGCCGCGCAGCACCTCGACCGGCATCGAGGCGCCACCGGTGATGCAGTTGCGCAGCGAGGAGGTGTCGAAGCTCTCGCGCTCGGGGTGGTGGAGGAGGGCGCCGAACATCGTCGGCACGCCGTAGAAGTGGGTGACGCCGTCGCGCTCCATCGTCGCCAGCGCCTCGCCCGGGTCGAATTTGGGCACCAGGGTGAGGCAGGCGCCGACCTTCAGCGAGGCGTTCATGCCGACCGTCTGGCCGAAGGAGTGGAAGAGGGGGAGGGCGCCGAGCACCACGTCGCCCGCGGCGATCTCGCAGGTCGTGCGGGAGGAGACGTCGGCGTTGCGGAAGAGGTTGAGGTGGGTCAGCTCGGCCCCCTTCGGCTTGCCGGTCGTCCCCGACGTGTAGAGGATCACGGCGGTGTCGTCCTCGGCGGTATCGGCCGGGTCCGTTCCGGTGCGCTTTTCCCCCTCGACGGGTGGATAAGGCGCACCGGAAGCGGTGGCGGCCAGTAGCGCTTCGAAGGGCTCGGGGTTGACTTCGATCAGGTCGGCGCTCGCGTCGGCGGCGCCGGCGCGGGCCTCTTCGAGGAAGCCGTGCCAGGCGAGCAGCAGCTTGGCGCCGGAGTCCTCCAGGTAGAAGGCGATCTCGCGCCGCTTGAGCAGCACGTTCATCGGCACGACCACGCCCCCCGCCCGCAGCACCCCGTAGTAGGCGACCGGGAACTCGGGCACGTTGGGCAGCATCACCCCGACCCGGTCGCCCGGCCGGAAGCCGTTCTCGCGCAGCAGGGCGGCGAGCCGGGCGCTGCGCTCGTCGAGCTCGCCGTAGCTGAGCTCAACCTCGCCGAGGCGGATCGCCGGCGCATCCGACGTCCGCCCGGCGCTCTCGGTGAGCAGCGATGCGAGGTTCAGTCCCACCGTCGCCTATGACTTGAGGAAGTGATGGACCGGAAATTCCTTGATGTCCGGCGGTCCCTGCGGGGCCCGGTCGCCCAACTCCTGGATCGCGGGCAGGAGCCGCGCCCCCTGGAACCGGTCGAAATGCTCGCGCGACTCCCAGAAGTCGATGATCCCCCAGCCGCCCTCGATCGGGCCGGCCGCATGGAAGATCAGCCCATCCGGCGGGTCGTTGTCGATGTCCATATGGGTGTGCACCGCCTCGTACTGATCCTGCGTGCCACCGTCGAATTTGAGCCTCAACCCAATTGCCATCGTCTTCTCCTTTGTCTGTAGCCCCGCCTGGGCGAGCATAACCCGCGGCCGGGTCCCTGTGCCCTAGGATTCACGGCCGTGAGGAGGCTGCCGATTCTGATTGCGCTCGTTGCCCTGCTGGCGTTCGCCGGTTGCGGGGGCGGATCGTCCTCGACCGAATCGAGCGATTCGACCGCGGCTGAATCGAAGGCCGCGGGCGCCAAGTCGGGCGCCAACACGAACCTGAAGAAGAAGCCGACGGTGACCGTCCCCGCAGGCGCCCCGCCGACCGAACTCGAATCCATCGAAATCGTCGAAGGCACGGGCGCCAAAGCGAAGTCCGGCGACGAAGTCACCGTCCAGTACGTCGGCGTCGGCTACGAAAGCGAAGAAGGATTCGACTCCTCCTGGAGCCGCAACGAACCGTTCTCCTTCCAGCTCGGCGCCGGCCAGGTGATCCCCGGTTGGGACCAGGGCGTCGAAGGGATGAAGGTCGGCGGGCGGCGCGAGTTGATAATCCCGCCCGAACTCGCCTACGGCGAATCGTCGCCTTCGCCGGCGATCGGCGCCAACGAAACGCTGATCTTCATCGTCGACCTGCTCGCGGTCAAGTAGCGCCCACTCGCCGGCTGTGAGCGACGCCCCGACTGCCGAGTTTCGCGGCCGGGCGTTCAGGAGAGGCGAGGAGGGGTACGAGGAGGCGCGCCGCGCCACGGTCTGGAACGCGCGCACGCCGCCGCGCCACCCGGACCTGGTCGTCCAGGCGGAGGGCGAGGAGGACGTCCTTGCCGCGGTGAGGCTGGCGCGCGCCGAGGGGATGAAGATCGGCGTGCGCTCCGGCGGGCACAGCTGGGCCGGCAACCACGTGCGCGACGGCGGCCTGCTGCTCGACGTCTCGCGGCTCGACTCGGTCGCGATCGACGCCGGGGCGATGACCGCGGCCGTCGGCCCGGGCGTGCGCGGCAACGAGCTGCTCGCGACGCTCGCCGAGCGCGAGCTCTTCTTTCCGGCCGGCCACTGTCCCGGCGTCGCCCTCGGCGGCTACCTGCTGCAGGGCGGCTTCGGCTGGAACGGGCGCGTGCACGGCCCGGCCTGCATGAGCGTCGAGGCGATCGACGTGGTGACCGCGGCCGGTGAGCCGGTGCGGGCCGACGCCGAGTCCCATCCCGACCTCTTCTGGGCGGCGCGCGGCGCCGGGCCAGGCTTCTTCGGCGCTGTGGTTCGCTTCCACCTGCGCCTCTACCGGCGGCCGCGCCACGTCGCCAACGCGGTCTACCTCTACCCGATCGAGTGCCTCGAGGAGGTCTTCCGCTGGGCGCGGGAGATCGGGCCGCGGGTGGCGCGCACGGTTGAGCTGATGGTCATCGTCCACCGCGACCTCGAGGGCGAGCTGGAGATCGCGGTGACCGGCCCGGCGCTGGTCGACACCCCCGAGGAGGCGGCCGAGGCGCTCGCCGTGCTCGAGACCTGTCCCGTCCGCGACCGTGCGAAGGCCGCCGTGCCCAACATCGAGGTGCGGCTCGAGGACCTCTACGCCGCCGTGCACGGCTCCTACCCGGACGAGCACCGCTACTCGGCCGACAACATGTGGACGCACGCGCCGGTCGAGGAGCTGCTGCCGGGGCTGCGGCAGATCGCCGAGACGCTGCCCGGCGCCCCGTCGCACATGCTCTGGATGAACTGGGGGCCGAGCCCGGCCCGGCCGGAGATGGCCTACAGCGTCGAGGACGACACCTACATCGCCCTCTACGGCGTCTGGCGGGACCCGGCCGAGGACGAGGCGAACGTCGCCTGGGCGACCGAGCGGATGCGGGAGATGGCGCCGCTGGCGAGCGGCATCCAGCTCGCCGACGAGAACCTCGGCAACCGCCCGGCGCGCTTCGCCGGCGAGGCGAACATGGCGCGGCTCGACGAGGTGCGGGCCGCGTACGACCCGGACGGGCTCTTCCATCCCTGGATGGGGCGGCTCTGAGGGGCGGCGTGGCCGACGCGGAGCTGCAGTCCTACCTCGGGCGGCCCCTGACGCCGCCCGATCCGGATGTCCTCGCGGCGATCGCCGCCGGGCCGATCGACCCGACCGATGCGGTGCCGCTCGCCGCGATCGACCGCCTACTCGACCCGGCGCCGCTGCCGGCCGAGACCGGCTGGTGCTTCCTGCCGGGCGGGGTCGGCTACGTCGCCGTGCGCACGCCGATGGCGGGGGTGAGCGCCGAGATGGTCGAGTGGTGGTTCGACTGGCACCCGCGCGACCCCGACCGCTACCGGCTCTGGCACCCGCTCGCCCACGCGGACAACTCGGTCGAGCCGCCGCCGGCGCCCGGCGCCAAGCCCCACTGGGGAGCCGTCCACCACCCGGTCGAGGACATCGGCACCGGCACCGTCCACGCGCGGATCGCCTTCGGCCCGCCGACCGCGATCGGCTTCTCCACGGACGCGCTCGACGACCTCGCAGTGGCGACGATCGTCTGCGGCTTCGTCGGCGACGACACGCGGCGCCTGCGGCACTCGGCGATGGCCCACGTCTTCCTCGCCGAGCCCGGCGGCGTCGTGCTGCGCAGCCACTTCTGGCTGGGCGCCGCGATCCGTCCCTACCTGCCTGCGCCGCTCGCCGCGCCGCTCGGCTGGGCGCTCGACAACCGCGTCGTGCGCCGCCTCTCGCTGCCGCGTGAGCTGCCCCGGGCGCTCGCCACCCACTGCGCCGAGGAGTACGCCAACCTCGGGGCGCTGCTGCCGGAGCTCTACGAGCGCTTCGGCGGCTGAGCCGCCATCATCCGGGCGTGCCGACCGCCTCGATCTTCGCCGAGCGCTTCGCCTCGCAGGGGCTCTCCGGGCCGCCCGCCCGCGATCCGGCCGCGGTCGCCGAGCGGCTGCTCGCCGTGCAGGGACAGGACCCGCGCGGAGCGCGGCTGGCGGTGCGGGCGCGCAGCGAGGGGCTGAGCGCCGCGGACGTCGACCGGGCCCTCGACGAGCGCGAGCTGCTGATCACCTGGCTCAATCGCGGCACGCTGCACCTGGTGCGCAGCGAGGACTACGCCCTGCTGCAGATGCTGACCACGCCGCCGCTGGCCACCTCGTGCAAGCGGCGATTGGCAGCCGAGGGGATTGAGCCGGAGACCGGCGAGCGGGCGGTGCGGACGATCGAGCGGGCGCTGGCCGAGGAGGGGCCGCTGACCCGGCACCAGCTGCGCGAGCGACTCGAAGCGGCCGGCGTGCCGACGCACGGACAGTCGCTGCTTCACCTCCTCTTCCTCTCCGCCGTGCGCGGCGTGACGGTGCGCGGCCCGATGGTCGGCAGGGAACACGCTTACGTCCTCGTCCACGATTGGCTGGGCGAGCAGAAGCCGGTCGACCGCGACGTGGCCCTCGCCGAGCTCGCCCGCCGCTACCTCGCCGGCCACGCCCCCGCCGACGACCGCGACCTGGCCCGCTGGGCCGGGCTGCCGCTGCGCGACGCCCGCGCCGGCCTGGGGGCTATCGCCTCCGAGCTGGTCGAGCGCGACGACGGCCTCGTCCACCTCACCAAGCGCCCGCCCGCCGCCGAGGTCCCGCCGCCGAGGTTGCTCGGCGCCTTCGACCCCGTCCTGCTCGGCTGGACCTCGCGCGAGCAGATCCTCGGACCGCACACCCACCTGGTGACCTTGAACGGCATCTTCCGTCCCTTCGCGATGGTCAAGGGCCGTGCCGCCGCCAACTGGAAGCTCAACCGCGGCCGGGTCGCGATCGAACCGCTCGGCAAGCTGACGAAGAAGGCGGCGGCCGAGCTGGACGCCGACGCCGTCGCCGTCGAGCGCTTCCTGAACGGCTAGTTCGCGCCGAAGATCTCGGCGGCGGTGATCGCCAGCACTCCCTCGGCACGGTCGACGCGCTCCCGTGCGCAGACCGCGAAGCGCGGCTCTGCTGCGAGCTTGGGAAGCGACCGCGCCTTCTGCTCGAGCTCCGCGCGCAGCCTCTGGCCGCTGACGCGCCTGGACCACTTGGCCTCGCCGAGCAGCACCGCTTCGCGACCGCGGCCCGACAGGGCGACGGCGTCGATCTCGACCGGCGGAGAGTCCTGCCACCAGCGGCCGACGTCGACGATCTCCTCGCCGAGGTCGCCCGCCGCGGCCAGCCGTACGAGGTGCTGGCGAAACGCGCCCTCCCAGCGGTCGCCCATGTGGTCGTCGAGCTGTTTCTCGAGCACCGGCAGGATCTGCCTTCCCAGCCCGCGGCTGATCGCGGAGCGATGGCGGTCGAGCTGGCCGAGCCAGAAGGCGAGGAAGTTGTCGGCGACACGGTAGACCCGCCGCCGGGTGCGCGCCGGATTCTCGGTCACCGGGACGAGCCGTTCGACCAGTCGCAGCTCGACGAGCCGCTCGAGCACGCGGCCGGGCTCGGCGCGGACCGCCTGCTCGATTTCGTTGTGGCGGGTGCGGCCGGAGGCGATCGCGCGCAGGACGAGGCCGCCGAGGCCCCCCAGGTCACCCTCGGTGGCGAGCACCAGCCGGCCCTCGTCGAGCAGGCGGCCGCCGGGAGCGCAGGCAAGGTCGAGGAGGTTTTGCCTGATGCTCCGGTCCGTGTCCCACCAGCTGAGGTAGAGCGGGATCCCACCGACGACCCCCCAGACCAGCGCGCGGTCGCTCGGGTCGAGGCCGCGCAGCATCTCCGCCGCCTCGTGCGGCCGGAAGGGGTGGAGGAGGAGCGTCAGGTCGAAGCGCCCGTAGAGCGGCGCCCTCTCCTCCTGGATCGCCTGCATGGTCCGCACCGCCGATCCGCAGAGGAGGATCCGCAGCTTGGTGGTGCTGCGGGCGCGGTCCCAGAAGGCGCGCAGCACGCCGGGGAGCTCCGGGCTGACCTCGACCAGGTCCGGGAGCTCGTCGATCACGAGCAGCAGGCGTTCCCTGGTGGCCGCCGCCGCGAGCGAGTCGAGCGCGTCGTCCCAGTCGGTGAAGGGGCGCTCACCTAGGTCACGGGCGCCGAAGCGGGCCACGCGCCCGGCCGCCTCGCTGAGCAGGCGCAGCTCGTCCCCTGCCGGCCTTCCCGCGCCCGTGTGGAAGATCGCCCGTTTGTCCCGGGCGAACTCCTCGAGCAGCGAGGTCTTGCCGACCCGCCGTCGCCCCCAGACCAGCCCGAGCGCCGCTCCAGGCCGCTCCCACCACCTGCGCAGCGCCTCGATCTCATCTCGCCGGTTGACGAACACGCCTCAAGCTTACCGACATCCGATGTAACCGACATCGAATGTCGGTTACATCACGTGTCGGTTATCCCCGGGCCGGCGAGGAACTCATCGAGCGGCGTGCCGTCGCCGCCGATCAACAGCTTCCGCGAGGCGCCGTGGGCGGCGTCGAAGGCGGCCATGCCGGGCAGGCCGTCGCGACGGCGGCCGCTCTTCACCTCGATCGCGGTGAGCTGGGTTCCCCGCTGGACGACGAAGTCGACCTCCTTGCCGCGGTCGCGCCAGTAGGTGACCTCGGCGCGCGGATCGCGGGTCGCGAGGAGGTGGGCGCCGACGGCGGTCTCGACCAAGCGTCCCCAGTGCTGGGAGTCGGCGCGCGCCTCGGCGAAGCTGCGGCCGGATGTGGCGGAGATCAGGCCGGTGTCGAGGGCCAGCAGCTTCGGCGTCGAGCGGCGCTGGCGGACTTTGCCGGTCGAGTGCTTCTCCAGGCCGACCGCGAGGCCGGCCGCGGAGAGCAGGTCGAGGTAGTGGGCGAGCGTGGTCGTGTTGCCGGCGTCCTGCAACTGGCCGGTGAGCTTCTGGTAGGAGACGATCTGGCCCGAGTAGTTGCAGACGAGCCGGAAGAGACTGCGCAGCAGGGCGGGCTTGTCGACGCGAGTCAGCAGCAGCAGGTCGCGCGAGACCGTCGTCTCGACGATCGAGTCGAGCACGAAGGAGGCCCAGCGCGCCTCGTCTTCGATCAGCCCCGCCGCCCCCGGATAGCCGCCGAAGTGGACGAACTCGTCGAAGCTGAGGCCGAAGGCGTCGCGCATCTCGCCGAACGACCAGTGCGGGGTGCGGATCGTCTCGAAGCGCCCGGCGAGGCTCTCGCTCAGCCCTTTCTGGACGAGCAGCGCCGCCGAGCCGAGCAGCACGACGCGCAGCGGTAGCGCGCCGCCCCGATCCTCGTCCCAGAGCCGCTTGACCGTCTCCGCCCAACCGGTGACCTTCTGGATCTCATCGATCGCGAGCACCGCCGCCCCGTTGCGCTTGCGCGCCAGTCCACGCCCCGTCTCCCATTGCGCCTCGAGCCAGGCCCAGTCCCGCAGGGTCGGATCGTCCGCGCTGGCGTAGTGGCTCGGCGCGTCGACCTCGACCAGCGCCTGCTTGACCATCGTCGTCTTCCCGACTTGCCGCGGCCCGCGCACGACCTGAACCCGCCCAGCGTCCTCGGTCAAGCGCGAAACCAGCGGAGCCAAGCCCCGACGCCGGTATGTTCCCGAATCGCTCATTGTCCTGAGCGATTTTACTCAAAGCATTGAGTATTTCGCGCCGACCCCTGATTTTCCGCATGTTAGAGCCAAGTTCAAGGGGCACAGTAGGCATCCAAAAAGGCAGCTGAGCCCTACACTCGATCCATGGCGCGATGGCCGAGATATCGCCTTCGGACCTTGCTGCGAGAGCACCTGCCGGAGCCCCTTGCGTATCTGTTTCCAGCCGGCAGCAAGGACTGCGGTCGCCACGAGTGGTTCCGCGCCGACGAGCACACCGATATCTGCTGGCACTGCACCGTCGTCGGCGAACGCGAGCACGTCCCCGCCAGGATCGACCCGACCAGCGAACTCTGGCACGCGCTGAACGAGGCGGCCCGCGTGGGGAGCGCTAGTGCCCAAGCAGATCGTCGACCGAATGATCGCCGAGAATGAAGAAGCGAGAAGGGCTTCCTCTGCCCGGTGAGTTGCCTCTTCGCCCGCAGCGGCGAGCTGCCGGAGAACTTAAGGGTCTTCTCGCCCCTTTTTCGTTGGGAACTCTGAGATTATGGACCGTAAGAGCTCGCCGGGTGCGTCGGGCCGGTTTCTTAGTCGAATCTGCTCGTTCGAAAGGCGCCCTGTGCTGCGCCATTCAGTACGTCGCTGGTGAACCGACTGAGGAGTTCCGTGACCTTAGAGTGCAAGATTAGAAAGTCATCGAGTCCAAGGTTGAGATACTCGCCGTGGGCAATTTGATTACGCCTCTTTAGCATTTGCTGATCAATTAGACGAGCATGCATATCGTATGGGGTTGAGTCAATTCCCAGGCTCATGAGGATTCGATGTAGGATCTCTGAATTTAGGTTTGAGTCTGTTTGGATCGCCCTACGAGAACCAAACCGGGCTTGTTTGTCCAAATCGTTCCTTAGAAATGCCGCGAAGGCGATGTTCACCGTTGACCGATTAGCATGGGCAAAGTCGTCCATTCTCGCCTTCAGCGAAAGCGCGAGAAAGGAGTCGCTTAGTTCGCCATAAGTGAGTTTCTGCGCTATGACAAAAGCGACATAGTGTTCGGCCACGCGCTTAATCCAGCCCTCCCAATGGGCATATAGGAGAGCCACGCCGCCGCGGAGGACCGTAGGAAGCTTTCGTGATCTCGCTGATTCTGCATCGAAGCGAACTGAGGTTAGCTCCCTCTTTCGCCAGCCGGTCTCGGAGTCGAGCCTATCTTCGAGCTGCTGAAGCGTCCGTATTTTCACGGCCGAAACAGTTCGTATCCCCTGGGCAGTGTCTTTGGTATGCGGCCCGAAGCGCGAATTCCGCTCCCAGAATTACTTCGGAAGTCTTCGTCCTGCCAGATTTGCTGGGCTCGTTCTCTTAGCGTTCGATCCCGGACATCCTGATCAAGCTCGCTCCACTCGGCGAGATGGGCATGGGTGCCGACCGTGATCGCCTCGAACGCTGACACAGAAAAACCACCGAGGAAGCGGTCGGAGTCGAGATCAAATCTGCGGAATGCTTGGTCACCGAGCGCGTCTCGTAGGATCGTAAAGGTGTTACGGAAAGTTGTCGCCTGTTCATCTCGGTCATAGTCGGCGTCTTGCGCAAATCCGACCGATTGTCGGTCGAGGAAGTCACTCATATCGCCGATCGTGCGAAGTGTAGGCTGGTCGGCGTCCTTGAGCGCGAGGAACCGAAGCGCTAGCTCGGCGTCGTATTGCTCGTTGTGTGCCCGATCGGACACGGCGATCGTTTCCTGGAAAGGGGGAAAGTTGCGAAGATCATCTAGCCAGCGATAGAAGTCTGCGCTCACCATGATCAGAAGGCAATTGCGGACCTCTTGATCGGAAAGCTGTGAGCCGCCAGTATTGAGGCGCTGGAAGAGGTCGAACTTCGCATCCTCATCGCTCTCGCGGGTCACGATCTTGATATCGATGGCGGCTCGCTTAATGAGCCGCTGCTGGTCTGGGGAAAGCGAGTTGTCTTCGTTATCCGACCTCCACTTCTTCCCGGCTAGGGACGGGAGGTACTCGGTTGCGAGCAACTCAGAGGCTGGAAGTGGTGTGCCATCGGCGTTCTTTAGGACGCCCACAAATTCAAAGATGGTGCTGAGGCGTTGTAGGCCGTCAATAACGTCCCAGACGCCGTCGTGTCGTTGGTGAACGAAGATTGAGGGGATGGGGATCCCGAGCAGAAGTGACTCAATGAAGCGGGACTTCTGTGCTTCGCTCCAGCGGAAGAAGCGCTGGAACTCAGGGTGGATATCGAGATCACCCTCGGCATAGATGCTAAGAAGCTCCCCAACCGACATCGGGTAGCCTTGAGTGTGAATTTCGCGTCGCTTTTGGTCTATCTCTTGTTGCAGGCTCAAGCTGGCTCCCTGCTGGAAAGGTATTTATGGACAGTAGTGAATTTGACGGAGTCGGCCGTACAGGAAGTTCGCGTGCAGATCAAGCATTCGATCGATGCTGCGAGACTCGCAGCTTCGGACTGCGCCAGGGCTGGGCAAGTCGCGCCGCTAGGTCGTCGGCCAGCCCTTCGACCGGGACTCGGGTCTGCTCGAGGGAGTCGCGGTCCCTCAGCGTCACGGTGTCGTCTTCCATGGTCTGGTGGTCGACGGTGATGCCCCAGGGGGTGCCGATCTCGTCCTGGCGGCGGTAGCGCTTGCCGATCGAGCCGCCCTCGTCGTACTCGGCGGGGACCTGGCGGCGGATCTGCTCGAAGATCTTGCGGGCCTTCTCGGGGAGGCCGTCCTTGGAGACGAGGGGGAGGACCGCCGCCTTGTTTGGGGCGAGGCGGGGGTGGAGGCGGAGCACGGTGCGCTGGCGGCCCTCGACTTCCTCGACGTCGTAGGCGTCGACCAGGAAGGCGAGGGTGGCGCGGTCGGCTCCGGCCGCGGGCTCGATCACGTGGGGGACGTAGCGGTCTTTGGTCTGCTGGTCGAAGTACTCGAGCTTCTCGCCGCTGAACTCGGCGTGCTGGGTGAGGTCGAAGTTGCCGCGGTTGGCGATCCCCTCGAGCTCCGACCAGCCGATCGGGAAGAGGTACTCGACGTCGCTGGTGCCCGAGGAGTAGTGGGAGAGCTCGTCGGCGTCGTGGGGGCGGACGCGGAGGAACTCGGGGCGGATGCCGAGCTCGGTGTACCAGCGCTCGCGCAGCTCGATCCACTCGCGGTACCAGCGCTCCGCGTCGGCCGGCGGCACGAAGAACTCCATCTCCATCTGCTCGAACTCGCGGGTGCGGAAGATGAAGTTGCCCGGGGTGATCTCGTTGCGGAAGGACTTGCCGATCTGGGCGATCCCGAAGGGCGGCTTCTTGCGGGCGAAGGCCATCACGTTCTTGAAGTTGATGAAGATCCCCTGGGCGGTCTCGGGCCGCAGGTAGACCTCGGAGCCCTCGCCGGCGACCGGGCCGACGTGGGTCTCGAACATCAGGTTGAACTGGCGCGGCTCCGAGAGCTCGCCGCCGCACTCCGGGCAGCGCAGCTCGGCGCTCGGGTCGCCGCCTTCGGCCTCGACCGCCTCGCGCAGGTGGTCCTCGCGCCAGCGCTTCTTGCACTTGCCGAGGCACTGGACGAGCGGGTCGGTGAAGCCCGCCAGGTGGCCGCTCGCCTCCCAGACCCGCGGGTGCTGGAGGATCGCCGAGTCGAGCGCGACGATGTCGTCGCGCTCCTGCAGCATCGCCCGCCACCACTCGGCCTTGACGTTGTTCTTGAGCAGCACGCCGTAGTGGCCGTAGTCGTAGGTCGAGCCGAGCCCGCCGTAGATCTCAGAGGAGGGGAAGACGAAGCCGCGCCGCTTGCAGAGCGCGACGATCTCCTCCATCGAGACCCCGGTTGCGGGGCTTCCCTGCTCGGCGGTCGCCATGCCGGAACCGTAGCGGCTGCGATAATCGCTCAGCTTCATGCCCATCTACGAGTACAAGTGCGAGAACGGCCACGTCTTCGACGTGATCCAGAAGATGAGCGACGAGCCGCTCACCGAGTGTCAGGAGTGCGGCGCCCCCGCGGTGCGCGTCCTGCACCCGGTCGCCGTCCACTTCAAGGGCTCCGGCTTCTACAACACCGACTACGGCAAGAAGAAGAAGGGCGGCGCGGGTGCGGCGCCCTCCGGCGAGAGCGGCGGCGAGTCGAAGGGCTCGGATTCCAAGTCCGGCGACTCGAAGCCCTCGAGCGACTCGGCGCCCAAGGCGACCGCCGCCAGCGATTGATCGATTGATGTCCCTATGGGACCGTCAATCGATCAAACGTCGCGTTGAGGGGGAGGGGATGGGAGCCGAAGGGACCCTGCACGGCGAGCCGGCGCGCTTCGAGCGCGGCTTCCGGCAGGTTGGCGAGCAGACCTGGGCCTGGCTGCAGCCCAACGGCGGTCTCGGCGAGTCGAACGCCGGGCTGATCGCCTCCGGCGACCACGCGCTGCTGGTCGACACGCTCTGGGACCTGCCGCTGACGCGGCGGATGCTCGCGGCGGCGTGCGACCTGGTCGACGCCGCGCCGGAGACCGTCGTCAACACGCACTCCGACGGCGACCACGTCTGGGGCAACCAGCTGCTGGCCGGCGCCCGGATCGTCTCGACCTCGACCGCGAAGCAGCTGATGGCGCTCGATACGCCAGCCGACCTGCGCCGCCTCAAGCGCCTCGGGCGGCTGATCCGGCCCCTTGGCCGCGAGATGGCCCCCTTCGACTGGGACGGGGTCGAGCTCACCCTGCCGGCCGAGACCTTCGACGGGGAGATGGAGCTGGCGGTCGGCGAGCGGCGCCTGCGGCTGATCGAGGTCGGTCCCGCCCACACGGCTGGCGACGCCGTGGTCTGGGCGCCCGACGTCTCAGTCTGCTTCGCCGCCGACATCCTCTTCATCGGCTGCACGCCCATCACCTGGGCGGGACCGCTCGCCGGCTGGCTGGCGGCGATCGACCGGATCTCGGCGCTCGGCGCGACGACCTTCGTCCCCGGGCACGGCCCGGTCTGCGACCGGGCCGCCGTCGACCTGCTGCGCCAGTACCTCGAGTGGGCGCAGGCCGAGGGCGGCGCGCTGCTCGACCGCGGCGTCCCGCCCGCCAAGGCCGCCGCCGAGCTCCTCCTCAGCGAGGAGTTCAAGACGCTTCCCTGGGCGGAGTGGGACGACCCGGCGCGCCTCGTCATCACCCTCAGCACCGAGCGCTTCCGCCGCGATGGCGGCGAGGGTCACCTGACCGGCTTCGGCCGCACGAAGGCGATCCTGCGGATGCAGCGCCTCAGGTCCAAGCTGTAGGGCTACCCGTGGATCAGGCGGTGCACCGCGCGCCGTCGCACCGACTCGGGGACTTCGTAGCTGCCGTCCGAGCGGGGGGTGCATTCGCCGTGGGCGCAGAGCACGTCGGCCTTGCCGCTGCCGCCGATCGCCGCGGCGAGCACCAGCTGCGGCATCGTCAGGAAGCCCATGTCGCTGACGAAGGCCTTCGGCGCGTCCCAGCCGATGATCGGTCCCTTGATGAAGTTGTAGGGGAGGCGCAGCGGGTCGGTTAGCCGGCCGCGGATGCCGTTGATCACCTGCTGCTGGGCTTCGGCGCGGTTGAAGTCGCTGTAGCCGAGCGTGTAGTAGCTCTTACCCGGGCCCGGGCATTCGCTCGGCTCGCGGACCCGCGCGTAGGCGAGGGCCTTTTCGCCGTCGAGCGTGCTCGTGCCCCTGGGCAGGCGGATCGTGACGCCGCCCTGGCCGCCGCCGGCGCCGCCCGCGATGTCGGCGCAGAGCTTGTGCTTGAGATTGACTTCGACCCCGCCGACCGCGTCGATCAGGTCTTCGAAGCCGGTGAAGTCGACGATCGCCACGTGGTCGATCTTGGTCCCCAGGAACCCTTCGACCGTTTTGATCTGAAGCGCGGCGCCGCCGAAGGCGAAGGCGGCGTTGATTTTGGTGGATTCGTGGCCGGGGATTTCGGCATAGCTGTCGCGTGGGATCGAGAGTTTGCGGAAGGCGCCGCCGCCGGCGCGGATCAGCATCAGCGTGTCGGCCCGGTATTCGCCTTCTTCGCAGCCGTCGTGCGGAGCGTCGCCGGCTTCCTGCTGTTCGAAGCACTTCTGCGAATGGGGGGCGCCGGGTTCCTTGGTGTTCGGCGGCCGCGCGTCGGTGCCCATCACGAGGATCGTCTGGGCGCTGGGCAGGAGCAGCGGATTGCCGTGCAGGGCGTCCTTCGCTTCGCCGGAGAGCTTGAAGGACTGCAACTGGGCGGAGACGGCGAAGGCGAGGAAGCTGAGCAGGATCCAGCCGAGCGCCGCGATCCCGACCCACTTGAGCACCCGCTTCGCGGTCCAGCGGCGCCGCGGGGTGAGCGTGTCGGGCTTCTCGGGCTTCGGCCCGCGGTTCCGTCGCCACCACTTCGGCGCACGCGGAGTCCGCTCTCGCAATCCGGAGAGATCTGGGGACCTGAACCTCGACAGGAGGCCTTTCCGGGACCGGTAGACCTTGTAGTCGGGCGACCCCGAGGGCTGCTGCTCGCCATCAGTCGGCATGAAAGACTGCGGGAATGATGCCGATGCCCGCGGTCGCCCGCCTCACGCCCGCCGCCGAGCACGCATGAGTGCAGGGGAAGTCATCGGCGTCGACCTGGGCGGCACGAAGATGCTGGTCGGCGTTCTCGACTCCGACTCGAAGGTGCTCTGGGAGAGTCGCGAGGCCTCGACCGGTCAGAGCGAGGACGAGCTGGTCGAGCTGCTGGTGCGCGAGGTGGGCGATGCGAAGGCCGCGCAGCCGGGCGTCGAGGCGGTCGGCCTCGGCATCCCGGCGACCGTCGACCACGACAAGGGGATCGCGCGCTCCGCGGTCAACCTGCCGCTCGAGAACCTGCCGATCCGCGAGCTCGTCACGGAGCGCACGGGCCTGCCGGTCGTCGTCGACAACGACGCCAACGTCGCGGCGCTGGCGGAGAGCCTCTACGGCGCCGCTAAGGGTGCCCGCTACGCGGTGATGCTGACGATCGGCACCGGGATCGGCGGCGGCCTGATCCTCGACGGCGAGGTCTACCGGGGCGCCACCGGGGCCGGCGCCGAGCTGGGCCACACGGTGATCGAGATCGACGGGCCGGCCTGTCAGGGCAACTGCCCCGGCCACGGCTGCGTCGAGACCTTCGCCTCCGGCACCGCGCTAGGCCGCGAAGGACGGGCGGCGGCCGAACGCGAGCCCGACTCGGTGCTCGGCACGATGCTCGCCGACGGCGTGCCGATCGACGGCCGCGCAGTGACCGAGGCGGCGCTCTCCGGCGACGCGACCGCGCGCGGCGTCTTCGACCTGGTCGGCTCGCGCCTCGGCGTCGCCCTGACCAGCTTCGCCAACATCTTCGAGCCGGAAGTCTTCGTGATCGGCGGCGGGGTGATCGCCGCCGGCGACCTGCTGCTCGACCCCGCCCGCCGCGAGCTCGAGGGGCGCGCCCTGCCGCCGATGAAGAAGATCCCGGTGGTGGCCGCCCAGCTGGGGTCCGACGCCGGGATGATCGGCGCCGCGGCGATGGCGCGGATCGAGCAAGAGCGGGGCAGGGGCTGATGCCGGGCGGCCTCGTGGTCTGCCCGACGCCGATCGGCAACCTCGACGACGTCACCCCGCGGGTCCGCGAAGCGCTGGTCGGCGCCGACTGGATCGCCTGCGAGGACACGCGCCGCACCGGCAGCCTGCTCGAGAAGCTGCGCATCCGCCCGGCGCCGCCGCTGGTCTCCAACCACGAGGGCAACGAAGCGGCGCGGGCGACCGAGCTGGCGCAGCGGATCGAGCGCGGCGACACCGTCGCCCTGGTCTCCGACGCCGGCATGCCGGCGATCTCCGACCCCGGCTACAAGCTGATCCGCCGCTGCATCGAACGCGACCTCGACGTGACCGTGCTGCCCGGCCCCTCGGTCGTCCCGGTGGCCCTGGTCGCCTCCGGGCTGCCGACCGACCGCTGGCGCTTCGAGGGCTTCCTGCCGAAGCGCTCCGGGGAGATGGAGCGCGTGCTGCGCTCGGCCGAGACCGTGGTCGCCTTCGAGTCCCCGCGCCGGGTGGGCGACTCGCTCGCCGCGCTGGCGGCGATCGCCCCCGACCGCCCGGCGGCCGTCTGCCGCGAGCTGACCAAGATGCACGAGGAGGTCGCCCGCGGCTCCCTCGCCGAACTGGCGCGCCGCTTCCGCGGCGACGTCAAAGGCGAGATCGTCCTGGTGATCGCCCCGGCCGCCGACGAGGAGCACGACCGCGACGTCGGCTTCGCCGTCGACGCCCTCCGCCACCTGGTCCAGTCCGGCGCCCGCCCCCGCGCCGCCGCCAGCGTCGTCGCCGCCCTGACCGGGACGCGCGCGAACGACCTTTACCGGGCGCTCACCGGCCGCGAGCCGCGCCGCTGAGACCACGCGCGCACCGGCTGGGGATAGCCTGGCGGACCATGCCCTATTACGTCACCACCCCGATCTACTACGTCAACGCGGAGCCGCATCTGGGGCACGCGTACTCGACGCTGGCGGCGGACGTGCTGGCGCGGCACATGCGGCAGCGGGGGGCGGATGTCTTCTTCCTGACGGGGACCGACGAGCATGGGGAGCCGATCGAGACGGCGGCGGAGCGCGAGGGGATCGCGCCGCAGGAGCTGGCCGACCGCAACGCGGAGAAGTTCCGCCGGATGATGCCGGTGATCGACGTCACCAACGACTTCTTCATTCGTACGTCGGACCCGCGGCACGAGGCGAAGGTCGCGGAGATCATGCAGCGGGTCTACGACAACGGCTGGGTGACGAAGGGGACCTACGAGGGCTGGTACTGCCCGCGTTGCGCCGACTTCAAGACGGAGCGGGAGCTGGGGCCGGGGCAGACCTGCGCGATTCACGAGATCCCGCTGGAGAAGGTGCGCGAGGAGAACTGGTTCTTCCGGCTCTCGGCCTTCCAGGCGCAGCTCGAAGGGCTGTACGAGGAGCGGCCGGACTTCGTCGTGCCGGAGTTCCGCCGCAACGAGGCGGTCTCCTTCATCAAGAGCGGGCTCGAGGACGTCTCGCTCTCGCGGCCCAACCTCAAGTGGG
>Ga0210100_1000087_pt1 | contig 19002 bp, 21 predicted proteins | sample MayberryNW_TuleB_FD_185525 | JGI IMG/M metagenome (GOLD analysis project Ga0210100, IMG submission 185525) | Wetland microbial communities from San Francisco Bay, California, USA, that impact long-term carbon sequestration - MayberryNW_TuleB_D1... | ecosystem: Environmental > Aquatic > Marine >... | reverse complement strand
CCACGATCGCGCCCGCCGCTGTTCGAAACACCGGCGCGTCTCCAAATGTTGCGGCGACGGGGCGAGGCCTAGTCAAAGAGCTCTTCGACCGACGCCCGAAAGGCTCGCGGGTCGATCGCCGGAAAGCGGTAGAGCTCAGGCTCGATGGTCTCGAACTGAGCCTTGGCCTCGGCGGGGTCGACCAGACCGCTCGCGATCAGCTGCTTGATGTCCTGGCGGTCCTGCGCATGGCCGCGCTCGGCCTTCGACAGCGCCTGTGCCACCGGATCGAAGTGATGAAACGAGAGCTTGCCCTCGACGCGGATCAGGGGGCTTCGCTCCTCCCATCCCGGAGGCAGGGGAATGAAGTCGGAGGGAGCGGCCAACTCGACGTTGAGGTCGAGGCTTTCCTTGAGGCGAGGGATCTCGCGCAGCAGGTCGTCGTTGTCCGGGATCAACTTCATGTCGACGTCCACGGTCGACTCGCGCCAGCCGCTGAGCACCGCCGTCGCGCCGCCGGTGAGATAGACGCGCCCCTCGCGACGAGCGGCGCGCCCCAACTCGCGCATGAAACGCTCTATGCGTGTCGCGTCGGCAAGCTCGCGCATGTCGCCGCCCGCTCGAAGCTGACGAGGCGCCGGATCAGGGCGTTGTACGCCGAGTGAGCTCCGTTGCCCTTCTCCTGCGCCAGCAGCAGGTAGAGCTTGTGCTCGGGAGAGGGAATTGGGTCGGGCAGGTCGACGCCGGCCGATCGCAGGCGGTGCGCCCCGATCGAGACGAGCAGAGCCTCGGCTGTCTCGCGACCGGCAGTCAGATCGGCGGCGCCGCGCCTGACCAGGTCGGCGCCAGGCAACTGGTCGAGGTTCGCGGCCACGGTCGCCATGACCCGTCGAGGTTAGCGGCGGACGCGGCTACGCGAGCCGCACGGGCAGCGTCTTCAGCTGGTTGAGGAAGGCCGACTCGGTGAACTTCGGCCGGCCGGCGAGCTCCATCGCCGGGTAGCGGGCGAGGGTCTCCTCGAAGAGGATCTTCAGCTCGAGGCGGGCGAGGGCGGTGCCGAGGCAGAAGTGGCGGCCGCCGGCGCCGAAGGCCTGGTGCTCGGGGTTGCGCAGCACGTCGAAGCGGTCGGGGTCCTCGTAACGGGTCTCGTCGCGGTTGGAGGAGGCGTACCACATGACCACCTTGTCGCCCTCCTTGATCTCCTGGCCGTTGAGCACCGTGTCGCGGGTGGCGGTGCGGCGGAAGTGGGCGAAGGCGGGGAACATGCGCAGCGACTCCTCGACCGCGCCGGGGATCAGCGCTGGGTCCTCGACCAGCAGCCGGCGCTGGGCCGGGTCTTCGATCAGGGCGCGCATGCCGCTCGCGTAGGTCGCCCGGGTGCTGTCGTTGCCGGCGGCGACCAGCAGGAAGAAGCCCATCACGATCTCGTGTTCCTCGAGCTTCTCGCCTTCGATCTCGGCGTGGACGAGGACGCTGGTCAGGTCGTCGGTCGGGCTCTCGCGCCGCTCGGCGATCATCGCCCCGCAGCGCTCGAAGATCTTCACCACGTTGGCCTGGATCGTCGCCTCGATGTCCTCCGGGGCGGCGGCGCCGCGCGGGTTGAGGTCGGGATCGCTCGCCGCCAGGGTCGAGTTCATCAGTTCGGCCCAGACCTGGTCGTCCTCAGGCGGGATGCCCATGAAGCTGCCGATCACCCGGGCGACGACGGGCTGGGCGACGTCGGTGACCAGGTCGCAGGTCTCGCGCCCCTCGAGCCGGTCGAGCACCCCGGTGGCGATCTCGCGGATCTCCTCCTCGTGCGCGGCGATCCGCTTCGGCGTGAAGCCCATCTGGAAGAGCGCCTTGATCCGGTCGTGCTTGGGCGGGTCCATGCCGATGAACATCGCCCGCATCAGCTCGATCGGGAAGACCTCGGTGACCGCCGTGATCCCGCCCTTTTCGGAGGAGTAGGTCTGCCAGTCGCGGCTCACCTCCCGGACGTCGTCGGCGGCGGTCACCGACCAGTAGCCGGCCGCATCGGGGAATTCGCCGATCTCCGAGGTGAAGTGGACCGGGCATTCGCGGCGCAGCCGCTTGAAGGTCTCGTGCGGCGGGCCGTCGAGCCAGAGCTCGCGCTCGGTGACGTACAGCTCGTCGAGCGGCCTCTCGGCGGCGGGGCTGGTCTTGTCGGTCGATCCCACGCGCCGCGGATAGTAACTGGCTGGCTGGCCAGTATTCAAGTCGTCGCCCGACCTCGACCGCCGACGGGCCGAAATGTCAAGGCTGCCTTGACATTTCGGCCCGTCGGCCGAAGGATCGCGGGGTGCGTCTCGTATCTCTTGCGGCGGCCTGGGTGCTGGGGGTGCTGCTTGCGGCCGCGCCGGCGGGTGCTGCGCCGCAATTGCACCGCTGCGACCTCGGCGCGGCGCGGGCGCTGCGCTGCGGGCACGTCGTCGTGCCTTTGCGGCGCGCCGATCCGGGGCTCGGCGCCACGCGGATCGGGTTCGCGCTGCGGCCGCGCTCGGACCGGCGCCAGCCCTCGCTGGGGACGATCTTCGCGGTCGACGGCGGTCCCGGCTACGCCTCGACCGCGGCCGAATACGTACGCTCGGTGGGCGCCGCCCTGGCGCCGCTGCTGCGCCGCCGCGACCTGGTCTTCTTCGACGAGCGCGGCACCGGCGCGTCGGGCGCGATCGACTGCCCGGACCTGCAGCGGGCCACGATGCAGGAATACATCGCGATCGGCCAGTGCGCCGAAAAGCTCGGGCCCGCCTACGCCGCCTATACAACCGCCGAAGCGGCCCGCGACATGGACGCGGTGCGGGCCGCCCTCGGCCGCGGCCGCATCCTTCTCTACGGCGACTCCTACGGGACGCTGCTCGGCCAGGCCTACGCGGCGCGCTTCCCCCAGCGCCTGCGCGGCCTGATCCTCGACTCGCCCTACCCCGCCGACGACCCCTACTACCGCACGCTCTATCCCGCCGGTTTGCGGGCGCTGGACCTCGCCTGCCGGCGCGCGCCGGGCTGCTCCGGCGACGCCTCGCGGCGCTTCGCGCGCGTCGTGCGCCGCTTCCACTCGATCCGCCGCTCGACCGACCCGCTGCTGCGCTTTCTGCTCGAAGCCGGCACCCTGGCGCCGCGCTCCTACCTCAGCCTCGAGGCCGCCGACCGCCGCTACCTGCGCGGCGATCCGCGCCGCCTCGACCGGCTGCTGGCGCCCGGCCCGCTCGGCCACGGCAAGCCGCGCGACATCTCCTACGGCCTCGAGATCGCGGTCGAGTGCAACGACTACCCGCTGCTCTGGGACCCGGCCGCGCCGTTCGCCGGGCGCCTGCGCCAGCTCGGCGCCTCGGTGCGCGCCCTGCCGGCCGGCGCCTTCGCACCCTTCGGCCGTGCCGAGTACGTGCTCTCCGCGGCCGCCCACCTGACCAACTGCCTCGCCTGGCCCGCCCCGCCGCCGGGCGGCCTCGAAGCGCCGGTGCCGGCCGGATGGCGGGCGCCGCGCGGCTTTCCGACCCTGATCCTCGCCGGCGAGCTCGACGACGTCACCTCGGTGACGGAGGCCCGTCAGGTCAAGGCCCGCTTCCCCCGCTCGAGCCTCTACGTCGTCCCCAACCGCGGTCACGTGTCCAGTCTCTACTTCCCCTTCCGCTCGCCCGCGGTGGGCCGGATCCGCGCATTCGTGCGCCGGAACTAGCCCTGCGCCGCCCACGGTGCGAAGATCGCCCCCTCACCCCTGCAATCGAGAGGAGTCGAAGTGTCATTCATGGACCTGAGCCGGACCGGATCTCGCCGGGCCCGCCTCTTGCCGCTGGTCGCGGCGATCGGAGCGATGGGCGTGGTCGCCTCAGGCTGTGGCGGGAGCAGCGACAGCAATTCCTCGAGCGCCCAGGAAGCGATCGAAAAGGGCGTCGAAGAAGGCAAGAAGGGCCTCGAATCCGCGAAAGAGGAAGTCAAGAAGGGATTCGAAGAAGCCGAAGAAGCGACGCGACGGGGCGTCGAAGAAGGCAAGGGCAAGGCCTCGAAGCGGGTCGAAAGGGCCCGGGAGCAAGCCGAAAAGGGAATCGAAAAGGGCAAAGCCGAAGCCGAACGCGGCATCGAAGAAGCCGAAAAGCGGGCGCAGGAATACTCGCCCTGAGCTGAGCCCGGCGGCTCGACCGGCACGGGACCATGCGGTCGAGTCGCCTACACCTATTTGTCGCCTTCGCCTTCACGGTGATGGCCGACCCTGTCTCCTCGGTCGCCTACGCGATCGAGGCGGCGCTGCGGGCGCTCGACGGCGATCCGGCGGGCCTGGTGGCGACGATGGCGCTGGTGGTCGGCGTCATCGTCGTCGTCTCGGTCACCTACCACCAGCTGATCGGCCGCTTCCCCGAGGGCGGCGGCGGGCCGGAGGCGGTCGCCGCGGCCTTCGGCGAGGGCTGGGCGTTTCTGCCGCTGGGCGCTCTGCTCGTTGACTTCACCCTGACCGTCGCGGTCAGTTGCGCGGCCGGCGCGGCGGCGCTGATCGCCTACGCGCCGGGGCTCGACCCGGCGCGGGTGCCGATCGCCCTCGGCCTGGCGCTGGCGGTGGCGCTCGGCGTCCTGGCCGGGCACCGCGGCAGGGTCGGCTTCGCGATCGCGACCCAGGCCTTCCTGCTGGTCGCCGCCGCCGTGGTGGTCGCCGGCTTTCTCGCCGGACCAGCGGCCTCGCCGCCCGCCCTCGGGGCCGCTCCGGCGGGCGGGCCGCTGCTCGCCAACGCCTCGCTCGCCGCCGTGCTCGGCGCCCTGCCGCTCGGCATGGCCCTGGCGACCGGCGTCGAGGCCCCCTCGAACGCGATCGCCCAGCTGCCGCAGCTGCGCGCCCGCGGCCGGCGCCTCTTCGGCCGCGGCACGCTCTGGCTGATGGTCGCGCTGGTCGGCGGGCTGACGATCTCGCTCGCCGTCCTCACCGTGCGGCTCGGCGTCGGCCTGCCCGGCGAGAACTCGACCCTGCTCGCCGAGCTCGCCCGCCGCGCGGTCGGCGGCGGCCCGCCGCTGGCGATCTTCCAGGGGCTCAGCGCCCTGCTGCTGCTCGCCGCCGCGGCCTCGTCCTTCCTTGCCGGCTCGGGCGTGCTCAAGGCGCTCGCCGGGATCGGCATGGACGGCGACGGTGGGCTGCTGCCCAAGCGCCTGCATCGCGAGAACCGCTACCGGGTCGCCCACTGGGGCGTCGTCGTCGTGCTGGCGATCGCCGCCGTGCTGATCGTCGCCGGCGGCGCGCACGAGCAGGAGCTGGTCCGCTTCTACGCCGTCTCGGTCTTCGCCAGCTTCCTCGCGGCGACGCTCAGCTGCGCGCGGCTCGCGCTGCGCGAAGGGCGACCGTCGGCGGCCGCCTTCAACCTCCTGGGATCAGCGCTGGTCGCCCTCGTCATGGCGCTCAACCTGACCCGCCTGGACTCGACCGTCGCGCTGCTCGCCTCACTCGCCCTGGCCGCCTGGTTCTGGCGCGGCTGGGTGGCTCGCGGGCGACCGCGGGGCGTCGTCGGCGCGGCGCGCGGCTGACGGCGGACCGGGGCCTCAGCCGCGCACGCGGCAGTCGCGCGACAGCGAGGTCGAGAGGCGCTGGCCGTTGGAGAAGCCGAAGGTTGCGTGGGCGAGGGTGAAGATGCCTCCCGGGAAGCCCGCCGGAGCCGCGCAGCTGGCGCTGAGGAAGCTGCGGCGCTCGCCCCGGTAGCGATACTTGCGCCCCAGGGTCATCGTCACGTCGGTGACGTAGCCGAGGCCGGAGGCGAGCTGCGGGATGTGGGTCGAGAAGACCGTGCCGAACTCACCGTGCCGGCGGGTGATGTCGAAGGGCAGGACGAAGGTCGCCCGCACCGGACTCGTGCCGTAGAGGTGAAGGAGCAGCCCTTCGTGGCCGTGGATGCGGCTGTTGAAGGCGAGCACCTGGCCGTGCGCCGGGATCAGCGGCGTGTCGGGGAAGTTGACGTTGGCGGAGAAGTGGCCGCGGCCGACCAGGGCCTGGCGGCAGCGCGCGAGCGCCGCTTCGGTGCTCGTCTGCTGGAGGACCCCCGCCCCGCAGCGGGGCAGGCCGAGCGTCGATACCCGGCCGGCGCTGTTGACCGCGAACTTCAGGTCGCTGAGCTGCGGCGGGCGCGTGTGGTCGGCGGTCGCGACCGATCCCTCGAGCGTGACGCTGACCGGGGCGAGCCGTTCGCGCGGCAGAGCCCGCGGCGCCAGGCGGCCGTCGAAGAAGACGCGCAGGTTGCCCTGCTGGAGCAGCTCGGCGCGCGCCACGCCCCCGAGCGCCGTCAGGGCGAGGACGAGCGCGGCTACCGCTGAGATCCGGCGCACTGACATGCACCGAAGTCTAGGTAGGCGGCGCGCCGCGGGGATTGGCGTTCGGTTATTTGGCGAGCACCCCGGACATCGCCTTGAGGCCGGCGTCCATGCCGCGCCAGAAGGCGCCGCCGTGGAACGGCTCGCCGCGGCTGAAGCGCCAGGGAACCGAGAAGCCGAGCGCTTTCTTGCCCAGCCGCCAGGCCTTGGCCGAGCCGACCCGGTAGTCGCCGTCGGCGTCGGGACGCACTTCGACCGGGCGCTCCGGGTCGCCCGTAAGGCGCAGCGGCACCTGGGCGAAGGTCGCCTTGTCGAACTGCTCCATGACGCACATGCTGACCGGGTCGAAGTCGAGCCGCGGCTGCTCGCCGAGGATCTCGGCGGCGAGGTGCGAGGCGGCCGCGTCGCCCTGCAGGAAGGCGAGGAAGGCCTGCTTGATCGGGAAGTCGCCGGCGTCGCCGACGGCGAAGATCTCCGGGTGCTCGAGCAGCCGCCGGCTGGCCAGGTCGGTGCGCAGGAAGCCGCGCTCGTCGGCGGGCAGCCCGGCGAACGGGGTGGAGGCGACGTAGGGCGGGAAGGCGACCAGCAGGTCGTACTCGAGCTGCTCGCCGCCGGCGTAGGAGACGGCGCCCGGCTCGACCCGCTCGACGACCAGGCCGGGATGCCCCTCGATGCCGCGCCGCTCGAACTCGGCGGCGGCGACCTCGTGCAGGCGCGGGCCGAAGGCCTGGATGTAGGTCTGCTCGAACGTCGACCAGACCACGTCGACGTTCTCGCGGGCGCCTTTGCGCCGCAGCCAGGTGTCGAGCATCAGGACGATCTCGTAGAGCGGCCCGGCGCACTTGTTGTTGGGCGGGACGACGAAGAGCACCCGGCGCCGCTCGCCGCGGCCCGCCGCCTCGAGCAGCCCCTGGAAGCCGGCGCGCAGTTTGAGCATGTCGACCGGTGTCCAGGTGCTGATCGCGTGCTCGGCGAGGCCGGGGATCTCGGTCGGCCGCATGCCGGCGCCGGTGGCGACGACGAGGAAGTCGTAGGGGATGGAGCGATCGTCCACCGCGACCCGGCGGGCGTCGGCGTCGACCTCGTGCGCACGAGCCTGGATCAGCTCGATCCCCTTGCGGGCGGCGGGCTTGTCGAGGGGCACCCGCAGCTTCTCCGGATCGAGGCCGAAGGGCACGTAGATCGAGTTCGGTTTGAAGAGGAAGCTGCGCTGCTCGGAGACGAGCGTCAGCCTCACCCGCTCCCCCGCCAGCATGCGCAGGTAGAAGGCCGTCTCGAGGCCGCCGAAGCCGCCGCCGAGGACGACCACGCGTGGCGCCGCCGCTCCGCTCGGGGCCGCTGTCTCGCTCATGGCAACCGGGTTCGCGGGCCGCTCGCCGCCTCGCATCGGCAGCCCTCCGCGCGGTCGCTACGTGGTTTCCCGCAGACTTGCCGCGCACCATCAAGTCCGGCCCGCGGACATCCGATCCGGTTGGCGAGGAGATGATCGCCCCGCGCACAGAGCCACGCCCGACGCCGGCCGAGAAGCGGGCCCGTCACCTCGCCTTGGTCAGCGAGCCGGCCAGCGTCAAGGAACTCGAGCGCACACCGGGGGAGCGCCGTCGCCTTTACGTCGGCCTGCGTCTGAAGCTTGCTCTGGTGATCGGAATCGCGCTCTCGTGGGCGGCGCTCTCGACCTGGATCGCGCTGCCCTGGATCGGGTCGCTCGCCGCTTCGATCACGCTGCCTCTGGCGATCGTCGTGATCGCCGGCATCGCGATCGTCCCCGGCTATCTCAACGCCAACCTGATCGCCTCGCTGCTGATCGACCGCCCGCCACCGCTGCGCTTGGACCTCGACTTCCCGGCGCTGACCGTGGTGATCGCCTGCTTCAACGAGGAGGAGGCGATCGAGGAGACGATCGACTACGTCGCCAAGCAGGAGTACCCGGGCGAGCTGCGCATCGTGGTCGCCGACGACGGCTCCACCGACCGCACCGCCGAGATCGCCCGCGAGCGGGGGCGCTGGGACTCGCGCATCGAGGTTCTCACGCTGCCTCACGGGGGCAAGGCGAACACGCTTACCCGGGCGCTGAAGCGGGTGCGAACGCCGCTGGTCGCCACGGTTGATGCCGACACGCTGCTGATGCCCTCCTCGCTGGAGCGGATCGTCGCCCGCCTGCTGCTCTCGCCGCCGGACACGGTGGCGGTCGCCGGCGCGGTCTTCGTTCGCAATTCCCGCCGCAACTTCTTCACCAGGGCGCAGGAGTGGGACTACTTCCTCGGCATCGCCTCGGTCAAGCGCCAGCAGGGTCTCTTCCAGGGGACGATGGTGGCGCAGGGCGCCTTCAGCGTCTACCGAGCGCTGGCGCTCGAGGGCGCAGGCGGCTGGCCTGACCGGATTGGCGAGGACATCGTCCTCACCTGGGCCCTGATGCGCCGCGGCGGCCGGGTCGGCTACGAGCGCACCGCGATCGCCTTCACGGGGGCTCCGGAAAGCCTTGGCGGCTTCGCCCGTCAGCGGCGGCGCTGGGCGCGGGGGATGATCGAGGGGCTGCGCGAGCACGGTGGCGCGCTGCTGGCCGGTCGTCGCTCGAACGCCCACGCGGTGCTGGTCAACTTCGTCTTCCCCTACGTCGACATCGTCTACTCGGTCGCCTTCCCGATCGGGATCGTTCTCGCCCTGACCGGCAACTTCGCGATCGTCGGACCGATGACCCTGGCGGTGCTGCCGCTCAACCTCGCCCTCTCGGGGATCATGCTTCACCTCAGCCGGCGGTCGTTCGAAGAGGTCGGGCTCCAGGTGCGCCGGAACCGGCTGGGCTTCCTCGCCTATCTGCTCACCTACCAGCTCTTCATGTCACCGATCTCGGTCGCCGGCTACGCGCAGGAGCTGTTTGGCACGCGGCGACGCTGGTAGGCGCTCGGCCAATCGCGGCAAGGTCGGCAGGGCCTACGTGGCCCCTGGCCGCCGGAATGGCGCTGATCCTGGGAGTCAAAGGCCCTAGGGTTGGGCAATGGTCGGAACGGCGCGCGGGATCGAGCTCTCCGACGGCGATGAGCTCGCCGGCCGCCGGGCTGGGCGGCGACTCGGCCGGCGCCGATGATCGTCTCGCGCGAGCGGGTCGACGCTTGGATCGAGCGGTACGAGCGCGCCTGGCGCACCGCCGGCACGGAGCCGCTCGGCGAGCTGTTCACGGTGGATGCCACCTACCGGATGTCGCCGTACGAGGAGCCGGCCGCCGGTCTCGAGGCGATCGCGGCGCTCTGGGAGCGGGAGCGCAAGGGTCCCGACGAGGCGTTCGAGATGCGCCACGAGGTCGTCGCGGTCGAGGCCGACACGGCGGTGGCGCGGGTGGAGGTCCAGTACGGCGGTCCCGACCGCCTCCAGTACCGCGACCTCTGGATCGTCCGCTTCGCCGCCGACGGCCGCTGCCGCGAGTTCGAGGAGTGGCCCTTCTGGCCGGGCCAGCAGATCATCGCCGAGAGGTGACGACCGGCCGGTCCGAGCCGGCGGTGGCACGCGGCCCGCTGCGGCGGTCGGCGGGCCGGTGGCCGTCCTTCTGCGCATACATGCGCTGGTCGGCGAGGCGCAGGGCGCTGCTCGGGTCGGCGGCTTCGGCGGGGACCAGCGCCCAGCCGGCCGAGCTGGAGATCGGCAGCGGCGCGGCGGGCTCGGCGAACGCCCCGGCCGCGAGCCGGGCCAGCTTGGCCGGCGCGGCGCCGGCGGGGCGCAGCAGGGCGCAGAACTCGTCGCCGCCCATCCGGTAGGCGCGGCCCCAGGGGGCGACCGCCCGCTCGAGGCCGCGGCCGAGGCGTTCGAGCAGGGCGTCGCCGGCGCCGTGGCCGAGCGTGTCGTTGTAGGCCTTGAACCCGTCCAGGTCGAGCAGCAGCAGGAGCCAGTCCTCGCCGGTCGCCCGCGCGTCCAGCGCCTCGCCCAGGTCGGTCATCAGCTGCCGGCGGTTGGCGAGGCCGGTGAGCGGGTCGGTGCGCGCCTGCTCGCGGCTGGCGCGCAGCATGCGCAGGTACTGGGCGAAGGTGATCGCCAGACGGGCGAAGACGGCCACCAGGCAGGCGCTGGCGAAGAGCAGGGCGAGGACGGTCACCCGGGTGAAGTGGTCGTAGACCTCGATCGCCAGGGCGAGGAAGCCGAAGGCGATCGGCAGGCCGATCGAGCGCCAGCTCTCGACCGGCCGGTGGTCCTGGCGAGCGGGGGCCGTGTGCCAGGCGGCGACGCAGACGAGCAGCAGGGCAAGCGACCAGCCGGCGTCGAGCGGGCCGCCGCCCGAGTACGAGCCCAGGGCCGACTGTCGGAGGTAGACGCTGTCGCTGATCGCGAAGAGCGCCAGGGCCGCCCCCAGCCAGGCCCAGGCTTGGTCCGGGCGCCAGCCGCTGGCGGCGAAGGCGACGAGCACCAGGCCGAGCAGGACCGCGTCCGCCACGACGTAGGTGTAGTTGACGGTCATCCCGAGGCTGGAGACGTCGGGCTGGTCGAGGACCGCGCGCAGGACGACGGCCGAGGCGAGCGCCGCCATCGCCAGCGCCGCGATCAGGCCGTCGAGCCAGACGGCCGTCTGCACGTCGCGCGAGCGGTTGCGGAGCAGGAGGGCGATGCCGGCGTAGGCGAGCGGGTAGAAGGCCATCCAGAGCGCGTCGGCGAGGGTGAACGCCGGGGGGTTGGCGGCGTCGAAGTAGGCCACCCGCCAGAAGAGGTCGCCCAGCGCCCAGGCCGAGATGGCCGCGGCCAGCAGCGCCCAGGCGAGCCGTTCGTCGCGCACGAAGGCGACCCGCAGCCAGATCCCGACGGCCGCGCCGATCTCGATTGCGAGACCCGCCCAACGGTCCATGAACCCGTTTAGCGGGCCGAATCCAACCCCGGCGAGGAAGAGAACGAGCGCGGCAGCCATCGCCCCGAGCACGGGCCGCAGTCCGAGGCTGACGAAGCGGGGCATTTCGGGGTTGTCAACCATCGCCTGCCTGGGGAGAAGATCGGCGGCCCGCGCGGATACATGATCCGTAGAAGGCCGCAGGCTGGGGGCTACCACTTCTCGGGATGGGTGATCCGTTCGGCCGCCTCCCGAGTGGCCGCGGCCGCCTCGTGCTGAACCGCGGCGACGCCCTCGCTCGGCTTGCCTCCGACGATGTCGCGGAAGGCGTTCTTGAAGCGCTCGGTGCGGCGGTCGGGCGGGAAGCGGGCTTCGGCGCGCCGCTGCTTGTCGGGCTTGCGCTCGGCGTAGCGCTTACGGGCCCAGGCCGAGCCGGGCTTGCCCAGCCGCCAGGCGCCGTAGATCGCGATCGGGAAGACGAAGAAGCCGACGGTGCCGTGCATCACCCGGCCCTTGGCGAAGCAGATCGCCACCAGGCCGAAGATCAGCAGCGCGCTGAGGATGCTGCCGATCACGGCGCTCGCCGAGCCGGTCTCGAAGCTGAAGGGGCTGAAGCCGAGCAGGACGAGCCCCATGCCGGCGGCGGCGATCACGGTCGCGTCGATCGAGCTGCGCCCCTCCTCGGCCCAGTAGACGTCGTCGAGGTAGACCCAGAGCGCGAACTCGTCGATCGTCAGGCCGGCGCCGACCCCGAAGGCGAAGGCGCAGATCTCGGTCCAGGGGCTCTTGCCGAGGGCGCTGAAGCCGAGCGCCCCGGCGATCATCATCGTCACGATCCCGAAGACCAGGTGGTGGAGGTGCACGCCGCTGTCGCTGACCACGCTGCCCGGCCACCAGGGCGCCTTCGGGCTGCGCATCAGCCGCGTGCTCATCCGGATGAAGGCGAAGGAGAGGATGAACCCGGCGAGCACCAGGAAGAGGCCCTGCTCGTCGTGCGCGGCGAGCTTGTCCCAGAAGTCGGTGAAGATCGAGGCGGTCGTCATTGCGTCGCCGGCTTCGAGTGTAGTTCGACCGCGCCGCCCTTCTCGCGGATCAGGTCAACCGTGAGCAGCACCGCGGCGACCGCGTAGAACGGGGTGAAGGCGACGTTGGCGAGCAGATCGGCGAGCCACTCGCTGAGCAGCTCGCTGGCGAAGACGTGGTGGGTGGCGGCGCTCAGCAGCTCGGTGAGCGAGTCGCCGACCAGCTCGATCGGGATCAGCACGAAGGCGACCAGCCAGAAGCGGCCGCGGACCAGGTGGACGCTGCGGGCGAAGGCGGCGCGGATGCCGCGATGCTCGATCTCGACCACCGGCGCGGCGAGACCGAGCCAGACGAAGGCGAGCGCCCCGGGCACGACGAAGGCGACCAGGCCGAAGGCGACGAGCACGCCGTAGATCAGGTCGATCGCGATCAGCGGGCCGTAGTTGACCGTCGCCGCGATCTCGCGCAGCGAGGCCGGCCGGCCGTCGTGCGGGTGGGTGAGCGAGATCGCCACGGCGCCCGCGTAGAAGACCTCGCCGATCAGCCCGGTGGCGGCGATCGCGAGCACCGCGGCGATCGCGGCGAGCAGCTTGAAGCCGGCGCCGAAGCCGAAGGAGCCGACCTCGGCGTTGATCGCGATCGCGTGCAGCAGTCCGAGCGGCACGAAGACGACGACGGCGAGCAGCAGCAGGGAGGGAGCCCAGCGCCACCAGGTGGCGAAGATCCGCGCGTAGGTCGAGACGACCAGGCTGCGGCCGGTCACTCAGCGTCTCCGCCGTCGGCCCGCCGGGCGCCGGCCGCGACGCTCGAGCTTCGACTGCCCCGACTCGGCGCTCGGCACCTTGCGCACGTCGCTGAGCTCGCCGACGAGCAATTCTTCGGCGCAGCGCCGGTGCCAGTGATGGTGTTCGGTGCCGCCCAGCCGGAAGACGTACTGGACGACGACGTGCTCGCTGCCGATCTCGATCTCGCCGTGGCAGGCGGGGCAGCGGTAGAGCTTGCGCGAGATGCCGCGGATCAGCCAGGCCTCGTCGCCCTCTTCGGTGATCCCACTCAGGCTCCAGCGTTTGTCGGGGAGGCCGGAGAGGTCGGCCACTTTCCTTTCTTCACCTCCTCGAGAGCCAGCCGAAGCCGGCGGCCATCGCCAGGTTGGCGACGCCGGCGAGGCGCAGGCCGGCCTTGGCGCCGGGCCGGGTGACGGCGGGGGAGCGGGCCCAGATCGCGTCGGTGGCGATCTCGGTGCCGCGCAGCCAGGCCAGCGCCCACCAGTCGCGTTGCTCGCCGCGCCGCTCGGCGATCAGGTGGGCGGCGGCGAAGGTCAGCCAGACCGGGGCGGAGCGGCGGAAGAGGTGCTCGGCTTCCGGCGAGGGCCGCTCGTGACCGAGAACCCGCATCGTCGCCGCGGGCGCCAGCAGCGCCCCGCCGCCGAGCGCCAGGTCGAAGCCGATCATGAACCGGTTCTGGAAACGCAGTGCACTCTGAAGACCCGTCACCCCACCCATCCAACCAAAAACGCGGGCCGACGGGACGAAATGTCAAAGCGACCTTGACATTTCGTCCCGTCGGCGGCCGGGGAAGGGAAAGCGTCGGGTTCGGCGAAATGGACGGCCGTGACCAAGACAGCGACCAAGGCAGCCCCCCAGCTCAAGAGCCTCTCGGAGTACATCCAGGAGCGCTTCGAAGACTTCTCGCGCTCGCAGAAAGACGTGGCGCGCTACATCGTCGACCATCTCGACGAGGCAGCCTTCCTCACCGCCGAGGAGCTGGCCCGGAGAGCGAGCACCTCCTCATCGACGGTGGTGCGCTTCTCCCAGGCCCTCGGCTTCGAGGGATACCCCGAGCTTCAGCAGGCGGCGATCGAGGAGTACCGCGCGGCCGGCGCCGCCGTCTCCAGCGCGGCCAGCGCCGGCTCGCTCTTCTCCTTCGACCACTCCGAGCTGGAGAGCGCGCTCGGCGCCGACTACGCCAACCTCGAGGAAACCGCGCGCAAGCTGACCCGCGAGCAGGTCGACGGCGCCGTCGCCGCGCTCGCCGAAGCGCAGCGGGTCGTGATCGTCGGGGTCGACCAGATGGCTTTCTTCGCCAGCTACCTGCGACACACGCTCAGCCTGCTCGACATCCGCGCCGAGATCGTCGCCAGCACCGGTGGCGAATCGCTGCAGCGGCTCGGACGCATCGACGAGGAAACGCTGGTCATCGTGCTCTCCTCGGGCCGCGCCCACCCGCTGCTCCTGCGGGCGATGAAACTGGCCCTGCACCGTGGCGCCCGTACGCTGGCGGTCTCCGACGCCTCGATGTCGGAGGTCGGCGAGCACGCCGAGCTGACCCTCTACTTCTCCTCCAACAGCCCCTCCTTCGCCCGCTCCAACACCGCGCTGATGGCGCTCGTCCAGGCACTGGCCTACGGCCTCTACGCCCGCGACGAAGACAGCCACAAAGATCGCATCCGGGCGTACAAGCTCAAGTAGTCCCGACCCGTAGTATTCGCCTCCGTGGCGGAACGCGCGACATTCCGGCTGAAGACCGGCCTGGCCGAGATGCTCAAGGGCGGCGTGATCATGGACGTGGTCACCCCCGAGCAGGCGCGGATCGCCGAGGACGCCGGCGCCTGCGCGGTGATGGCCCTGGAGCGCGTGCCGGCCGACATCCGCAGGGACGGCGGCGTCGCCCGCATGTCGGATCCGCAGATGATCAAGGGCATTCAGGAGGCGGTGACGATTCCGGTGATGGCCAAGGCGCGGATCGGTCACTTCGCCGAGGCCCAGGTGCTCCAGGCGCTCGAGGTCGACTACATCGACGAGTCCGAGGTGCTGACCCCGGCCGACGAGCGCAACCACATCGACAAGCTCTCCTTCGAGGCGCCCTTCGTCTGCGGCGCGACCAACCTCGGCGAGGCGCTGCGGCGGATCGGCGAGGGGGCGGCGATGATCCGCTCCAAGGGCGAGGCCGGCACCGGCAACGTGGTCGAGGCGGTCCGCCACATGCGCGAAATCGTCTCAGGCATCAAGCGGCTCGCCCAGCTCGGCCCGGAGGAGCTCTCGGCGGCGGCCAAAGAACATCAGGCGCCGCTCGAAGTCGTCCACGAGGTGGCCGCCAACGGCCGCCTGCCGGTGCCGCTCTTCTGCGCCGGCGGGATCGCGACCCCTGCCGACGCCGCGCTGATGATGCAGCTCGGCGCCGAGGGCAACTTCGTCGGATCGGGGATCTTCAAGAGCGGCGACCCCGAGCGGCGGGCGAAGGCGATCGTCGAGGCGACCACGCACTTCAACGACCCCGAGCGGGTCGCGGCCGCCTCGATCGGGCTCGGCGAGGCGATGCCGGGGCTCGAGATCGCCGAGCTGGCCGCGGCGGACGGGCTTCTGCAGGATCGCGGTGCCTGAGCTGCCGATCGGGGTCCTTGCCGTTCAGGGTGGCTTCGAAGCGCATGCGGTGGTGCTTCGCGAGCTGGGGGCCGAGGTGCGGGAGGTGAGGCTTCCGGCGGATTTGCTGGGGCTCGATGGGTTGGTGATTCCCGGCGGGGAGAGCACGACCATTTCGAAGGGGATCGAGGCCGCCGGGTTGGGCGAGCCGATCAAGGCTCACCTCGAGGGCGGGGGGACCGTGTTCGGGACCTGCGCCGGGATGATCGTCTGCGATGACGAGCACCTCGAGTTGATCGACGCTACCGCCGAGCGGAATGCGTTTGGGAGGCAGCTGCAGAGCTTTGAGGCGGACCTGGAGGTCCAGGGGATCGGCGACGAGGCGTTTCGGGCGGTGTTCATTCGGGCGCCGTGGGTGAAACGGGTCGGCGCGGGCATCGAGGTGCTGGCTACCTACGACGAGCATCCGGTCGCGATCCGCGAGGGGCGGGTCTTGGCCTGCGCGTTTCATCCTGAGCTGACTGACGATTCGCGATTGCATGCGCTCTTCATGGCAATGACTACCGGCGCCAAGGCGCCCGAGGAGGCGGGGACTTGAGAGATCCACGAGTGGAGAACCTGGCGAAGATCGTGGTCGGCTACTCGACCAAGGTGAAGGCGGGGGAGGTGGTCTCGATCGACGGCGAGGTCGGCGCCGAGCCGCTGCTGCGGGCGATCTACGAGGAGGTGCTGAAGGCCGGCGCCAACCCGATCCTCAACGTCGCCCTCGACGGGCTCGCCGCCACCTACTACGAGCACGCGACCGAGGCGCAGCTCGACTGGGTCTCGCCGCTGATGGAGTGGACGGTCGACAACGCCGACGTGCGGATCGCGGTCGGCGCCAGCGCCAACACGCGCGAGCTCTCCGCGGTGCCGCCTGAGCGCCAGACCCGCCGCCAGCAGGCGACCGGGCCGGTGCTGGGGCGGATGATGGAGCGCAGCGCCGCCGGTGAGTTCCGCTGGTGCTACACGCTCTTCCCGACCGACGCCTACGCCTCGGAGGCCGAGATGAGCACCCGCGACTACGAGGACTTCTACTTCGGCGCCTGCCTCGCCGACGACCCCGATCCGCTGACCGCCTGGGAGCGCGCCTCGGCCGAGACGCGCCGCCTCGCCGAGTGGGTCGAGGGCCACGAGGAGGTGCGGGTCACCGCGCCGGGCACCGACATCAAGCTCGGCATCGCCGGACGCCACTTCATCCCCTGCGTCGGCGATCACAACATGCCCGACGGCGAGTTCTTCACCGGCCCAGTCGAGGACTCGGTCGAGGGCGAGGTGACCTTTCACCTGCCGGCGGTGATCGGCGGCCGCGAGGTCTCCGGCGTGCGCCTGCGCTTCGAGGCGGGAAAGGTGGTCGACGCCTCGGCCGAGCGCGGCGAGGAGTTCCTGATCAACCTGCTCGACACCGACGAGGGCGCCCGCCGCCTCGGCGAGCTGGGGATCGGCACCAACTACGCGATCGACCGCGGCACGCTCGAGGTCCTGCTCGACGAGAAGATCGGCGGCACCGTGCACATGGCCGTCGGCAAGGCCTACCCCGAGTCCGGCGGCGTCAACGACTCCGCGGTCCACACCGACCTGGTCTGCGACCTGCGCCAGGGCGGCAAGCTCGAAGTCGACGGCAAGGACTGCCAGGTCGACGGCAAGTTCGTCGTCTAGGGGCGGCGCGCGCTGTATGGAAATCCGCACAATAGTTCCCTGGGTATGAATGTGTGAATTTCCGCATACTCGTCCCCTATGGGCTAAAGTGCGGATATGCGCACAAACGATCCCCCGCAGGGAGCGCGCTGGACGGTCGGTCGCCCAGCCGACCTCGGCCGTGCGGTTGCCGGGGTCCGGCGGGCAAGGGACCTGACGCAGGAGCAGCTCGCCGAGCAGGCCGGCATCGATCGGTCCTACCTGGCGCGGCTCGAGGGCGGAGCCACGACGCTTCTCCTGGAGCGAGCGCTGCGAGCGCTGCGGCGGATGGGCGCCCGGGTCACGATCGAGTTCCCCGCGGACGATGCCCCGCCGGACTAGGCGGCTCGGCGTCTGGCTGGACGGGCTGAGGGTCGCCGACCTCGAGCAGCGCCGCTGGCCCGAGATTCGCTGCCGCTACAGCGAGGCGGCGCTCGACGCCTGGCCGGCGAACAGCCCGGTGCTCTCCTGCTCGCTGCCCCTCGGGTCGACGGCTGCGGACGCCGTGCCGTTCTGCAAGGGGCTGCTGCCGGAGGGACGGGCCCTGCAGACGCTCGCGGCCCACGCCGGCCTCGCCGTCAACGACACCTTCGAGCTGCTGGCCCGCTTCGGTCGCGACATCGCCGGCGCGCTGGTGATCGCCGCCGAGGAGCCGCGGCCGCGTCGCTTCGGGGTCGAGGCCTACGCGCCGGATGCGCTGGCCGCCGCCGTCGAGCAGCTGGAGGAATACCCGCTCGGGGCTCACGACGACAGCGAGCTCTCGCTCGCCGGTCTCCAGGACAAGCTCCTGCTCGTCGACCTCGGCAAGGGGCTCTGGGGCCGGCCGCTGCACGGCCGCCCGTCGACCCACGTCCTCAAGGCAGACGACGCGCGCCATCCGGGGTTGATCGCCGCGGAGGGCGCCTGCCTGGAGTTGGCGAAGGCCGCGGGCCTGACCACGATCGAGCACGAGATGACCGAGATCGGCGGGGTCGAATACCTGGTTCTCTCCCGCTTCGACCGTCGCGTGGCAGGCAAGAAGGTCGAGCGGATCCACCAGGAGGACCTCTGTCAGGCGCAGGGGATCGACCCGGACGCCGCGCGGGGGCGGGCGAAGTACGAGCGCGCCGGAGGGCCGACGCTCCGGCAGGCGGCACGGCTGCTCGACTCATACGCGGTGGACCCCGAGGCCGAGCTCGACCGCCTGGTCGCCGCGACGGCCTTCACGGTTCTGATCGGCAACGCGGACGCCCACGGCAAGAACCTGGCGCTGCTCCACCCGACCCCGGAGACGGTTGAGCTGGCCCCGCTCTACGACACCGTTCCGACGGTGCTCTGGCCGAAGCTGCGCAGCGAGGCGGCGATGTCGGTTGGCGGCCGGGTCTCGCTTTCCGACGTGACCGTCGACGACCTGATCCGCGAGGCCGGGACATGGCCGCACCGGGAAGGCCGGGCGCGAGAAGCAATTGCCGGCACGGCCGAGGCGGTCCTCGAGGCGATCGAGGCGGAACGGATCCCGGCCGATTCGCGGGTCGCCGCGGTGGTGCGCAAGCGGGCGCGGCGACTGCTGGCCGGGCTGTAAGGGGCCTACACGCTGGGGATCGGGGAACCGGCGATGAAGAAGAACCAGAAGGTGAGGACCGCTCCGGCGAGCATCACCGATCCCATCAGGACGGCCTCGACCACGGTGGTCGTCCCGCGCGGGCCGCTGTCGCGCATGCTCTTCAGCCAGGTGGGGCGCATCGGGGTCAGCCGGTTGGTGCCGGTGACTTCGATGTAGAGGCGGTTGAGGCGGCCGATCAGCCAGCCGATCAGCAGGACCGAGATCAGGATCCCGACGACGACGACGAAGTAGGGGCCGCC
>Ga0210100_1000085_pt1 | contig 19047 bp, 7 predicted proteins | sample MayberryNW_TuleB_FD_185525 | JGI IMG/M metagenome (GOLD analysis project Ga0210100, IMG submission 185525) | Wetland microbial communities from San Francisco Bay, California, USA, that impact long-term carbon sequestration - MayberryNW_TuleB_D1... | ecosystem: Environmental > Aquatic > Marine >... | reverse complement strand
GTGCTTGTTGTGCTTGGGCTTGTGGTGCTTGTGTTTGCCGCCCTTCTTCTTCTTTTCCTTGGGGAAGAGGAGCGGCGGGTTCTCGGGGCCGTGCAGGAGCGTGGTCGGGTTGGGGTCTTCGGGTTCTCCGGGCAGCGGCTGGCAGGCGTCCCCGGTGCATTCGATCGGGCGGATCGATTCGGAGAAGCCTCCTCCGACCCGGGCGTCATAGGCGTCGATCGAGCCCGGGTCGGAGGCCACCAGGGAGCCGGCGGTGAGGAAGTAGGCGTCCGCTCCGTCCGCAGAGGCGTCCAGGAAGGAGGCGCCTTCGGGGCTGCGCCCGCTGGAGATCAGCCCGATGCAGCCCGGGGTGGACGCGCAGCCGCCCTCACCGCGAGCCTCCCACTCATAGACGTCGGGGTGGTTGTTGGTGTCCTGCAGGGCGAGGGAGTCCCCGGAATCGAAGAAGAGCCGCTGTCCGCTTTGCGAGAGGGCTCGGGGCTTATAGGCGAGCGCCTCTTCGCCGTTGGGGGCCGCGCCGGGGATCGAGGCATCGCCGCGGGGGCGTTCGCCGGTCGGGTTGCACGAGGCGCAGATCAGCTCGTTGGCGCCGCCTCCCACGGGCGGTCCCCAGAGGTAGGCCTCGGCGTGCCCGGCATTCTCATAATCGCCGAGCTGGGCGGCAGAGACGAAGGCTAGGTGGTTGCCGTCGGCGCTGACCCGCGCGGAGCCTGTGGCCGGTGGCCAGTCGGCGGAGAGCGTGGCTTCGGAGCCCGAGGCCACTTCGGTGGAGACGCCGCCCTTCCAGCGCCAGAGGCCGGTCGCGTCCTGGTAGAAGGCGGATGAGCCGTCGGCGGAGACGCCGAGCGCTCCCGCGACGCCGCCCGAGGGGGTGATGTCGGTGGCTTCTTCGGTGGTGGAGGAGTAGCGGTAGAGGTGGGCGCCCTTGAGGAAGTAGGCGATCTGGCCGCTGGCCGAGGCGCCCTGGAAGGCCGCGCCGACTCCCGTGGTTTCGGGCAGGACCTTGGCGCTCGCGCCTTCGCGCAGCTCCAGCGGGCCGTCTTCGCCGACGGTGAGGTAGACGCGGGCGCCGTCTTCGGAGATCGCTCCCAGGGATGCGGCGAGCTTCGCGTTCGGCCCGGCGCTCAGTTGTGTGAGCCCTCCCCCACTCCACTCATAGAGCTTGCCTTCGGAGGAGAGGACCACGTGATGCAGGTCGGGGCTCGAGCCTTCGAAGCGCAGCTCCGCCGCTTCGGGGAGCGCCGAGAAGGAGCCCCCGCTCCACAGCGAGTAGGAGGGCGGGCAGCTTTCTTCTGTCGCGCAGCGGCTCGGGTCGAGCATCACGGCTCTTGAGAGGTCCGCGGAGAAGAGGCGGAAGGGGGCGCCGTCGGGCGCTTCGGGGTAGGAGGCGGAGAGCTGGGACGGGGAGAGGTCCTGCGTGGACCAGCCCGAGGATGTGCGGGTGGCGAGGTACTGGGAGACCGGCGGCGCGCCCTTTGGCCCCGAGAAGGCGGTCGCCGAGGAGTAGGTCAGGGCGCTTCCCTGGGAGGCGGCCTGGAAGTCCCCACCGCCGAAGAGGGTCCCCGGAGCGCCCACCGCGCCGCCGCCTTTGTCTACGGGAGAGACCATCTCCCAGGCTCGCGAGTCGGGCAGGTGGAAGACCGGCGCGGATTCCTCGGTGCCCAGGGGGCGGTCCGGTCCGGGGGTCGTGCCCCCCGTGGAGCTCGCCACGACCCGGTAGCGGTAGGCGGTGGAGGGGGTGAGGCCGCCGACGTGCTGGGTTACTTCCACCGGCGAGGAGCCCGCCCCGGCGTAGGATTCTCCGGAGGCGGGGAGCTGCTTTGCCCCGGCGAAGCCGCCTTTTTCGAATTCGGCCTGGGTCAGGTACTGGAAGCGGTAGTAGGTGGGGATGCCCCCGGCGTTCAGCTGGGCGCGCAGGTTGGCCGAGGTCGAGGTGACGTCGGTGACCCAGGTGGAGAGCACCTGGGGCGGGGTCGCGGCGGCGGCCGGCCGGCCGCCGCCAAGCGCTACCGCCGCCAGGACGAGCGCGATGAGAAGGGTTCGTCGCACCGCGGGCTAGCGCTTGTGCCGGTGATGCGAGCGCTTGTGATGCCGCTTCTTCTTCCCCCCGCACTTGGCCCGCACCACCGGCTTCTGATCGCTCGTCTTCGCGTTGTGCGCCTCCGCGGAGAGCCCGGCCTTTCGCTTGCGCTTCGCGCAAAGCGGGGCGCTGTTGACGAAGAGGCCCTTCTTGCCGCCTCGCATCGAGACGATCGCCTTGGTTACCGGGACGTCGGGGGCTTCTTCGATCGTGGCGCGCAGGTGGCCCTTGACCGAGTCGATGTGGGCGACGATCGCCGCGTCGATCTGCCCGTTGGCGGCGAATACCGCGTCGGGGAGCTTGTGGGTGGAGGAGCGCAGGTAGACCGGGCCTTCGAGGGGGGCTTCGAGGAGGGGGGTGTAGATGCGGGCGGCGCCGTAGATCGAGCCGGGTGGGCACTGTTCTCCGTTGCCTCCGCCTGCGGCGAACTGCACCCTGGTGCAGATCGTGTTGAAGTGGGCCTGTTCGACGAACTCGGTGTGGGGCAATGTGAGGACGAGGTTGCGCAGGTTGGCGTCTCCGGGCTTGGGGGTGTAGACGGCCTTCAGGGCGGGGAAGGCTCTGCGCTTGCCGTTTGAGAGATGCAGGCCGAGCTTCGGCTTGAAGCCCAGGGCGTTGCAGCCTCCCACCTGGAAGGGGACCGAGAGCGCCGCGACCTGTCCGCTCGCCGCCAGGGAGCTCCCGCCGATCGCCATCGGATCGCAGGAGGTCGGGTTGAGGGTGAAGGAGGGACGATCGAAGCTCGCGTCTATCGAGCGCAGGTCCAGCGGTATGCCGTCGATGATCTGCGGCAGGGGATCCGATACCGCCTGGATGCGGGTCGTTTCGGGGTTGACGTGCAGGGCGATCCGCACGACCACGTCTCCGAGGTCGAAGGGCCCCGCGACGGCGGGGACGATCGCCACCATCGAGAGCGGGCCTCCCTTGTAGGGGCCTGCGAGGTAGAGGTGCCCCTGCACGTGGAAGGGGGTCGGGCCTGAGCCCGCGGCGTTGTCGATCGTGCCGACCTCAGATGCCGCGGGGCAGGAGGGGTCTGCGATCTCGGCCGCCCCCATGTTCGGGGCTTCCCTTGACTTCGCCTTGGCGATTCCCGCCTCAGAGCAATACGGGATGCCGGCCAGCTTGCCGACCAGGCCCTCGGGCAGGGTGGTGTCGATGCCCGCCAGGCGCTGGGTGCCGTCGGCCCTTGAGAGATGCAAGACGAAGGGCGAGTAGGCGCCTGCGGCCGGGGAGACCGTTCCGGCGCTGAAGGCCGGGCTGTTGGGAGCTCCGGCTTCGGATCCCGGGCAGGCTCCCCCGGTCGGGGAGACCGTGGTCTGGAAGGTGTCGGTGGGATGAGCGTCGGCGCCTTCGGGGGTCGACCAGGGGGTTAGGTCAGACGTTGTCGTGTAGGTGGCGCAGGCCTGCGGGGTGGTGAGAGTTGCCCTCGCGCCGGGGTAGAAATGCAGGCGGATGTCTTCCAGCGGAAGCTCGGGGCTTTCGGTGAAGATCGCGGTCAGCTGGCCCGTGCTCGGGTCCAGTTCCACCTTGCCCGGCACCTTGGCGACGATCCCCTGCTTGGGGTCTTCGATAACCAGGTAGAGCGCCAAGAGCGATCCGAAGCGGTTGGAGTAGGGCTTTGCCAGGTACACCGCTCCGGGCAACGGGTCGTTCAGCAGCGGTGTCTTGACTTCGGCCGAGGCCACCTTGGAGCTTTCCGGGCAATTCTGCGGCTTGGTCCCGTCAGAACCCAGCTCTTCCTCTGAGCAGGCCCCGAGGCCCGCCGCGGCGGAGGGGTTGATGACCATGCCTTCGGGCAGCGTCACCTTGACGTTCTTCAGGTTGGCCGTCGCCCGCCCCGAGGGAGATTCTTCCTGGGGCTGGTGGATGTCGAATTCGAGGCCCGTGGGAGAGTCGGCGAGGTTCGTCGTCGGTCTTGCTTCCAGTTCCGGTTCGAAGCGCAGCTGGTTGCAGCCGTCGACTCCGACCGGATTGCCGTTGGCGTCGGCGGACCCGTAGCTCGCTTCGGCGCCTTTGCCAATCCAGTTGGTGATCTTCACCAGGGTCTGGATCGGTTCGCTGGTGCAGGAGCTCGGCAGGCTGACGCCGGCGGTGTGGAGCGCTTCGCTCGGGCAGCTGCCGCCGAACCGAGCGCATTCCCCCCGCACGTGGTCGTGCCCTGAGTCGCTGGGATCCCCCCAGAAGGTGACTTCGTTGCCGAAGATGCCGACCTGCGCGGGGATGTTCAGCGCGCCGGCCGAGAGCCCGTAGTCGCCGTCGCTGCGCACTCGCGCGAGTACGTGGATGAAGACGCCGCCGAAGACCTGGAAGGCGAACTCGGCCGGCGTCCCAGGCGGCGGGTCCATGTTGTAGAGCGGGAGCAGGGCCAGCGTCGGGCGTTCGCCGAACAGCGAGAGCGAGACCGAGACGGCGCCGATCTGGGTCGCGTCGGCGCAGCCGACTTCTTCGATCTCGAGGTCGGCCTCTTTGCACTTGGGGGTCGAGTTGGGGTCGACGATCATCCCCTGCGGGATTTCGCCCGTTATGTTGCGCACGCCGCCGCCGGGCACCCGGTCGACCTGACCCGATTCGCTCGGCGCGGGCGGATTGAAGCTGAAGTCCATCCCCACGGTCAGCTGGTAGGGGTGCGAGCCCGCCAGGGTCGCGGTCGAGCCGTCGGCGGCGGTGGCGCTGCCCTGGGCCCCGCTGTCTTCGGCGAGGAAGCCGATCGGCGCGGCTTCGGAGCTGACCGTGGTCGGCATCGAGGCCGACGCCGGTTCGGCTCCCCCGCCTTCGACCACGGCGTGGTCGAGCACGCTGGCCGGCGCTCCCGCTTCGACTTCGACGGGGACGGCGGCCTGGGCCTGCTGGCCCGGATAGAGCGGTTCGGTGCCGCTGCAGGCGACCGTCTGCCCGGAGACTTCGCAGCTCAGCGAGTGGCTTTCGTATTCGGCCCCGTAGACACCGAACGGCGCCTGAGCCGGTGACGGAACCAGGCCGCTGGGAAGGACGTCGGCGATCTTGAATTCGCCGCTGGTCGGCGCCCCGCCGACGTTGGTGGCGACGACCACGTAGCCGGGACCGTGATTCGCGTCGCTGCTCTTGGCCCCCGGGGCGAAGTTGGTCGGGTAGGGGATGATCGTCACGCGCCAGCCCGGCTTGGCCACCGGTTCCGCGGCGCTCGCCTGGCTCGCCGTGCCCAGCAGCGCGCAGAGCGCCGCGAGCAGTGCCGCGATCCGTAGTGCCTTGCTCATCGCCCTGCCCTCCCCTTGCTCGCGTGTCTTCTCTTACCGTGGCGCCCTCGTCCCCTGTGTCTGTGGTGGGCGTGCTTTCGGTGCTTCTTGGCGTGGCGCTTCTTCTTGTGGGCCTTGTGGCTGGGCTTCGGGTTGCCCGGCCCCGCGAAGCTGGCGCTGGCCGCCGACTGGCTCTCCGGCGCCGCCGAGGCCGGGCCCCGGCAGGCTTCGCCTTCGCAGCGCGCCCTCGGTTCTTCGTTTTGGGAGGCGAGGCCGCCGCCCACCCTTGCGTCATAGACGTCGACCAGCCGGTCTTCGTCTTGGCGCACCAGCCGCTGGCGGGTGTAGAAGAAGGCGTCGTCGCCGCTTTCGCTCGCCCCGGCGAAGTAGGAGGGGTCGGGGCTTTCCCCGGTTGAGATCAGGAAGAGGCAGCCGCCGTCCTGGGCTTCGCTGTGACAGGAGCCCGTTCCCTTCGCCTCCCACTCATAGACGTCTTGGGCGTGGTTGAGGTCGCTTGCCACCAGCTGGTCTTCGCTCTCGAAGAAGACGCGCTTGCCGTCCGCGGAGAGGTTGCGCGGCCAGGCGACGCTCGGGGCCGTGGGGGTGAGCGGCTCGCTGATGCTGCTCACCGTGGCGCCGCCGCGCGGCGGCGCGCCGGTCGGATTGCAAGAGACGCAATCGAGGCCCGCTCCGGGCGCATAGCGGTAGAGCTCCTGCTTGCCTTCGCCGTCATAGGAGGTCGGCGAGAGGTTGGAGGCAAAGAGCAGGATGCCCTCGGCGCTGACCTGCCCGGTGCGCATCTGGACGACGCGCCCGCCGCCGTGCGAGGTCGGATTCCAGTTCGAGGATTCGCCGGGCGCCTGTCCTCCCCCGGTGGGCGCGACGAAGCCGATGCTGCCTTCGTGCCAGACGTAGATGCTGCAGGCGCCCGAGAACCCCCAGCCCGGAGGGACGGCGGACGAGACGCAGTTGCCCGCGCTCGCCCCTTCGGCCAAGACCCCGTTGGCGGCGAAGTAGACGTAGGAGCCGTCGGCGCTGGCGCCGAGGGTGGCCTGCACTTCGGCGCCGTTGGCGTCGGTTGAGTCGGGGGCGATGTCGATCAGCTCGCCCGTCTGGGTGTCGTAGCGGTAGAGGTCGTTGCCCTGGTCTTCGCTTCCCGTGGTCGCGTCGTTGGTCAGCTGCTCCTGGGAGGTGAAGAAGACGTAGCGCCCGTCGGGGGTGGCCTGCATGAAGGCGGCCTTCTTCGGTCCGCGGGGATCGCTGCCGCCTTTGCCGGCGCCGTTGGTCTTCTGGGAGGCGGAGACCTGGACCGTCGTCGGGCTCGGGCCGCCGAGGCCGCTGCGCGCGTAGAGCTGGTTGACGTTGTTGGAGGTGAAGAAGGCCGTCGAGCCGTCTTCGGAGAGGGCGTGCAACTGCTGGGTGAAGTAGCCGCCCCCGCCGCCGCCGCTTTCCGGGTTGCCGAAGGCCCACTCATAGGAGCCGGCGAACGCGCCACCGGTGACCCGGGCGCCGTTGGGCAGCAGGTCGACGAGGCTGAGCGTGCGGGTGGCGCGGTCCCACAGGTAGAGGTTGGAGGCGCCCTTCTTGCCTTCGGGGTTGAGCGCTTCGGGGCTTTCGAAGAGCACCCTGGTCCCGTCGCGCGATTCGGCGGCGAACTCGACCGATTCGCCCAGGCTGGTGAGCCCGCCGACGATTTCGCTCATCGCCCCGCTTTCGAGGTCCTGTTCGTAGAGGGTCGCCGCTTCGCCGGAGTGCCAGGCCAAGACGTAGTCGCGGCGCAGGCTCTCGCTCCAGCCGACCACGCTGGCGAGCGAGCCGTAGGTCGAGTTGGGCAGAAAGCCGCGCCCGCTCCACGAGCTCGCGCCGCGCATCGCCGTGTAGATCGGGAAGTGCTGGCCGCCTCCTTCTTCGGCGCTGCCGCCGCCGTTGATGAAATAGGTGCTCGCGCTGCCGTCGGGCGCCACCCTGAGGTCGCGCTGGGCGCCCTCGGCGTCGCCGCCGTTCTTGTTCACCGGCGTCGCCTGCTCGTAGGCGCGCTGGTCGGGCGGCCCGAGGGGCTGGGCGGCGTAGGTGGCAAAGCCGGTTTCCAGGGGAGCGGCTTCGCCGGCTCCGTTGCCGGCCTCCAAGCGGCAGCGGTAGGCGCTCGAAGGGCTGAGGCCCGTCAGCGGCTGGCTCACTTCGAGCGCTTCGCCTCCCGCCTCCAGCGTCGCGCCGCCGCTCGGCACTTCCCTCGCTTCGGCGTATTCGCTCGCTTCGAACTGCGCCTCGGTGACGCACTCGAAGCGGTAGGAGGTCGCTTCGTTCTCGGGGTTGATCGTCGCGGTCAGCTGCGCCGCGGTGTCGGTGATGTCCCTGGCGCCCAGCGCCGAGGAGATCGGCGGCGCGGACCCGGTTTCAAAGCTCGTTTCGGCTTCGGCGCTGCCGGAGCCATAGAACTTTTCCGCGACCAGGCGCACCCGGTAGGCGGTGTGGGCCTCCAGGCCGCTGACTTCCGCGCTGACCGCGTGCTCTTCGCTGTCGGCGGGCAGTTCGCCTGTGGGCAGCGCCGTCCAGTGCACCCCGTCGGCGGAGTATTCGAAGTGGTACTTGGTGAAGAGGCCTTCGGGGTTGACCTGGCCTTCGAAGGTGGCGGTTGTGCCGGTGAAGGTGCTCACCGGTTCGATCGACGCGCTCGGCGGCACCGGTTCGCCGAGGACGATCACCCCGTATTCCGGATCGAAGACGGTCAGGTAGATCTCTTCGGAGTTTTCGTTCTGGGCCACACCGCTGAGAAAGGCCCTGTTGCTGACGCCTTTGAGGTACGTCGCCAGCTGTTCGCCCGACGGGCCGTAGACACTGAGATTGCTCCCTCCCATCGCCAGGACATTGCCGTTTGACGCGTTTGCGGAGATCGCGTAGAAGCGTTCGCCTTCGACGAATGTTCCTTCGGGGGCGCCGGCGGCGCTGAAGGTTTCGATCCTCTTTATCGTTCCTGACGGTTCTCCCACTTCGTGGCCTTCGTTGAATTCATTGCTCGCATACACCCTGCCGTTCTGATCGACTGCGACGTCTCGCGGCTCTGCCCGGTCGAACCTCCCCAGTTCAGACGCGTCGCCTTCGTAGTAGGGTCGCAGCAGCGGCGTTTCGTGACACACGGTGGTGCATACCTGGAATTCCTTCGCTCCGTCGAGCACGCCCCAGCCGTAGCCGCGCACGAAGGAGGCGCCCGTCACCTTTCCCCCTTCGAAGACCGGCGCGAACTCGTCGATCCGCCGGTTGCCGACGTCGCCGACGATCAGGTGGCCGTTGAGCGGGCTGACCGCGAGATGGTCGTTCCCTTCGCCAACCGAGAACTGGCCTGCGCCAAACCCTTCGCTGCCCGCCTTGCAGCCGCTTTCGGTCGTGCAGAACTGCAGTTCTTCGGCGCCGCCGCTCGCCTTCACGTTCCAGCCGAAGGCGCCCTCGAATTGGCCGGTCGCCGAGAAGGCGTCGATGCGGAAGTTGGAATGCTGGCCGGTGCCCGCCCTCTCACCCGTGACGTAGACGGCGCCGGTCGCCTGGTCGATCGCGACCGACTCCGGCGCGAACAACGACCCGGCCGCTTCCGATACCGTGCCGGCCTGGCATGAAGCGGCCACGGTGCAGACGTCCACTCCGGCGCCGCCGACGTCGAGACCGAAGGCGCGGACGAATTCCCCCGATGCCGTGAACTCCTGGACGCGATGGTTGCCGAGGTCGGTGGCGTAGACGTCTCCGGGGCTCACGCCCCCGGCTCCGCTCTGGTTGATCGCGATCCCTTGGATGCCATATTCGAACTTGCCGCCTTCGGTTCCGTTGCCGCCGAAGAACTTGACGACTCCTATTTTGGGCCCGGGTTCTTCGGCTTCGGTTTCCGCGGCGAAGGTGGGAGTCGCCCCGAGAACCAGAGCGACCAGGCATGCCGCCAGCATCGCAAGCAGCCCACGGCCAACCGGCCCTGGCCCTCGAGGATCGTTGTGGGAGCGGTGGCGATGGGTGGTGCGGTTCACGGTGAGCCCTTCTCTTTCTCGAGCTATCGGGTTCTCGATTGCCACCCGGGCGCGATAAGGCAGCCGGGTGGCAATCGAAGTGTGTGGCGGTCCTAGCTCCTTGCGGTGACGGCCCAGGTTCCGAGCAGCCATGAATTCTTCGCCGACACCTTGAACGTGAGTACGGTTCCGACCCTGCCGACACCGAATTCCGCGTGCCCGGATTCAGGTTCGACGTCCGGGTATTCGGGGAACCCGGAGGCGCTGCGCGGTTCGATGCCTGAGGTGCCGGCAGAGACGTACACGCACATGAACCCTTCGGCTGCGAGCGGGTTGGAAGCCGAGCCGGGGCAGTTGGCGGTCGGCGTGGCGTTCATCGCCATGTATTCGACGAGTATTTCTCTCGCTTCGCCGCCCTCTGAGTAGCCTTCGCCTTCGGGCAGTGGGAAGGGGAAGGAGATCGGAGCGTAGATATACGGGCTAACTGCGACTTGGTCTTCCATGCTCCTGCCCACGGCCCAGGTACCAACCTCGGTTTCGCCGGGAGGCAGTTCGCTGGCGAAGCCGGTGGTGCCGTTGGCGCCTTTCGCGCCATTGCAGACGTAGGTGGTTGGGCTGGCGGAGTTGACTTCGACGCCGCCTTCGGGGCAGCCGTGTTGGTTGCCGGAGAAGCTGACCGCTTCGGCATCGGCGCCGTTGGAGCCATTCGACCCATCAGAGCCGCTGGAGCCGTTGTCGCCCTTGGCGCCTGCCGGTCCCGCCGGGCCGGCTAGGCCCGCGGGGCCCATCGGGCCGGTGGGGCCGGCGGGGCCGGTTGCGCCCTTGGGACCGCGGGGGCCGCGCTGGGCCTTTGACTTCTTGTGCTTCTTGTGGTGCTTGGCCGAGCTCGAGGCGAGCGGGCCGCTTCCGTTGGAGGCGGCGTAGGCGCCGCCGAGCATTGCGAAGACCAGGGCGATCACCGAGATGACTCCCGGGATCCCGAATCGCGTGCGTAGCGTCGAGAACATCTAGATCTCTTCTCCTTGTCCCGTGAGCCCCTCTGCCCACCGCCTCCCTATGGCGGCTTCCTCGAGGCTCGGTTATGTCCCTGTAGCCACCCGCTTCGGAAGCGGGCCATCGACCGAGAACCAGGAAAACTGACATCCGTGTTTCTCGATCTGGACGAGAGAGTAGATAACAATGTTTCTCTTGTCAAGCCCTTCTCGCTTTCACCCGCAAATTCGCGGGTTCTGAACTTGCGGCGAGAAGGTGGAGTCGGGCGAGGGCCTCGGCCGCTAGGGCCGAGTGATCGCGGCTTGGAAGCCGGTCGGGCGGGTGGCGCCGCGGACTTCGAGGGTGAAGGCGGGGTGGCCGCAGTTGTCGTAGGAGAGGCTTGCGGTTCCTTCGGGGTTGGTGGCGGCATGGGCGACGACCCGGTTCCGTTCGGGGTCGCGGAGGGTCAGGCGGAGGGCGGCGCCGGGAGCCGACTGGAGGGCGATGGAGACCTTGCCGTCGAGCGGGGTGCGGATGCGGCGGGTGACGGGCGAGCCTGGGGTCGGGGCCGCGCTCCAGGTCCGGGTGAGCGGGCCGCTCCAGGGATGGGCGATGTCGGCGTGGATCTTGGCCAGGGCGGCGCTGGTCGGCTGGAGCAGCGGGGTGTACTGCCAGGAGACTCCGGCCGCGGGGCGGTTGAGGTCGGCGAAGGACTGGGCGAAGGCCTCCTCGGGGTCTTCCCAGTAGTGGGCGCCCTGGTTGCCGGGGTAGAGGCGGCCGGCGCGGGTCAGCTGGCAGACGCGCTCGTAGGTGGCCCAGCGGATCGTGCCCGCCTCGAGCGCGGGCTGGGCGTCGGCGGTCTCGCTGTTGGCGATGTGGTGGCCGTACTCGTGGGCGATTGCGAAGGCGCGCGGGACGCCGGCCACCGGTCGGTCGACGCCGGAGACGACCATCTTCGATTCGCCCGGCACGTAGCAGGCGACGACGCCGGCGCCGCAGGTGCGGCGGATTTCGGCCGGGGTGGCGACGTAGACGCTGAGCGTCGACATCTCCGGGCCGTGGTCGAGCGAGCGCAGCGTGCGGGCGACCGAGGCGATCGCGGCCGGGCCGTAGTGGGAGGAGGTGATCTGCAATTCGCCGCCGGCGCCGGCGAAGCGCCGTGAGGAGGCGCGGGCCATCGCGCGGAGGGCGCGTGCGTCGGGGCGCAGGCGCGGCCGGCCGTAGCCGAAGGCGGCGATCCGGGGCGGGTGGATGATCCGCGCGAGCGGCTCGCGGGTCGCGGCGGAGGCGGAGACCGTCTGGGCGGCGAGGGTCAGCCCCGCCGCGAGGAGGGCGAGCGCGCCGAGAGCTTGTCCGCGCTTGAACACATGAGTCGCATCGGCCGCGACTCATGTGGGTGAGAGGACCGCCCGCCCGTCTGGACGAACGGTCCCCTCACTTTTGAGGAGGCTGAACGGGTTCTTTCAGCTCACTTGAGGCGGATCAGACGGCTCGTGATCGTCGGCGAGCCGGAGGTCTGCGAGGTGCGGGCGAAGAGCCGCGCCTGCAGGCCTTCGCCTTCTTCGCGCGCCGCCGCCAGCTTGGCCAGCTGCTCGGAGCTGAGCGTTATGCGGACGACCGTGCGCTTGCCGCGGCGGACCGAGAAGGCGGCCTTGCGGGCGGTGCCGCCGGCGCGCAGCACCAGGGTGCCGACGCAGCGATTGGCGATCGTGCCCGAACAGGCGATCTTCACCTGCGCCTTGCCCCGACGGACCGGGGCCACCGGCCGCACGAACCCGGCGGTCATCTTCCGCTTCAGGGCGAGGGAGTGGCCCTTGCCTTTGCCGTTTTTGCCGCGCGGGCCTTCTTTGCCCTGCGGTCCTTCTTTGCCGGGCGAGCCGTCGTCGCCCCGTTCGCCCTTGTCGCCCTGGTGGCCCTGTTTGCCTTCGGGGCCTTCCGGACCGGGTTCACCCTGCGCGCCTTCCGGACCCGGTTCGCCTTGCGGGCCTTCCGGACCGGGTTCGCCCTGCGCGCCTTCGGGGCCTTCCGGGCCTTCGGGTCCTTCATGTCCTTCGGGGCCTTCGGGGCCTTCCGGACCTTCGGGTCCTTCATGACCTTCCGGACCTTCGTGACCTTCTGGGCCTTCGGGCCCTTCCGCGCCTTCTTCCCCCTGCGGTCCTTCTGGGCCTTCGGGCCCTTCTTCACCTTCAGGACCTTCCGCGCCTTCGGGCCCTTCGGGTCCTTCTTTGCCTTCGGGCCCTTCCGGACCTTCGGGGCCTTCTTTGCCTTCCGGCCCTTCCGGCGGTTCGACGACCTCGATCGGCGCGTGCGCCGTCTGGCCGTCGAGGGTCGCGGTGGCATCGGCGGTGAGCAGAGTGGCGCCGGCGCCGAAGACGCTCTGCGCCCGGCCGCCGATGGTTTCGTCGCTGGCCGGCGAGACGCTTCCGCCGGTGGCGCCGAAGGCGACCGCGGCGCCGTCCGGGAAACCGCTGCCGGCGACCTTGCCGTTCGAGTCGTGGGTCAGGTCCGCGGTCAGCTGCGACTGGCCGAGTTCCTTGTAGACGGTCGACGGGCTGGCGAGCAGTCGCAGCACCAGCCACGGCGAGGCGTCGATCGAGCCTTCGATTTCTTCTTCGGTCGTGTCGCAGCCCGGTTCGCCGGGGCCGGCGTTGCAGCCCCACCAGTTGTCCTGGGCTTCGAGCGGGCCGGCGCCTTCGTCGAGGGCGCCGGCGCCGTTGCCGGCGATGCGGTTGAAGTGGGCATCCATCCGCGCCGTGAAGGCGTCTTCGCTGTAGTCGCCGAGGGCGAGCGCCGCTTCGGCGTTGCCGAGCAGCGTGTTGCCGTCCGCCTTGACCAGGAAGCCCTGGCTCACCGCGTACTGGGCGGCGAAGATGCCCTCCGAGTCGGGGAAGGCGGCGCCGCGGGCGTCGATCGTGTTGCCGTCGACCGTCGCCGCGTTGTCGAACAGGCTGACCGCGTAGCGGCTGCCGAGCAGCGTGTTGGCGTCGATCTCGGCGCCGCCGCTTTCCTGCCCGTAGATGCCGCACTGGACGCCTTCGAGCGTGTTGCCGCTGACCGTGGTCTCCCCCGCTTCGAACAGCAGGACGCCGCCCGCGCACCAGGTGTTGGGCGAGTATTCGATTTCGCGGATCAGGTTGCCGGCGACCGAGCCGCCCGCTCCCTGCCCGATCTGAACGCCGTTCTGGGCGATCGTCGTGGTCGCGCCGGAGCCTTCGATGTCGTTGTTGCTGACGTCGGCGCTGAGGCCGGCTCCGGTGACGACGATCGCGTTCTTCTGGAAGTCGGCGAAGCGGTCGCCGCGGACCAGCAGGTCGCGGCCTTCGCCGTCTTCGTTGGCGGCCAGCAGGCCGACGCCCGCCTGCACGCCGTCGAGCGGTTCGTTGCGGACGTGGACGACGGCGCTGTTGCGCAGGCTGCCGTCGGCGTTGTGGAAGGCGACGCCGACCAGGCGGTTGTTGGCGTTGCCCCGGCCGTCGCCGTCGATCGTCAGGTTGCGCAGCGCGACCGTCGCGCCGTGGACGTAAACGACCGGCTTGTTCGGCCCGCTGGTGGTGAACTTCGTCGCCAGCGAGGCGGGCGCCTTGACGGTGGTGTCAGCGGCCGAGTTGCCGAGCACGGTGAGCGGCTTGCCGATGTCCACCTGTTCGGTGTACGTGCCCGCGCAGACGAGGATCGTCGAACCGGCGGGCGCTTCTTCGACGGCGCCCTGGATCGTGCTCGAGTCCGGGTGTTCGCAGTCGGCGCCGCCCGGGCCGGGGCCGACCAGGTCGTCGTTGACCACGTAGCCGGAGCTGCCGACGTGCACGTTGAGGCTCACGGTCTGGTTGTCGACCGTGGTGCTGACGTGGGCGCCACCCGGGCCGGGGCCGGCGGTGAGCAGGCTCGAGGCCTGGCCGGCGGCGGTCGCTTTCGGCGTCGGGATCGAGCCGTAGTTGGTCGCGAACGCGGCCGTGACGCCGTCGGGGAACTGGGTCCCGGCGATGGCGCCGTTCGAGTTGTGAGTGAGGTCGGCGGTAATCGTCGAGTTGCCGTTGGCGGGCACGCTCGCCGGGCTGGCGCCGATCCCCAGCACCAGCCAGGGGTCGAAGTCAGCCGGGCCGCTGGCGCTGTCGCAGCCGGCGTGGTTGGGGCCCGCGTTGCAGCCCCACCAGTTGTTCTCGAAGTTGCCGGTCGTGCCGGTGGCCGAGACGAGCCCGGCGCCGTTGCCGACGATGCGGTTGAAGGAGGCGTTGGCCGTGAGGCTGGCGCCGCCCGCCTCGCCGAGGTAGACGCCTTCGTCGAAGTTGCGGATCGTGTTGCCGGTCAGCTCGACGTCGTTGTCGGTTTCGCCGTAGCCGAAGGTGGTCGTGTCGAGCCAGGCGCCGACCGTGGTCCCCGAGGAGACCGTGGCGCCGCTGCCGTCGACTTCGTTGCCGGTGAAGACCGGCGTGACCGGCGAGCCCGAGGGGAACTTGCCGCCGAAGGCGCCGAGCCCAACCGCGCAGCCGCTGACCGTGTTGTCATGGACCTGCGGCGCGATGTAGGGGACGAAGACCCAGACGCCGTAGCCGTCTTCCTTGCATTCGCTGACCGTGTTGTTGGCGATCTCGTCGGCCGAGCCGCCGCCGTCGCCGGCGTTGTCGGTGTGCAGGCCGCTGCTCGAGTCGGTGACCGTGTTGCCGGTCATCGTCACGCCGCGCGAGTGGTTGGAGGAGATCGCGTCGCTGGCGTCGCTGACCGTGTTGCCGGTCATCGAGCCGGCGCCGCCGTAGTTGAAGATCGCGATCGAGGCGGGGTCGGAGGTGACGTGTTCGACCGTGTCGTGGTCGAAGGAGAAGCTGCCGCCGGTCGATGCGTAGATGCCGCGCAGGTAGACGTTGCGGACGGTCGTGTGGTTGATGTCGAGGTTGTTGAAGACCGGGCCGAGCGTGTGGTCGGTGACGACGCCGTTGCGGGCCTCGATCGTGCCGGTCCCGTTGATGTTCGGGTTGTCGCCGTCGATCGTCAGGTGTTCGATCGTCACGTCGCTGGACTGGACGAGGAAGACGTTGCTCGCTTCCGGGCAGAGGGAGCCGGAGCCGCAGGTCGGGCCGTCGAGCGCCGGGTAGACGACGCTTTCGTCGCCGTCGCCGCGGATCGTCAGCTGCTTGTCGACCTTGACGTTTTCTTCGTATTCGCCGTCGCAGACGAGGATCGTCGAGCCGGCGGCGACGCTGTCCTCGGCTTCCTGGATCGTCGAGAAGTCGGGGCTGGCGCAGGTGGAGCCGGCCGGCCCGGCGCCGAGCGCGTCGTCGTTGACGGTGTATTCGCCGGGCGCCGAGGAGCTGAGGGCGACGCCGTCGATCAGGTAGCCCTGGCCGGCCACGGCTTCGTCTTTACCGCTGCCGCGGGTCAGGAAGATCAGGCCGCTGGTGGTCGGGACGACGTTGCCGTTGCCGGTCTGCTCGCCGTCGTAGCGGTAGTAGTCCTCCCAGCTGGTGCCGGTGTGGACCAGTTCGCCGTCGATGAAGATCTTCACCACGTCGTTGCCGGGACCGGGGACGAAGTCCATGACGAAGCGGATCGTGTGGGCGCTGGCGCGGCTCAGCACCGGCAGTTCGGTGGGTTCGAAGGAGGCGGTGGTCGGCAGCGGGCCGGGGTCCTTGACGTCGTAGAAGGTGACGTGGATGCCGTCGGGCTGATCGACGAAGCTCAGGTAGCTCATCCGGTCGCCGCTGCCGTCGTCGGGGCTGACCGACATGCTCAGGCCTTCCTGTTCCGTGGCCTTGGTGGCGCCGATCTTGAAGCCGGCTTCGAAGTGCGTGTTGGAGAGCGATTCGCCGGCCGGTTCGCCGAGCTGCGGGGAGATCGTCTGGTCGCCGAAGCTGCCGCTCATCAGCTGGTTGGAGATGCGCAGCGCCTTTGCGCCGAAGCCGTAGCCGGCGGCGTCGGCGAAGCTGCCGACGCTGGCGATTTCGGAGTCGTAGGCGCCGGTCTTCGACCAGCCTTCCTGGCCGTTGGGGCTGCCCAAGCCGTAGGACTCGAAGTCGATCGGGCCAAGCGAGTCGGCGCCGGCCAGCGGCGCGAAAGCGCAGGCGACGAGCGCCGCAACGCACGCGGCGATCAAGGCGACCGCGATCCGGTAGCCGTTGCGAGTGGACGAGTCTTCGATCCTGCCGGTTCCTGCCTGCACGAGGCGTCTCCCTTCGGTGAACTGCACTGGTGCGCACCGGTTCGACGGAGAGCCAATCCACCCGCCGGCGCCGGAGCGCTTCTAGTCGGGGCAAGGAACGCGGCGAGGGCGAAAGAACTTTTCGCCTGCAAGATTTCCGCCGTACCTAATACTTGGATCGCTGCAGCCGACCATTCGCAGCTGGGAGCGCCTTCGACGTCTCCTGCGCCCAGACGCGCTGAACACGCCGCGGGCCAGTAGCGGAATGCGCCCGGAGAGAATCGAACTCTCGACCTCCGGCTTGAAAGACCGGCGCTCTTTGGGGCTCGTTAAAACCCCGTTGACCACTGAGCTACGGGCGCTCTCTTGCCTGCGCCCTGAAGTATGCCGGTCTCAGAGCCCGAGCGTCTTGGCGATGATGTTGCGCTGGATCTCCGAGGTGCCGCCGTAGATCGTCGAGACCAGGGAGGTGCGCACGAGGCGCTCCATGTCGTACTCGGAGGCGTAGCCGTAGCCGCCCATCATCTGCATGCCTTCGAGGGCGGCTTTCTTGGTGACCTCGGTGACGAAGAGCTTGACCATCGAGGCCTCGCGGGGCAGCATCCGGTCGGGGTCCTCGTCGGTCATCGTCGCCACCCAGCGGGTCATCAGGCGGGCCGCCTCGATGTCGGTCGCCATGTCGGCAATGCGGTGCTGGAGCGCCTGGAATGCGCCGATCGGGCGGTCGAACTGCTTGCGCTCCTTGACGTAGACGATCAGGTCGTCGAAGACCCGCTGGGCGATGCCGAGCATCGTCGCCGCGAGGATCAGGCGCTCGACGTTGAGGCCGGCCATCAGCTGCGTCCAGCCCTGGTCGACGCGGCCGAGGACGGCGTCGGCGGGGGCCTCGACGTCGGTCAGGTAGAGATGGTTGGTGTCGCGGCCGCCGAGCGTGTCGATCGGGATGACCTCGAGCCCCTCGGCGTCGCGCGGTATCCAGATCATCGTCATGCCCTCGTGCTTGTTGGCCGAGCGGGTGGTGCGGCAGACGACGAGCACGTGGTCGGAGATGTGCGCGTTGGAGCAGAAGACCTTCTGGCCGTTGAGGACGAAGCCGTCGTCGGTGGCCTCGGCGAAGGTGCTCAGCGCGCCGACGTCGGAGCCGGCCTCGGGCTCGGTCATCGCGATCGCCTCGACCGCGCCGCCGGCGATCCCACCGAGGATCTCCTGCTTCTGCTCCTCGGTGCCGAAGCGCTTGGTTGCGCCGGCGACGATCAGGGTCGTCGCGTAGCCGCCGATCGGGGCCAGAGCGCGCGAGGTCTCCTCCATGAAGATGCAGGCGTCGAGCATCGTGCCGCCCGAGCCGCCGTACTCCTCGGGGATCGTCACGCCGAGCCAGCCGAGCTCGGCCATCTCCTTGTAGATCGTCGCGTTGTGGTGATCGCGATAGCCGTCGGTGAGGCGCTCGCGCTGGTCCGCCGTGCCGCACTCGTGGTCGCAGTAGCGGCGGATCGCGTCGACGAAGTCCTCCTGCTCGTCGGTCAGGGAGAAGTCCACCGCGGCAGCCTAACGCGCGGGCGACTCAATCCGCTCGACGCCGGACGAGCGGCGCGAAGCCCAGGACGAGACTCGAACTCGTGACCCCTTCCTTACCATGGAAGTGCTCTACCAACTGAGCTACCTGGGCGGGCTACCGCAAGCCGATCTTATCCGGTGAGGGGGGAGAGATTCACTCGCTGGTCCCTTAAGCACAGCATGGTGGTGCAAAGTGACCAGGGGAACCTACGAGAGGGGCGGGGGCGCTTCTGGAAGCTCGTGGATCGCCAGCACGGGGTGATCGCTCACCGACAGCTGGTCGAGTTGGGCCTGGGACGGTCCTCGATCCGCTGGCGGGTGAAGAGCGGGCGCCTGCACCCGGTGCGACGCGGCGTCTACGCGGTCGGGCGTCGGCGGCTGGGCCGATACGGAGAGTGGTCGGCGGCGCTGCTGGCCTGCGGGCCCGACGCCGTGCTGAGCCACGGAAGCGCGGCGGCATTGTGGGGGTTCGGGGCCGAGGCGCCCGGGACGATCGAGGTGTCGGTGCCGGTGGGGACGCGCTGTCGCCAGCAGGGGATCCGTGCCCACCGACGGGCCACGCTGAAACCGCGGGACGTGGCCGAGCACGAAGGCATCTGCGTCACCTCGCCGGTGCGGACGCTGATCGACCTGGCGACGCGGCTATCGACGAGACGGCTGGAGCGCGCCGTGAACGAGGCCGACAAGCTGGGACGGGTGAGGGCCGACGTCCTCTACGCGGCGCTCGACGGGTACCGCGGCACACCGGGCGTCGGCGCGCTGCGCAAACTCCTCGACCCGCTGCACTTCCGGCTCAGCGATTCCGATCTGGAGCAGGCGATGCGGCCGATTGCCAGGCGGGCAGGGCTGCCCGTGCCGGAGACCCAGGTGCGCGTCAACGGCTACCGCGTCGACTTCTTCTGGCCAGATCTGGGAATCGTCGTCGAGGCGGACGGGCTGAGGTACCACCGCACCGCCTCTGCGCAGCGCAGCGGCCTGGAACGCGACCAGGCCCACATGGCGGCAGGCCAATGGCCCCTGCGCTTCTCCCACTGGCAGATCGCCCGCGAACCCGACCACGTGAGCCGCGTCCTCCGCCGCACCGTCGCCCGAGCTCAGGCGTAGATCGGCTCC
>Ga0210100_1000084_pt1 | contig 19151 bp, 15 predicted proteins | sample MayberryNW_TuleB_FD_185525 | JGI IMG/M metagenome (GOLD analysis project Ga0210100, IMG submission 185525) | Wetland microbial communities from San Francisco Bay, California, USA, that impact long-term carbon sequestration - MayberryNW_TuleB_D1... | ecosystem: Environmental > Aquatic > Marine >... | reverse complement strand
GGCGCCGCCCGCCGCGCAGCTCGACGCGCGCTTCGAGGCGCTGCTTGAGCGCGTCGCCCGCCTGCCGATCAACCAGCTGGTGATGATGAAGCTGCTCGTCAACCAGGGCCTCTACGCGCAGGGCCTGCACCAGACGCAGCTGCTCGGCACCTTCTTCGACGGCGTCGCCCGCCACACCGAGGAGGGCCACGGCTTCGTCCGCCGCGCCGCCGAGAGCGGCTTCAAGGAGGCGGTCAAAGAGCGCGACGAGCCCTTCGGCGACTTCGGTCTCGAGGGGTTTGGCGTATGAGCGGAGGCGGGCGGCCCTCGGTCGCCGTCGTCGGCGGCGGTTTCGGCGGGGTCGGCGCAGCGGCGATGCTCGCCCGCGAGGGCTATCGCGACATCACCGTCTTCGAGAAGGGCGAGCGGGTCGGCGGCGTCTGGCAGGCCAACACCTACCCCGGCGCCGCCTGCGACATCCCCTCGCACCTCTACGAGTACTCCTTCGCGCCCAACGCCTGGTCGCGACGATTCTCGCCCGGGCCGGAGATCCGCGCCTACGTCGAGGGCGTCGCCCGCCGCTTCGGCGTGCTCGACCGGATCCGCACCGGCGTCGAGGTGACCGCCGCCGCCTGGGACGAGGCGCGCGGCCGCTGGCGTCTGGAGACGAGTGCCGGCCCGCACGAGGCCGACCTCCTGGTCACCGCCTGCGGCCAGCTCTCGGTCCCCAAAGTCCCGCGGCTGCCCGGCCTGGAGAAATTCGACGGCCCCGCCTTCCACACCGCCCGCTGGGACCACGGCGTCGACCTCGCCGGCAAGCGGGTCGCCCTGGTCGGCACCGGCTGCAGTGCGATCCAGGTGGGGCCGGCGATCCAGCCCGAAGTCGAGCAGCTCGACGTCTACCAGCGCTCGCCCGGCTGGACGCTGCCCAAGGGCGACCGCGCCTACGGTGCCCTGGAGCGCGCGATCTACCGCCGCCTGCCGCCCCTGCGCCGCCTCGACCGCGCCTCGATCTACCTCTTCCAGGAGCTCGCCGCGGCCGCCTTCACCCGTCACCGCGCGCTGCTGCCGCTCTTCCGCCGGCTCGGCATGCGCCAGATCAAATCGGCGATCGACGACCCCGAGCTGCGCCGCAGGGTGACGCCGAGCTACGAGTTCGGCTGCAAGCGGATCATGCTCACCGACGATTGGTACCCGACCCTGACCGAGCCCAACGTCGAGCTGATCGCCGAGGGGGTCGACTCGGTCACCCCAACCGGCATCCGCGACGCGAGCGGCGCCGAGCGCCCCGCCGACGCGATCGTCCTCGCCACCGGCTTCGCCAGCCACGACTTCGTCGCGCCGATGGAGGTCGCCGGCCGCGACGACCGCACCCTCGCCGAGGCCTGGGCCGGGGTCGCCCGCGCCTACCTCGGCCTCACCGTCCCCGGCTTCCCCAACCTGTTCCTGCTCTACGGGCCGAACACCAACGGCGGCAGCGGCTCGGTCGTCAACACGCTCGAGTGCGGCATCGGCCACCTGCTCGCCGCCCTGCGTCAGATGGACGCGAGCGGCGCCGCCCGGGTCGAGGTGCGCCCCGAGGCCGCCGCGGAGTTCGACCGCGAGCTGCGCGCCGCCCTGGCCGGCACCGTTTGGCAGGCCGGCTGCGACAACTGGTACCTCGACGAGAACGGCAACGACTCGAGCAACTGGCCCGGCACCTGGAGCGCCTACCGGCGCCGCACGCGCGAGCTCGCCCCGGGCGCGTACGCTTTCGCGCCGTGAGCGACGACGAGACCCATCACCCCAGCTCCCTGATCACGCCCGACTCGGTGCGCGGCTTCCTGCCGGGCAGCTTCCCCGGCGACCTCGGGATCGAGCCGCTGGCGATCGAGGACTCCCACGCCCGCGGCCGGATCGTCGTCGACAAGCGCCACCTGCACCCCGGCGGCTTCGTCCATGGCGGCGTCTGGACCGCGCTCGGCGACACCGTCGCCGCTTGGGCCACCTTCCGCGCGATCCCGCCCGAACACAACTTCACGACGATCGAGCTGAAGCTCAACGTCTTCGCCGCCGGCATCCTCGGCGACGAGATCGTCGCCGTCGCCGAGCCCCTCCACGCCGGCAAGAGCACCGTCGTGATCGAGGTCCGCATGGAGCGTCGCCGCGAGGGCGCCGACCCCCGCCTCGCCGCGAACCTCATCGTCTCCCAGTTCGTCCTGCCGCCTCAGGGGTGAGGACTGGTCATTTGGACACAGCATGCTGTGTCTAAATGACCAGTCGCATCCACCTATCCCGATTCCCAGGCTTCGATCTGCGGCACGCGCCAGAGCAGGCTGGCGATGGTGAGGCCGACCGCCGCCGAGAGCAGGGCGAGGAACCACTGGGCCGAGTTGAGCAGGTCCATTTCGAAGAAGCTGCGCAGCGGGCCGATCGCGAGGATGCCGGCGTAGAGGGCGCCGAGGCCGGCGACCATCGCCAGCATGTAGCTCTGGATCGCGATGTGCTCGCGGCCGGGCCCGCGCTCGAGCAGCAGCACGAAGCAGAGGCCGAGGACGATCAGCGTCGTGGTCGCCGCCGTGCGACCGGCTTCGAGGCTGCCGCCGAAGACCGTGTCGACGAGGAAGAAGGAGAGGATCGAGCCGAGCGCCGTGGCGATTCCGGCGGGCACGGCGAAGGCGGCCAGGGCGCGCAGCAGGCGCCCCCGGTAGAGCGGCCCGTCCGAGGGCGCCAGGGCGAGCACGAAGGAGGGCACGCCGATCGTCAGGAAGGCGGCCAGGGTGAGGTGGCGGGGCAGGAAGGGGAAGGCGAAGCCGGGGATCGCGACGAGCAGGATCAGCGCTGCCGCGTAGACCGTCTTGGTCAGGTAGAGACGGCCGAGCCGGTGGATGTTGCGGGCGATCCGCCGCCCCTCGCCGACCGCCTGCGGCAGGCGCGCGAATTCGTCCTTGAGCAGGACGACGTCGGCGACGCCCTTGGTGACCTGGGTGCCCGAGCCCATCGCCACCGCCATCCGCGCCCGCTTCAGGGCCGGCACGTCGTTGACCCCGTCGCCGATCATCGCCGCGTAGCGCCCGGCCTCGGCCAGCGCCGCCACCAGGTCGCGCTTCTGCTCCGGCTTGATCCGGCAGAAGACGGTGTTGTCGCGCGCCGCCGCGGCCAGCGCCTCGGGGTCCTCCGGCAGTTCGTGGCCCTCGATCACGCCGGCGTCGGCCGGCACCCCGACCGCGGCGGCCACCGCGGTCACCGTCGCCCGCGCGTCGCCGGAGATCAGCTTCAGGTCGACTTCTTCTTCGCGCATCGAGGCGACCGTCGTCGCCGCGTCGGGCCGCAGCGTCTCCTCGAGCACGACCAGCGCCACGGGGGCCAGCCGCGGGGCGCTCTCCTCGGCGGGATTCGCCGGCAGCGGCTCGCTCGACTCGCCGAAGGCGACCACCCGCCGGCCGGCCGCCGTCTCGCGCTCCAGCACGGCGGCCAGGTTGGGCGGCAGCGCCAGCGCCCCGCCGCCGGCGAGCACGTCCGGCGCGCCTAGCACGTAGCTGGTCGAGCCGATCCGCAGCCCGCTCCACTTCCACTCCGAGGAGAAGGGCACCTCGCCGCCGACCCGCGCCGCCTCGCCGGCGAAGCGCTCGGCGATCGCCTCCAGCGTCCGGTTGCGGTCCCCGGCGCTCGCCGCGAAGCGCCCAAGCGCCGCCTGCGCCGCCGCCTGGTCCACGCCCTCCGCCACCTCGGCGCCGATCAGCCGCAGCTCGCCGTCGGTCAGCGTGCCGGTCTTGTCGACGCAGATCGTGTCGACCGAGGCGAGGCTCTCGGTGGCGCTCATCTGCTGGACCAGCGTGTCCTTGCGCGCCAGCCGCACCGCCGCTACCGCGAAGGTGACGCTCATCAGCAGGACGAGGCCCTCGGGGACGAGCGTCACCAGGCCGGCGGTCGCCGTCTGCGCGGCTTCTTCGATCCCCGTGTGGCGCAGCTTCAGGGTGAGGATCAGGAGGATCGCCAGCGGGATCATCGCGTAGACGCAGGCGACGATCACCCGGTTGACCTCGCCCTGCAGCGGCGAGGGCGGATGGCGAAAGGCGCGCGCCTCGCCGGCCAGCCGACCCGCGTAGCTCTCCTCGCGCACCGCGTCGACGGTGTAGGAGCCTGAGCCGCTGATGCAGAAGGAGCCGGAGAGGGCGCGGTCGCCGGTCAGCTTGCGCACCCCGTCGGCCTCGCCGGTCAGCATCGACTCGTCGAGCGTCATCCCGCGGGCGCCCGCCACCTCGCCGTCGGCGACCAGCTGGTCGCCCGGCTCGACCCGCACCAGGTCCCCCGGCACGATCTCCTCGGCCAGCAGGCTGACCGTCTCGCCGTCGCGCACCACCTTGGCGTGCGGGGCGACCAGCACCGCCAGCTCGTCCAGCGTGCGCTTCGCCTTCAGCTCCTGGCGGATGCCGATGTAGGAGTTGACCACGGCGATCAGCCCGAAGATCGAGTCGGCGTAGAGGCCGAGCCCGAGGTCGAGCACGAAGAAGGCGCCGATGATCGCGTTGAAGAGCGTGAAGACGTTGCCGGCGACGATGCTCGAGACCGAGCGCGAGGAGGTCTCCGGCGGCGGGCCGAGCTCGCGCAGCCGCCGCTTCGCGGCCGCGCTGGAGAGGCCCTGCTCGATCGTCGCCGTCTCGCCCATCGTCCGCCTATTCAATAGGGTGCGCGGCGGATGGCTTTGAAGCTTGGACTGAACCTCGGCTACTGGGGCATCGGCCCGGCCGGCGAGGACGCCCTGAAGGTCGTCCGCGCCGCCGAGGACGCCGGCTACGAGTCGGTCTGGGCGGCCGAGTCCTACGGCTCCGACGTGGTCTCGGTGCTCGCCTGGCTCGCCGGGCAGACGACGAAGATCAACCTCGGCGCGGCGATCATGCAGGTGCCCGCCCGCCCGCCCGCCGCCGCGGCGATGGCCGGCGCGACGATCGACAAGCTCTCCGGCGGTCGCTTCCTCTTCGGCTTCGGCCCCTCGGGACCGCAGGTCTCCGAAGGCTGGTACGGCGTCGACTACGCGAAGCCCTGGGGGCGGACCCGCGAGTACATCGAAGTCGTGCGGGAGATCGTCGCCCGCGAGGCGAAGCTCGACCACCAGGGCGAGCACTACAAGCTGCCGCTGCCCGGCGGCGAGGGCAAGCCGCTGAAGCTCAACTTCCACCCCGAGCGCTCCCGCATCCCGGTCTTCGTCGGCGCGATCGGCCGCAAGTCAGTGGAGATGGCGGCGGAGATCTGCGACGGCTGGATCCCGATCTTCTTCTCGGTCGACGCCTTCGAGGCGACCTGGGGCGAGCACCTCGAGGCCGGCTTCGCCAAGGGCGGCCGGCAGCGCTCCGACCTCGAGGTCAGTCCCTCGCTTCAGGTGGCGATCGACGGCGACCAGGAGGCGGCCAAGGCCGTCGTCAAGGCCGGCCTGGTCCTCTACTTCGGCGGCATGGGCAGCCGCAAAACCAACTTCTACGTCGATCTCGCCCACCGCTTCGGCTTCGGCGACGTCGCCGACGAGGTCCAGCGCCGCTTCCAGGACGGCGACCGCGAGGGCGCCTTTGCCGCGGTCCCCGACGAGGTGGTCGAGGCGACCTCGCTGGTCGGCACCGAGGCCGAGGTGGCCGAGCGGGTCGAGCGCTTCCGCGGCGCCGGCATCGACCGGCTGATCGTCTCCCCGGTCCACGCCGATGCGGACCAGCAGCTGCACACCCTCGAGCGACTCGCCGTGCTGACGGCCGGCTGACGCCCCGCACCCGCTTTCACATAACCTTCCGCGCCGCGTCCAGATGAAGATCGGAGTGCCAAGAGAGACCGCCGAGGGGGAGCGCCGGGTCGCGCTCGTCCCTGACGTTGTCAAATCGCTGAAGGGCAACGAGAAGCTCGAGGTGCTGGTCGAGCGCGGGGCCGGCGACGCCGCCGGGCATCCCGACTCTCAGTACGAGGACGCCGGCGCCGATCTGGTCGAGGGCGACGTTACCTGGGGCGCCGACGTCGTCCTCCGCGTCGCCGCCCCTTCGATCGAGGAGATCGGCCGCCTCAAGTCCGGCCAGGTGCTGATCGGCCATCTGGCGCCCTGGACCGCGGCCGAGACCAACAGGGCGCTGGCCGCCGCCGGCGTCACCAGCTTCGCGATGGAGGCGATCCCGCGCACGACCCGCGCCCAGGCGATGGACGCGCTCTCCTCGCAGGCCGCCGCCGCGGGCTACGCCGCGACCCTGATCGGCGCTCGGGAGTCGGGCCGCTTCTTCGGGATGATGACCACCGCCGCGGGCACCGTGCCGCCGGCCAGGGTGCTGGTGCTCGGCGCCGGCGTCGCCGGGCTGCAGGCGGTCGCCACCGCCAAGCGCCTCGGCGCGATCGTCACCGGCTTCGACATCCGCCGTGCCGCCTGGGAGCAGATCGCCTCGCTCGGCGGGCGGCCGCTGGAACTCGACTTCATCCCCGACGCCGAGGGCGAGGGCGGCTACGCCCGGCCGTTGACCGACGAGGAGAACGCCCAGGTGCGCGACGCGCTCGGCGAGAGCGCCGCCAAACAGGACCTGATCGTCACCACCGCCGCGATCCCCGGTCGCCCGGCGCCGCTGCTGATCACCGCCGAGGCGGTGCGCGGCATGCAGCCCGGCTCGGTGATCGTCGACCTCGCCGCCGAGACCGGCGGCAACTGCGAGCTGACCCGGGCGGGGGAGACGGTGGTCGAGGGCGGCGTCAAGGTGCTCGGTCCGCGCAACCTCGCCAGCGAGATGCCGGTGCCGGCCTCGCAGCTCTACGCCAAGAACCTCGAGAACCTGCTCGGCCTGCTGGTCGGCGAGGAGGGCGGGCTGAACCTCGACTTCGAGGACGACATCGTCGCCGCCGCCTGCATCACCCACGGCGGCGAGATCCAGAGCGAGAGGGCCGCGGGGAGGGACTCAGCATGAGCGTGATGACCGAGGTGACGATCTTCGTGCTCGCCGCCTTCGTCGGCTTCGAGGTGATCTCGAAGGTGCCGACGACCCTGCACACGCCGCTGATGTCGCAGACCAACGCGATTCACGGCATCGTCATGCTCGGCGGGCTGATCGTCGTCGGCTACGCCAACGACCCACTCGAGTACGTGATCGGCACGATCGCGATCGCCTTCGGCGCGATCAACATCGTCGGCGGCTTCATGGTCACCGACCGGATGCTCGGCATGTTCTCCAAAAAGCCGAAACCCAAGGCCGACGCTGAGGGCAAGGGCGGGGGCGGCAAATGACCCTGCTGGCCGTGCTCGAACCGGGTGGCAGCGCCGCCACCGCGCTCTACATCGTCGCTTTCTCGCTCTTCATCCTCGGGATCAAGCAGGGCACCCATCCGACCACGGCCAAGCGCGGCAACCAGATCGCCGCCGTCGGCATGGCGGTCGCCGTCGTCACCACGCTGCTGCTCGACGGCATCGGCAACTGGGGCCTGATCGCGCTCGGCCTCGGCATCGGCACAGCGGTCGGCGTGGTCGCCTCGATCCGCGTGCAGATGACCGAGATGCCGCAGATGGTCGCCCTCTACAACGGCGTCGGCGGCGGCGCCGTCGCCCTGATCGCCTGGTCGGAGATCCGCCACGGGATCAGCGGCATCGACTCCGGCCATATCGCCTCGATTCCGCTCGAAGAGCTGATCCCCACCCTCTTCGCCGCGGTCGTCGGCTCGGTCTCCTTCTGGGGCTCCAACATCGCCTTCGCCAAGCTCCAGGACCTGATCCCGACCAAGCCGCTCTCGGTGCCCGGGCAGCAGGTGATCAACGGCGTGCTGCTGATCGGCATCTTCGCCGCCTGCGTCGACATCGCGGTCAACAACGGAGATCCCTCGCAGGCGATCTTCATTGCCATCCTGCTCGCCGCGGCGCTGCTCGGCAACCTCGTCGTGCTGCCGATCGGCGGCGCCGACATGCCGGTGGTGATCTCGCTGCTCAACGCCTTCACCGGACTCTCGGCCGCAGCCGCCGGCTTCGCCCTCCACAACGTCGCCCTGATCGTCGCCGGCACCCTGGTCGGCTCCTCGGGAACGATCCTGACAATGGAGATGGCGACCGCGATGAACCGCTCGGTCGCCAACGTCCTCTTCGCCGGTTTCGGCGGCGCGCCCTCGGGTGGAGGCGGCGGCCCGGGCGAGGAGCGTCCGCACGTCTCGATCGGCGCCCAGGACGCGGCGATCAAGCTCGCCTACGCCGACTCGGTGGTGATCGTCCCCGGCTACGGCCTCGCCGTCGCCCAGGCCCAGCACGCGATCAAGGAGGTCGCCGACGAGCTCGAGAAGCGCGGCGTCACCGTCAGCTACGCGATCCATCCCGTCGCGGGCCGCATGCCCGGCCACATGAACGTCCTGCTCGCCGAGGCCGACGTGCCCTACGAGCAGCTCAAGGAGATGGACGAGATCAACCCGGAGATGCCGCGCACCGACGTCGCGGTCGTGGTCGGCGCAAACGACGTCACCAACCCGGCGGCGAAGAACGACCCCGACAGCCCGATCGCCGGGATGCCGATCATCGAGGTCAGCGAGGCCCAGCAGGTGATCGTGATCAAGCGCTCCCTCAGCCCCGGTTTCGCCGGCATCGACAACGACCTCTTCTACGAACCGAACACCTCGATGCTCTTCGCCGACGCCAAGCAGGCCGCGGCGGACATCGCAGCAGAGATCCAGAACCTGTAAGCGGGGGCGGGTCCGGCGGTCCTCTGCCGGAATTGATGTCGCACGCGCCCTGCGGGCGCTTAGCTCCGAAGAAAGAGCGCGCCTGCGGCGCGCAGCAACCGGATTGCATTTCCGCCGCTTCGCGACATTCCGCCAGAGGACCCCCGGAGCCGCCTACGCACAGCCACCCCAAGCCCGCCACAAGGCCCTGGCAAGACAAAGCTCCCCCGCAAAACCCGCAAACTCCGCCCAATTCCCCCAGCGCGGGGGGCGAACCGGGGACGTGCCGCCCCTTAGAGGACCGTATGGGTACTCAAGGGACGGCACGTCGAGGAGCTCTGGCGCGGCGCGAGCGTGCGTTGGCAGCACTTGCCGGACGGCAGCACGGGGTGTTGAGCCGGAGGCAGATTCTGGCCTTGGGGCTTGGACCGCGGACGATCCGGCGGCGGGTGGAAGCGGGGCGCTTTCACGCGCTGCACCGGGAGGTCTATGCGCTCGGGCGAAGCGACGTCGATCAGCCCGGCGAATGGATGGCCGCGGTCCTGGCATGTGGGGATGAGGCGCTGCTGAGCCATCGAAGCGCCGCCGCGCTGTGGGGCCTGATCAAGTGGTCGACGCCTGAAGTGACCGCGCTGCAGGGCAGGAAGAGGCCGGGCGTCGTCGTTCATGAGTGCGGCATACACAGGGACGAGCAAACTGCGATCGACGGGATCCCTGTGACCACCGTCGCCCGAACGCTCCTTGACGTCGCCGAAGTCGGCGACGAGCAGACGCTTGCACGGGCGTTTGAGGAGGCGGATCGACTTGGCCTTCTGGAGATCGGGGCCTTGGAGGAGGTCTATGCCCGAGGCCGCGGCCGGCGCGGTCTCAAGCCACTTCGTCGCCTTATGGATGACGCCCGCCCGCCTCGGACCGAGTCGCCGTTGGAGGATCGAGTCGTGCGCCTTTGCGAGAAATACGGGCTGCCGACGCCAGACACCAACGTCCACGTCCTCGGTCGCGAGGTTGACGCCTTCTGGCCCGATCAGAAGCTCATGGTCGAGGCCGACAGCTTCGAATTCCACGGTCACCGAGCCGCCTTCGAGCGAGACCGGGCGCGAGACGCGGAGATGCAGGCCGCCGGCTACACGGTCATCCGCCTCACTCATCGTCGCCTGACCCGCGAGCCCGCCAAGGTCGCCGCCCAACTCCGCCACCTCCTCCAGCGGGGACGTGCCGCCCCTTAGATACCACCCGTGGCCCCTAAAGGACGGCACGTCCCCGGGGTGGGGGGAGGTTTGGGGGCTGGGGGCTTGAGGTTGGGTGAGGTGGCGAGGAGAGACGGGGCAGGCGGCGGTGGAGTGGGTGGCGCTGCTGGCGCTGGTTGCGCTCGCGCTTGGGGGGCTGCTTGTGGTGGGGGTGCGGGTTCCGGGGGCCGGTCTTGCGCGGGCGGTGGCCTCGCGGATTCTCTGTGCGGCGTCGCTGGCGGACCATTGCGGGGACGAGCCGGCGCTGATCGCGGCCTACGGCTCGGAGGTCGGCAAGCTCGTGCGGGAGCACGTGCCGTCGATCCTCTACGAGCGGGGATCGAAGGCGGTGCCGATGGACTTTCGCCGCTGCCGCAGCATCGCCTGCGGGAACGCCGCCGAGCACGGCTACGTGCGGCGCACCGACACGGGCTTGCCGGTCACCGCCTTCGTCCACGTCGTCGACTGCCGCGCCGATGCCGCCGAGCGCTCCGAAGCCGAAGGCGACGACTGCTCGGACGAGCGCGCCGAAAACCTCTACATCCAGTACTGGCTTTACTACGCCGACTCGGCGACCCTGCGCAGCATCCCGATCGTCGGCGCCATGGGCTACCACAAAGATGACTGGGAAAGCGTCCAATTTCGCATCGGCCCCGACGGATCGGTCGACGAGCGCGCCTCCTCCCATGAGGGCTACAACCACGACCAGGGCGTCGCCAACTGGGGCTCGGACGCCGGCATCGGTCCGCTCAAGGGCGCCGCCGAAGCGCTTGGCCTGCGGCCCCACAACGGCTGGGGGCCGGAGACCCACATCCTGCTCGTCTCCGGCGGCAGCCACGCCGGCAACGCCAACGGCATCCCCCGCATCGAACGCCTCACCCCGCGCCACCGCATCCACCTCGTCCCGCTGGAGCAGGTCGCCGCCGACACGCCCGCCCACTTCACGGTCAACCCGCCCTGGCGCAAGGAAGTCTGGCGCGACCCGGAGGCCGAAGGCACCGGCTGAGCCCGAACCGCATCGTTTTCTCTACCCGCTGGAAGGAGAAGTCGATGCGGTTCGGGGCGGCGCGGCTGGACGCGCTACTTCGGCGGCATCCGCAAGGCGCCGTCGAGGCGGATGACCTCGCCGTTGAGCATCGGGTTGGCGACGATCTGGCCGACGAGGCGGGCGTACTCCTCGGGCCGTCCCAGCCGCGACGGGAAGGGGATGCCGGCGCCCAGCGCCTCACGCGCCTCCTCGGGCAGCGCCGCCAGTAGCGGCGTGTCGAAGAGGCCCGGCGCGACCGTCACGACCCGCACGCCCCGCCCCGCCATGTCGCGCGCCGCCGGCAGCGTCAGGCCGACGATGCCGCCCTTCGAGGCCGCGTAGGCGGCCTGGCCGATCTGCCCGTCGTAAGCGGCGATCGAGGCGGTGTTGACGCAGACGCCGCGCTCTCCCTCCCCGTCGGGCTCATTCTCGCTCATCGCCGCCGCGGCGAGGCGCAGCACGTTGAAGGTCCCGATCAGATTGACCTTGACCACGTTGGAGAAGAATTCGAGGTTGTGCGGCCCTCCCTTGTGGGCGACCCGCTCGGCCCAGCCGATCCCCGCGCAGCAGACCGAGATCCGCAGCCCGTCGTCGTGCGTCGCCGCCCGCTCGACCGCGGCCGACATCGAGGCCTCGTCGGTCACATCGGCCGCGACGAAATCCGCCGCCGACCCCAGCTCCTCGGCCAGCGCCGCGCCCTTCTCGGCGTTGAGGTCGGCGATCGTCACCGCGGCCCCGCCGGCGACCAGCATCCGCGCCGTCGCCTCGCCGAGCCCCGACGCCCCGCCGGCGACCAGCGCGCTCTTGCCCGCGACGTCCATGGCCGCGCACCCTATCGCCACGTTCACATCCCGGTAAGCGGACCTCGCTAAGGTCTTGGCCATCGCCACCGAGGTGACGCAAAGCTCCAAGGGTGCGATCGGGGAGCGCCTCGCCGAGGCGCGGCGCCGCACGTTGGAGCTGATCGAGCCGCTCGACGACGAGCAGCTCAACCGTGTCTACTCGCCGTTGCTCAGCCCGCTGGCCTGGGACCTCGGCCACATCGCCAACTTCGAGGAGCTCTGGCTGGTGCAGACGATCGGCGAGCGCGAGCCGCTGCACGGTGAGCTCGGCCGCCTCTACGACGCGATCGAGAACCCGCGCCGGACCCGCGGCGAGCTCCCCATCCTGCGCGACGCCGAGCTGCGCGCCTACCTCGCCGACGTGCGCGAGCGCGCGCTCGAGGTCCTCGACGAAGTCGACGTCGACCCCGACTCACCCGACCCCCTGCTGCGCGACGGCTTCGTCTACGAGATGCTGATCGCCCACGAGCAGCAGCACAACGAGACGATGCTGCAGCTGCTCCAACTCGTCGACGGCTACCAGCTGCCTGGGACGAGCGGGGCGCTCGGGGACGCGGGGCATCTCTCGCCCGGACAAATGCCGGTCCAGTTGGACCGGCATTTTGAGTATCCGCCCGTTCGAGAGATGCCCCGCGTCCCCGAGGTGGTCCACGTCCCTGGCGACGAGTACGAGGTCGGCGCGCCGGAGCGCGGATTCGCTTACGACAACGAGCGGCCCAGGCACCTCGTCGAGTTGGCGCCCTTCGAGATCGATCGAACCCCGGCGACCAACGCCGCGTACCTCGCCTACATGGAGGAGACCGGCGCCGAGCCCCCCCTCTACTGGGAGCCCGACGGCGCCGGGCGGTGGGTCCTTACCTCGATGGGCCGGCGCGAGCCCGTCGATCCGTCCCGTCCCGTCCTCCGCGTCTCCTGGCACGAGGCCGACGCCTTCGCCCGCTGGGCGGGCAAGCGCCTGCCGACGGAGTTCGAGTGGGAGGCCGCCCGGCCGCACCTCGACGGAGTCGGCCAGGCCTGGGAGTGGACCAGCTCCGACTTCGTCGCCTACCCCGGCTTCGAGCCCTTCCCCTACCGCGAGTACTCCGAGGTCTTCTTCGGCGACGAGCACAAGGTCCTGCGCGGCGCCTCCTGGGCGACGCACCCGAACGTCGCCCGGCCGAGCTTCCGCAACTGGGACCTGCCCCAGCGCCGCCAGATCTTCGCCGGCGTCCGCCTCGCCAGGGACGCCGACGCATGACGATCGCGATCGAGGTCCACCTCGACGCCGACACGGCGCTCAACATGGCCGCCGACGTGCGCGCCGGCCTGCTCGCCGAGCCCAAGGAGCTGGCGCCGAAGTACTTCTACGACGAGCGCGGCTCGCAGCTCTTCGAGCGGATCACCGAGCTCGACGAGTACTACCCGACCCGCGCCGAGCGCGCGATCCTCGCCGCTCGCTCCGCCGAGATCGTCGCCGCCGCCGGCTCGCCCCGCACCCTGGTCGAGCTCGGCTCCGGCTCGGCGGCCAAGACCCGTCACCTGCTCAGCGCGATGCGCGACGCCGGATGCCTGCGCACCTACGTCCCGGTCGACATCTCCGAGGAGATCACCCACGAGACCGCCGCATCGCTGGTCGAGGAGTACCCCGGGCTCGACGTGCGCGGCCTGGTCTGCGACTTCGAGCACCACCTCGAGCGCATCCCCGACGGCGCCGGCGGCCGTCTCGTCGCCTTTCTCGGCGGCACGGTCGGCAACCTCTACCCGAGCGCCCGCCGCGACTTCCTCGCACGCCTCGCCGCGCTGATGAAGCCGGAGGACCGGCTGCTGCTCGGCACCGACCTGGTCAAGGAGACGGCCCGCCTCGAGGCGGCCTACGACGACGCCGAGGGCGTCACCGCCGAGTTCAACAAGAACGTGCTCGAAGTCCTCAACCGCGAGCTGGGCGCCGACTTCGATCTCGACGCCTTCGCTCACGTTGCCCGCTACGACCCCGACGAGGCGCGCATGGACATCCGCCTGCGCTCGTCGGCCGCGCAGACCGTGCGCCTCGACGGCCTCGACCTGACCGTCAGCTTCGCCGCCGGCGAGGAGATGCGCACCGAGATCTCCTCCAAGTTCACCCGCGAGCGCCTCGAGGCCGTCTACGACGAGGCCGGAATGAGGATGGACGGCTGGTTCACCGACGATGCCGGCGACTACGCGCTCAGCCTCGCCCGCCCCTCATAGCTCCCAGTAATGGCCGATCTGCGCCGCCGCCCGTGAGGTGAAGAGCGGGTCGGGCGCCGCCGAGACCGCCTCGCCCTCGCCGCCGAACGCCGCCAGCGTCGCCACCACGCTCTCGGCCAGCGCGCCCACGTCGTAACCCCCCTCGAGGACCGCGCCGAGCGGCGCGCCCAGCTCCGCCGCCAGGTCGCGCACCTGACAGGCCATCGCCGCGAAGGACTCGGTCTCCAGCAGGCAGCCGGCCAGCGGGTCGGCCCGGTGGGCGTCGAAGCCGGCCGAGACCAGCACCAGCTGCGGCTCGAACTCGCGCCCCGCGGGCACGACGATGTGCTCGAGCAGCGAGAGCCAGACGTCCTCGCCGGAGCCGCCCGGCGCCGGCAGGTTGATCGTGAAGCCCTCGCCCGCCCCCGAGCCGACGTCGGCCAGCGCCCCCGTCCCCGGAAAGATTCCCTCCTGGTGGATGTTGGCGACGAGCACGTCGTCGCGGCGCCGGAAGATCTCCGCGGTGCCGTTGCCGTGGTGGACGTCCCAGTCGACGACCAGCACCCGCTCGACCCCCGGCTCGCGCACCGCCAGCTCGGCCGCCACGGCGAGGTTGTCGAAGAGGCAGAAGCCCATCGCCCGCTCGCGTTCGGCGTGGTGCCCGGCCGGTCGCGTGCCGCAGAAGCCGACCGCGTCCTCGCCGCCGAGCAGCGCCCGGACCATCGCGCAGGCGCCGCCCGCCGCCCGCCGCGCCGCCTCCCAGGAGGCTTCGACCGCGTAGGTGTCGGCGTCGATCGCCCCGCCGCCCGCCGCGCAGAAGGCCTCGATCGAGGCGACGTGCTCAGCGCTGTGCGCCAGCTCCAGCTCGGCCGCGCTCGCCAGCGGCGCCTCGCGCACCTCGCACCCCAGCCACTCGCGCGCCTCCAGCGCCCGCTCCACCGCGATCAGCCGCTCGGGCCGTTCGGGATGGCCCGGCATCACCAGGGCCGGGTCGTGGGCGAGGCAGGCCGGGTGGCGGAAATAGAGCACTGCCCGACTGTATCCGCGTACGATCCGTGCGTGGGCGCCGATTACCCCGCCTACCGCGAAGCCGACGTCGTCCTCCACGACGGCTCGACCGTCCACCTGCGCCCGGTGCGGCCCGCCGACGAGGCGGCGCTGCTCAACCTCCTCAACCGGCTCGGCGAGGACTCGCGCACCTTCCGCTTCTTCTCCGGCGCCCCCAACCTCGAGGCGGCCGCCCGCGACATGGCCGAAGTCGATTACGAGGGGCGCTACGGCCTGGTCGCGACCCGCGGTGGCGACGACAGCCTGGTCGGCCACGGCGCCTACGTGCGCGGCGCGCCCGGCCACGCCGAGGTCGCCTTCGCGATCGTCGACGAGATGCAGGGACAGGGGCTGGGGACGATCCTCCTCGCCCATCTGGCCGAGGTCGCCGGGGAGAACGGCGTCTCGCTCTTCGTCGCCGAGGTGCTGCCCCAGAACCACCGTATGGTCGAGGTCTTCCGCGAGAGCGGCTTCCCGGTCGAGATCGCCTCGATCCCCGGCGCGATCGAGGTGCAGCTGCCGACCTCGTTCTCCGGCGGGGCGGTGGGGCGCTTCGAGGACCGCGACCGGCTCGCCGCCCGCGCCGCCGTGCGCCACTTCCTCGAGCCGAGCGCCGTGGCCGTGGTCGGCGCCTCGCGCCACCGGGGCACGGTCGGCGGCGAGGTCTTCCACAACCTCCTTCAGTCGGACTTCGGCGGCGTCGTCTACCCGGTCAACCCGGCGACCGAGGTGGTCCAGTCGGTGCGCGCCTACCCCTCGGTCGAGGCGATCCGGGGCGAGGTCGACCTGGCGGTGATCGCCGTCCCCGCCGAGGGCGTAACCGCCGCCGCCCGCGAATGCGCGGCGCGCGGGGTCCCGGCCCTGGTCGTGCTCTCCGCCGGCTTCGCCGAGACCGGCGAGCAGGGCGCCGCGCGCGAACGCGAGCTGGTCGAGACCTGCCGCGCCGCCGGGATGCGCCTCGTCGGCCCCAACTGCCTCGGCGTGCTCACCGCCGAGCCCGGCGCGGTCACCCTCAACGCCACCTTCGCCCCCGGCGCCCCGCCGCCCGGCAACGTCGGCTTCGTCACCCAGAGCGGCGCCCTCGGCCTCGCGCTGATCGACCTCGCCGCCGACCGCGGCCTCGGCGTCTCCTCCTTCGCCTCGATCGGCAACCGCGCCGACATCACCGCCAACGACTTCCTCGAGTACTGGGAGAGCGACCCGGCGACCGGCGTCGCCCTGCTCTACATCGAGTCCTTCAGCGACCCGCGCCGCTTCTCGCGCCTCGCCCGCCGCATCGGCCGGCGCAAGCCGATCGTCGTCGTCAAGAGCGGCCGCTCGGTCTCCGGCGGGCGGGCCACCGGCTCGCACACCGGGGCGATGCTCTCCGCCTCCGACGTCACCGTCGACGCGCTCTTCGAGCAGGCGGGGGTGATCCGCACCGAGACCCTCTCCGAGCTGCTCGACGTCTCCTCGCTGCTCGCCGGCCAGCCGCTGCCGGCCGGTGGCCGGGTCGGGATCGTCACCAACGCGGGCGGCCCCGGAATCATGTGCGCCGACGCCTGCGAGGCCGCGGGCCTCGAGGTTCCCGAGCTGCCCGACGAGGTGCGGGAGGAGCTCGCCGGCTTCCTCGCCCCGGAGGCCGGCCTCGGCAACCCGGTCGACATGATCGCCACGGCGACCGCCGAGCAGTACCGCCGGGCGATCGGCACGCTCGCCGCGCACGAGGGGATCGACGCGCTGATCGCGATCTTCATCCGGCCGCTGCTGACCCGCGCCGAGGACGTGGCGGACGCGGTGCGACAGGCGCTCGCCGAGCTGCCCCGCGAGATCCCCGTGCTCCCCGTTTTCATGTCGGGACGCGACCGCGCGGCGATGGCCGCCACCGAGGCGGCCCCGGTCTACCTCTATCCGGAGGACGCCGCCCGCGCCCTCGGCCGGGTGATGCGCCACGTCGAGTGGCGCGAACGCCCGGAGGAACCGCTGCCCGAGATCGCCGACGCCCGCCCCGACCAGGCCGCCGGCCTGCTCGCCGAGGCGCTCGCCGGCGAGCGCCAGTGGCTCGGCCACGAGCAGATCGCCGAGTTGCTCGGCTGCTACGGGATCGCGATGCCCGCCTGGCGCCTCGCCCCCGACCCGGAGGCGGCCGCGCGGGCGGCCGCGGAGCTGGCCGGCCCGGTAGCGCTCAAGGCACAGGGCGCGGGGATCGTCCACAAGACCGAGCTCGGCGCCGTCCGCGTCGGCCTCGCCGGCGCGGATGAGGTGGGGGAGGCGGCTCGCGCCATGGACGAGCGGCTCGCCGCCGCCGGCGCCACCCGCGGCGCCTTCCTCGTCCAGGAGATGGCCGGCGCCGGGGTCGAGCTGCTGGTCGGCGTGGTCGGCGACCCGGTCTTCGGCGCGGTCCTCGCCTGCGGCGCCGGTGGCACCCAGGCCGAGCTGCTCGGCGACGTCGGCGTGCGCATCTGCCCGATCACCCGCGCCGAGGCGGCGGAGACGATCCGCTCCCTGGCCACCTTCCCGCTGCTCACCGGCTTCCGCGGCAGCGACCCCGTCGACCTCGCCGCCCTCGAAGACCTCCTGCTCCGCGTCAGCGCCATGGTCCACGCCCACGCCGAGATCGCCGAGCTCGACCTGAACCCGGTAATCGCATCCCCCGCCGGCGCCGTAGCCGTAGACGCCCGCATCCGCATCGCCCCCGCCACCCCGCCAAGCCCCTGGCCCAAGACCTGGCGCTAGCAGCGATTCGGGGACGTGCCGCCCCTTAGATACCACCGGTGGCCGCTAAGGGACGGCACGTCCCCGGCGGGCTACGGCGCCAGGGAGTCGATCAGGGCTGGGAGGTTGTCGGGGGTCGTGATCGGGGTGAGGATTGGGAGGGTGATGCCGCCGGCTACGAAGGCGTCGATGCGGGCGCGCATCTGCTCGGGGGAGCCGAAGACGAACATCTCTTCGATCAGCTCCCAGGGCGCCGCCGCGGCCGCGGCCTGGCGGTCGCCGGACTCCCAGGCCTCGATCATCGGCGCGATCTGCTCGCCGTAGCCGAGCCAGCGGTAGAAGGCGGCGTAGACCGGGACCGTGATGTAGGAGGAGAACATGAAGCGGGCCAGCGGCTCGACCGCCTCGCGCTCACCCGGCAGGCAGAAGAAGCGACAGAGCAGCTCGAACCCCTCGGGCGCGCCCTCCAGCTGCGCCGTCACCCGCGACAGCCCGCCCAGCGGCAGGAAGTTGGTGAAGGCCCCGTCGCCCTGCTCGACCGCCAGCTCGAGCATCTTGCCGCGCAGCGCCGCCAGCACGATCGGCACCCGCTCGGCCGGCGCGCTCTCCAGCTTGAAGCCGGTCTCGGTGCGCTCGCCGGCCAGCGCCGCGCGCAGGAAGGCGAGCGTCTCGCGCACCCGGCTCAGCGGCCGCTCGAAGGGGATCCCGTTCCAGCCTTCGACGATCCGGTCCGAGGAGGAGCCGATGCCGAGCACGAAGCGCCCGTCCGACGCCGACGCCAGCGCCGCCGCCTCCTGCGCCAGCAGCGCCGGGCCGCGCTGGAAGACGCCGACGATCCCGGTCCCCAGCCGCGCCCGCTCGGTCCAGGCCGCGCTCAGCGCCAGCGGCGTGAAGCCGTCCGGCCCGTTCGTCTCGCCGCTCCAGAGGTCGGTGTAGCCGACCGCCTCGGCCCGCTTCACCAACTCCTCGTGCGCCGCCAGCGTCAGCCCCGGCAGCGGCAAAGTAAGTCCCCAGCGCTGGGCCATGCCCGCACCCTAACTCGTTCCGGTGCGCCTTATGTGGTCTATGACCGGGAAAGGCGCACCGGAACCGGCTTTGAATAGGCTGCCGGGGCAGTGGAGGCAACCCCGCCCAACAAGCCGGACCGCAACCTCGCCCTGGAGCTCGTCCGGGTCACCGAGGCGGCGGCGCTCTCCGCCGCCCGCTGGGTCGGGCGCGGCGACAAGATCGCCGCCGACCAGGCCGCCGTCGACGCGATGCGCTTCGTGCTCGACTCGGTCTCGATGGACGGCGTCGTGGTGATCGGCGAGGGGGAGAAGGACGAGGCGCCGATGCTCTACAACGGCGAGCAGATCGGCGACGGCAGCCCGCCGGTGGTCGACATCGCCGTCGACCCGCTGGAGGGGACCACGCTCTGCGCCCGCGGCATGCCCAGCGCGCTGGCGGTGATCGCGCTCGCCGAGCGCGGCTCGATGTTCGACCCCGGCCCCTGCGTCTACATGGAGAAGATGGCCGGCGGCGAGG
>Ga0210100_1000083_pt1 | contig 19203 bp, 20 predicted proteins | sample MayberryNW_TuleB_FD_185525 | JGI IMG/M metagenome (GOLD analysis project Ga0210100, IMG submission 185525) | Wetland microbial communities from San Francisco Bay, California, USA, that impact long-term carbon sequestration - MayberryNW_TuleB_D1... | ecosystem: Environmental > Aquatic > Marine >... | reverse complement strand
GAGCGGGCCGCGCTCGACGATCCGGCCCTCGTGCATGACCAGCACCCGATCTGCGACCTCGGCGACCACGCCGAGGTCGTGGGTGATCAGGATCGTCGCCAGGTCGCGCTCGCGGTTGAGCCGCCCGAGCAGCTCGAGGATCTGCGCCTGGATCGTCACGTCGAGCGCCGTGGTCGGCTCGTCGGCGATCAGGATCTCCGGCTCCAGGGCGAGCGCCATCGCGATCATCGCCCGCTGCCGCATCCCGCCCGAGAACTCGTGCGGGTAGGAGCCGGCGCGGCGCTCGGGGTCGGGGATGCCGACCGAGCCGAGCAGCTCGACCGCCCGCTCGCCAGCCTCAGCCCGGCCGACCTCGGGCCGGTGGGCACGGATCGCCTCGGCGATCTGCCAGCCGATCCGGTAGACCGGGTTGAAGGAGGTCATCGGGTCCTGGAAGACCATCGCCACGCGGGCGCCGCGCACCTCGCGCAGCTGCTCCTCGCTCGCCCCGATCAACTCCCGCTCGCCAAGCCGCGCCGAGCCCTCGATGCGCGTGTTGGGCGAGCGGGTCAGGCCGAGGATCGTCTGCGCGGTGACGCTCTTGCCCGAGCCCGACTCGCCGACGATCGCCAGCACCTCGCCCGCGGCGAGCTCGAAGGAGACCCCGTCCACGGCCTGAACGCGACCGCCTTCGGTGACGAAGCCGACGCGCAGGTCCTCCACCGTGAGCAGAGCCTGGCTCAAGACCATCCCTTCCGGTGCGCCTTATCCGCGCCTATGGGGGGAAAGGCGCACCGGAACGTCATTGCGGCGACGCTCCGAGGCGGACGCGCGGGTCGAGCCAGGCGTAGGCCAGGTCGACCAGGGTGTTGAAGAGGACGATGAAGAAGGCGCCGAAGAGGGTGATCGCCATGATCGGCGGCAGGTCGGCGTCCTTCAGCGCTTCGTAGGCGTACTGGCCGATCCCGTTGAGGCTGAAGATCGCTTCGATCAGGATCGCGCCGCCGAGCAGGACGCCGACGTCGAGCCCGAAGAGCGTGACGATCGGGATCAGCGAGTTGCGCATCACGTGGCGGCTCATCACCCGTCGCTCGCTGAGCCCCTTGGCCCGCGCCGTGCGCACGTAGTCCTCGTTCATCACGTCGAGCATGCTCGAGCGCAGCACGCGACTGTAGAAGCCGATGTAGAGGATCGCCAGGGTGACCCAGGGGAGGATCAGGTGGCTCGCCCATTCGATCGGGTCTTCGCCGAATTCGACGTAGCCGCCGGAGGGGAAGATCGAGGTCTTGTAGGTGAGGTAGTTGAGGAAGATCGCCGCCAGCCAGAAGACCGGCATCGAGATCCCGGTGACGGCGAGCACGGTCAGCGTCCGGTCGAGCCAGCCGCCGGCCCGGACGGCGGAGAGGTAGCCGAAGAGGATGCCGAAGAACATCCAGATCGCCGCCGCGCCGAAGCAGAGCGAGAAGGTGGCGGGAATGCCTTCGACGATCCGTTCGTCGACGTCTTCGCGCCCCTGGTAGGAGATCAGGTCGCCCGTGAAGACCTTGCGCATCATCGTCACGTACTGCTCGGGCAGCGACTTGTCGAAGCCCCATTCCCTGGTGATGCTGGCGACCAGTTGCGGCGTCGCGTTCTTGCCGGCCATGCGCTGCGCCGGGTCGGAGTTGGGGATCACGTTGAAGATCAGGAAGGTGAGCACGGAGACGGCGAAGAGCACCGCCACCATGCCGACCAGCCGGCGGACCAGGAAGCGGGCCATCAGGGCGCCAGCCCGTCGATCGTCTCGCTGCCCTCCGGCGCGCTGAGCCCGCTGTGCGCCTCGAAGCGGACTTTGGAGCGCGGATCGAGCGCGTCCCGCAGCCCGTCGCCGAGGACGTTGAGCGAGAGCACCGTCAGCAGGATCATCGTTCCCGGCAGGATCGTCAGCAGCGGCGAGCTGGTGATCAGTTCGAGGCCGACGGCGATCATCGTGCCCCAGGAGGCGTTGGGCTGCTGCACGCCGACGCCGAGGAAGGAGAGCGCCGACTCGATCAGCATGTTGGCGGCGATGTTGAGGGTGAAGAAGACGATGATCGTCGAGGTCAGGTTGGGCAGCAGCTCGCCGAACATCACCCGCAGCGAGCCGGCGCCCTGGGCGACCGCGGCCTCGACGAACTCCTTCTCGCGCAGCGAGAGCACCTCGCCGCGCAGTGGCCTCGCCATGTAGGGCGTCGAGACGAAGCCGATGATCAGGATCGGGATCCAGATCGAGCCGCCGGAGAGGTGCAGCGGCCCGATCTGCAGGCCGCCGACCGCCAGCACCAGGCCGAGCGCGATCGCCAGGAGGAGCACCGGGAAGGCCCAGACCACGTCCAGCGTCCGCGAGATCAGCGTGTCGGTCCAGCCCCGGTAGTAGCCGGCCAGCAGGCCGAGCAGGGTGGCGAGCACGGTGGTGATCAGCGCCGAGACGAGGCCGACGAAGAGCGAGGTGCGCCCGCCGTACATGAGGCGGACCATCTCGTCGCGCCCCAGCCGGCCGTCGGCGCCGAGGAAGAACTTGCCTCCGGCGCCGAGCCAGACCGGGCCGATCGGCTGCCCGGTGGGGTCGACGACGTCGCGCTGTTCGCCGTTGACCTCGATCTTCTCCAGCGTGTGGGTCTTGTTCGGCCCGGTGCCGGCGACCTCGTTCGCCCAGAGCGGCGCGGCGAGGACGAAGGCGAGGATCAGGACGAACAGCCCGAGGAAGGCGAGCGCGACCCGGTTGCGCCGCAACCGCCGCAGAGCCAGCCGCCAGGGGCCGCTGGCCGCCGGGCCGGTTGCGGCGATTGAGTCCGGGACCACGCTCGTATTGTGACCCGGCGCCTGGCGCCTACTTGAACTGGAAGCTGGTCAGGTCGTCGCCGAAGGTCGGGTTGTAGATGACCTTGCCGAGGTCGATTTCGCTGGAGACGAAGGTCGACGTGGTCTGGCTCCCGTAGGGGGCCCACGGCGCCAGTTCCATGAATTCCCGGTCGAGGTCCGCGTATCCGGCTTCCTGTTCGGGCCCGAGCTCTTCTTCGCCGAGCTTGGCGATCTTCTTGTTGAGCCGCGGCACGTCGGTCTGCGAGAAGTTGGCGTTGCCGATGGGGACGATGCTTTCGCCCGAGAGCAGTGGCCCGAAGAAGTCGTCCGGGTGGGGGAAGTCCTCGGACCAGTCGAACCAGCCGGTGTCGAGGTCGGGGGTGCTCTGGTTGCCGATCAGCGCGAAGTAGTTTTCGGCGTTGACTTCCTTGAGCTTGGCGTTGAAGCCGAGTTCGCCCAGCACGCCCTGGTAGTACTCGGCCGCCTGGTTGTGCGGCGGTTCGTTGTCGACCCAGACCGTGATGTTGCGATCGGAGGGGTTGGCTTCGGCGATCAGCTTCTTGGCCTTGGCCATGTCGTGCGGGTAGAGGTTGAAGCTCTTGTGGCCGGGCATTCCTTCGGGCAGGATCTGGTGGCTGGCCTTGAGCGCGCCGGCGTAGATCCGTTCCAGCGCCGCGGTGCTGATCGCGTAGTTGACCGCCTGGCGGACCTTGAGGTCGTCGAACGGCGCCCTCTTCATGTTCATCCAGAAGTAGTAGGTGCTGACCGTCGGCTCGACCCGGAACTGGGTGCCTTCGTACTTGCTCTTCACCTTCTGGTAGAGGTCGGGCGGCGGCGGGGTCTGCATCCAGTTGACCTTGCCGCGTTCGACTTCGTTGACCTGGGTCGAGCCGTTGTGCACGATCTTGACGTCGATCTTGTCGACGTGCCCGCTGGGGATTTCGGGCAGCAGGGCGGCGTTGGCCTTGGCCCACTGCGGGTTGCGCTCGTAGGACCAGCCGCGGCCCGGCTGGGATTTGACGATCTCGTAGGGACCGGTGGCGGGCGGCGGTTCGGTGCTGAGGTTCTTGACCGGCGTCCCCTTCGGCAGCAGGGCGACGAAGGGCATCGCCAGCTCGTTGGTGAAGGTGCCGCTGGGGCTTTCCAGGTCGATCGTGATCTTGCCGGTCTTGTCGTCGGCCTTGATCCCGCTGATGCCGCCGCTCTTGCCTTCGGCGAATTCTTCGGCGCCGACGATGCCGGTGTAGAAGGACGAGCCGCCCGAGTTGAGCTTCAGCATGCGTTCGACGGAGAAGGGGAAGTCCGAGGCCCTGACCGGCGTGCCGTCGGAGTACTTGAGGCCCTTGCGCAGGGTCAGCGTGTAGGTCTTGCCGCCGTCGGTGACCTTCGGCATGCCCTCGGCAAGCCCCGGGATCACTTTGCTGCCGGCCGCGCCGCTGGCGTGGGCGTAGGTGAGCAGCGGGGTGTAGGTGTCGAACATCGCGTTCCAGCCTTCGGCCGTGTACGAGAGCGCCGGGTCGAGGTAGTCGGGGAACGACGCGTAGCTGGCCGTCAGCGTGCCGCCTTCCTTGCCGCTTGAGCCGCCGCAGGCGGAAAGCCCGAGGGCGCCACAGGTGACGAGCAGCGTCGCTGCCAGAACGAGTCCAAGCTTTCTCACGTCATAACCTCCGAGTTCGACCGTGCGGATGGACCGACACCCGCTGGAATCAGCTCCACCATAATCTCCACCTCGGCCCGATCTTCGCCCGGCCCGCCGTTTCCCCTGCTTTCTGGCCATTTGTCGCCGAGAATGGGCACCGCGATGCCGACTATCGCCAGCACGCCCAGGCCGGCGACGAGGAAGGTGGCGCGCGGATCGAAGACGACCGCGATCGCTGCTCCAAGCGCGTAGCCGATGCCCGGCATCGCCGCGCCGATCGACCAGAGCACGCTCATGATCCGCGCCTGCATGGCGGGCTCGGTCAGCTCCTGCACGGCGCTGATCGCCGAGACCCACTGCACCCCGTTGCCCGCGCCGCCGAGCACCGAGGCGGCGCAGGCGGCGGCCAGGGTCGGCGCCACGGCCAGGCCGAGATAGCCGCCGCCGACCGCGATCGTGCCGAAGAAGAGCAGGATCGGCAGGGCCATGCGCTGGGCAGCGGCGAAGATGAGGCTGCCGATCACCATGCCGCCGCCCCAGCTCGCCAGCATGATGCCGTAGCCCGAGTCGCCCGCGCCCAGCGTTTCCTTCGCGTAGATGACCTCGATCGGGATCACGGCGGCGAAGAAGACGAAGGCCGCGCCCTGCGCGAACAGCAGCCAGCGCAGGGTCACCTGCTTGCGCAGGTAGGCGATGCCGGCGCGGATGCGCTCGCGCGTATGACCCTCTTCGGGATTCGCCCGCGGCAGTTCGCCCGTGCGGAAGATCAGCCAGGCGATGGCGTAGAAGGAGGCTGCGTCGAGCAGCAGCGCCGTCTGCACGCCGAAGCCCGCGATCAGGATCCCGGCTAGGCCGGGACCCAGCGCCGCGCTCGCGGTCAACACGACGTTGAGCAGGGCGTTGCCGTTGCGCAGTTCGCCGCTCGGCTCGAGCACCGATGCCACCACGGCACGGGTCAGCGAGCGTCCGGTCAGCGCCAGGGTGCCGTCGACCGCGGCGACCGCGATCACCGCGGCGAGTGAGAAGCGGCTGCCGGCGAGCAGCGCCAGGGCGCCGAAGGCCGCGGCCTCGCCGCAGTAGATCACCGGCAGGGCGAAGCGCGGCGGCGGCTGCTCGACGCGGGTGACGACGATCGGCGCCAGCAGCGCGGGCAGGAAGCGGGTCCCGAGGAAGAGCCCGGCGGTCGCGACGGCGCTGCCGGTCTGGTCGAAGACGAGCACCGAGAGGGCGACGATCCCCATCCAGTCGCCGAGCTCGTCGATCGCGTAGCTCACCGCCAGGCGGCGGAAAACCGGGAGTCGGAGTGGCTTGAGAAGGGCGGCTCTACGCATTTTGCCGTAGGGGGACCATCGTATTTCTGCACAACTTTTCCTGCAGGTGCACAACTTTCCGCGAAGTTGTGCTACAAAGTTGACAAGTTCTCTGCCAGTTACGGAGGGCAGCGGGGCTGCTGCCCGGGGCTTCAACCAAAGAGGAAGGAGTTTTGAAATGGGTTTCCACGCCGGTCGCTAAGACAAGATCTTTCAAGAGCCGGACGCTATAACGGCGTCCGGGGCTGCATGCGAGGGGCGCCAGAGGCGCCCCTCGCTGCGTTTTGGCTGGAAATCTGGTCATTGCAATAAGTCCACCGAGGCTTGCCGACGGCGATCCGCCCCCGCTACGGTGCGGTAGACCAATGGCAGACATGGCCCAGTCCCCGAGCCGTCCAACCCCTTTTGCGATCGGCGTGATGCTCGCCGGTCTCGGCCTCACGGCCGCCGTCGCCGTCTGGCGGGCGCCCGCCTGCGACTGGGACCTGCCGCTCTTCGCGGTCCTGCTCGCCTTCGCCACCTTCAGCTACCTGACATCGGTCGCCACCGAGTCGCGGCTGCGGGTCTCGGGCGCCTTCCTGGCGATCGTCCTGGCGATGGTCTTCCTCGGTGGCACGCCGGCCGCCGTGATCGGGGTGACGACGAACGTCGTCGGCTGGCTCTTCCGCTGGCGCGACGAGCCGCATTACCTGCTGATCAACGTCCTCACCTACGCGGTCTTCCCGCTGGTCGGCGGGATCGCCTTCCACGAAATGGTTGCCGGCAGCGGCATCACGGACTCCGACTGGCTCTTCTACCTGGCGGTCTTCCTGCTCTTCCAGCTCGCCCTGGCGATCAATTTCGCGATGATCGCCGCCTACGGCTGTTACGTCGAACGGGTGACCTTCGCCAGCAAGGTCCGGGTGTTGCCGGCCGTGCTGCCCTCCGAGTTCGCCAGCGCGATGCTCGCCGTCGCCGTCGCCTTCATCTACCACGTGATCGGGATCGCGGCGATCGCGCTCTTCGGCGTCGTCCTGGTCACCTTCCAGTACCTGCTCGGCCAGCTGCTGCTCTCCCAGCAGCGCGCCGACGAGCTCGAGCGCCGCTCCAAGCAGCTGGCCAGCTTCCAGGTGGGGATGTTGAGCGCGATGCTGCGCACCCTCGACCTGCGGGACCAGATGACCGCCCGCCACTCCGCCGCGGTGGCGCGCTACTCGCGGGCGATCGCCCAGCGGGCCGGCTTCTCCCGTCAGGAGGAGGAGCTGGTGCACATCGCGGCGCTGCTGCACGACATCGGCAAGTTCATCCTCCCCGACCGCATCCTCAAGGCCAACGTGCCGCTCACCGACGAGGACTGGATGCTGATCCGCCGCCATCCCCAGCAGGGCGCCCGGGTCGTCTCCTCGCTCGATGGCTACGGCCCGGTGGCCGACATCATCCTCGCCCACCACGAGCGGATCGACGGCAAGGGCTACCCGCGCGGCCTGGCGGGCGACGACATCCCCGAGCTGGCGCGGATCATCTCCGTCGCCGACACCTACGACGTGATGACCGCGCGCGATTCGTACCGGACGCCGATGTCCAGCTACGACGCGATCCAGGAGCTGCGCCGCGTCGCCGGCAAGCAGCTCGACGCCCGCTTCGTCGAGGTCTTCATCGAGCTGCTCGAGGGCAAGGACGTCTCCTTCCAGCACGGCGAGGCCGCCGACTTCGAGAAAGAGCTGTCGCTCGAGGCACGCATCGCGGTCACCGCCGACCCCGGCGTGGAAGCCGGCAACCGCTTCGGCGTGCCCCGCGTCAGCGTCGGGTAGATACGGTTCGCGCGATGCGCGCGGTCACGTTTCAGGCGCCCGGCGAGGTCCGGGTCGAGGAGAAGCCCGAGCCCGAGCTGCTCGCCGGCGACGACGCGATCGTGCGCGTCGAGGCGAGCGGGATCTGCGGCTCGGACCTGCACATCTTCCACGGCCGGGTGCCGGTGGAGCCCGGCTTCACGATCGGGCACGAGTTCGTCGGCACGGTGCTGGCGGCTGGCGAGGACGTCGAGCGGGTCGCCGTCGGCGACCGGGTTCTGGGCTGCTTCCACACCGCCTGCGCCACCTGCCGCGCCTGCCTGCGCGGCGACTACCACCGCTGCGAGCAGGGCCGCACCTTCGGCCACGGCTCCCACCTCGGCGACCTGCAGGGCGCCCAGGCCGAGCGACTGCTCGTGCCGCGCGCCAACCTGACGCTGCGCCGCGTGCCCGCGGGGATGCCCGACGAGGTGGCGCTCTTCGCCGGCGACGTGATGGGCACCGGCTACCACGCGGTCGCCCACGCCGGGATGCGCTCCGGCGACACGGTCGCCGTGCTGGGCCTCGGCCCGGTCGGGCTCTGCGCGGTGCAGGCGGCGCTGGCCGGCGGCGCGACCGCGGTCTTCGCGGTCGACTCGGTCGAGCAGCGGCTGGCGATGGCGCGCGAGTTCGGCGCCGTGCCGGTCCACCTGGCCGAGGAGGAGCCGAAGAAGGTCGTGCGGGCGGCGACCGGCGGCGGCGTCGACGTGGTCGTCGACGCGGTCGGCGACCCGGGGCCGCTGGCGACGGCGGTCAGCCTCTGCCGCGACGCCGGCACCGTCTCGGGGATCGGCGCCTACGCCGGCAAGGGCGAGGTGCCGCTCGGCCTCGCCTGGCTCAAGGGCCTCAGCCTGCGCCTCGGTCTCGCCAACGTGATCGCCCACGTCGACCGGGTGCTGGCCCTGCTCGAGGCCGGCAAGCTCGACCCCGCGCCGCTCGTCACCCACCACATGAGCCTCGACGAGGCGCCCAGGGCCTACGAGATCTACGACAACCGCGAAGCGCTGAAGATCGTCCTCAAGCCCTGATCTCCCGGCGCCCCCGAGGGACGTAGCGCTTTCCGGTCGATACGCGACCGCTGCGCGTTACGCCAGGCCTTACAGTTGAGGTGTGCGGGGGAGGCGACTTGTCGCGCTGCTGGTGGTCGGGATCGGCCTGTTCCCGGCGAGCGCCGCGGCCTGCTCCTGCGCGCCGCAGTCGCCGTCGGAGTCGCTGCGCGAAGCCGACGGGGCGGTCGTCGGGCGGCTGGTGAAGGTCGTGCCGCACGGGCGGTTGCACGCGGTCTACCGCTACCGGGTGCTGCACGTCTACAAGGGCGATGGTCCCGAGGCCGGGCGGATGCTGAGCGTGCACAGCGCCCGCCGCGCCGCCGCCTGCGCCCTGCCGCGCCGCAGCGGCCACCGCTACGGCCTCTTTCTCATGCGGCGCCACGGACGCTGGTTCGGCGGCATCTGCGGCGTCGTCGAGCCCGCCAGGCTGCGCCGCGCGGCCCAGCACCGGCCGCGCGTCTACCGGCGCTCCACCGGCTCGTCGCCCTGCGGCGGCTGAGCGCCGGCGCCACCTGACCCACGACGCGTTGATGTCGTACTTCCCCCTTCATAGGGGGCGCAAGTGCGACATCAACGCTCTTCCTGGTGCTTGAAATTGCTCGAATGAGTCGAATAGGGTCGAGTCGTGCTGCCAGGAGTGGAGACGCCGAGTTGACCGGCCCGGCGCCGGGCGACCGGGGGCCCGCGCTCGACGCCGGCCTGCTTGACAAGGCTCCAGCCGGACCGCGCTGGGACGCGGTCGACGCGGTGCCTCGTCGATGGTGGCGCTGGCTCCTGGGCGGGGCCAGGGCGGAGCCGGTCCCCTCCCAGATGGCCACGGTCGAGGATCCCGAGGACGGCAGGGTCGGGGTCTGCTGCTCAGGCGGCGGGATCCGCTCAGCGGCCTTCTCGCTTGGCGCGCTCCAGGCACTACAGGAGCGGCGGGAGCTGCGACGCGCGTCCTACCTGGCGGCGGTCTCGGGCGGCTCCTACATCGCCGCGGCGATCTCAATGGTCGCCAAGACCGGCGTCCATGATTCCAACTCGTCCCTCCTTGAAGAGAGAAGGGCGTTCGCGCCCGGCTCGCCCGAGGAGGAGTACCTGCGGAACCGTTGCTCCTATCTGGCGCCCACCATGGCGGACAAGCTCTATCTCGGCTGGCGGGTGGTGCTCGGCTTGGTCTTCAACCTCGCCTTCCTGGCCTTGCCGCTGGTGGGTTTCGTCATCGTCCTCGCCGGCCTGCTCTACGCCCCGCATCTGCCGGACCTGGCGGGGCACTGCGGCAAGCACTGTACGGCGAGCACGCCGAACTGGTTCTGGCTGGCGCCGCTGATAACACTCGGCGCAAGCGCCGGCTGCGGGTTCGCGACCCTGCTCTTCAGGTGGCGCAGCGATGCCTGGGAGAGGTTCTTCGTGAGCTGGGCGACGAGGCTGCTGGCCCTCGCCGCGATCCTGGGCCTGATCCTGGTCGGCCTGCCGTACCTGGTCGAATGGATCGACAGCCTGGTTGCCGCCGGCAGGAAGACGAGCGAAGCCAGGACGGGCACGGGAAAGCCCTCGACGGCTCCTGGCGTCGGTGTCCTCGGGGGCGGCTTCCTGGCGCTGCTCGCCGGCGTCGTCGCACAACTCGCCCACATGCTCACCTCGAAGAAAGCGCGCGAGGACATGAGCTGGGCCTGGAAGGCGGCCAGCAAATTGAGCGCCGGTTTGAGGGTTGTGCTCGCCTACGCGGCGGCCACTGTGGTGGGACCCTTGTTGCTGCTCGGGATCGTCTCCCTGGCCCTGGCCGAGGCGATGGCGGAAGCGACGCCCCACGGCGGCGTGGAACTGGGACTGGTCGCCTTCGGCGCCGGGCTCCTCGCGGCCTTCGGGGCGATCTACTGGTGGCTGGATCTGACCACCTGGTCTCTCCACCCGTTTTACAAGCGGCGCCTGAGCAGCGCCTTCGCGCTGAAGCGGATCGGCTTCTGGCAGCTGAGCAGGCGCGAGCGCAGGCGGGTGGAGGCGCTGCCGTCCTCCGGCGGACCGGGCGGCTATGAGGGGATCGCCGTCGAGCGCGATTTCGACCGGATGGTGCAGCTCTCGAAGACGGCGCTAAGCGAGGCGCAGGACGAGGAATGGCCGACGCTGCTCATCTGCGCGGCCGCAAACGTCTCCGATCCCGGCGCGACGCCCCCCGGTCGGCACGTGACCAGCTTCACCTTCAGCGCCCACGCGGCCGGCGGCCCGCTGGTCGGTGCGGTGCCGATGGCCGAGCTGGAGCGCGCGTTCGAAAGCGCGGGCGCCGCGCGGCAGACGGAGGAAGTCTCTCCTCGCACGATGAAGTCGTGGGCATCCGTCAGGACTTTTTTCCGGCGCAGAGGCGCGCGCAAGAAGCGGCGAAGGGACCTGACGCTGCCCACCGCGATGGCGATCTCGGGCGCCGCGATCTCGCCGTCGATGGGCAAGATGACGCGACGGCCGCTCACCTTCCTGCTGGCGCTCGCCAATGTGCGGCTCGGGGTCTGGGTTCCGAACCCGCGCTGGGTCGCGCACGCCAACTCGAGAGTGGCGCTGCCGCGACGCTACGCGCGGCCGCGTCCCTGGTACCTGCTCTGCGAGCTGCTCGGTCGCAACCGGATCGACGCCCGCTACCTGTACCTGACAGATGGCGGCCACTACGAGAATCTCGGCTTGGTCGAGCTGCTGCGGCGCGGTTGCACGCAGATCTACTGCTTCGACGCGAGCGGCGTGGGACAGGGGCGGGCGGAATTCGAGGCCCTGGGCGAAGCGATCGCCCTTGCGCGCAGCGAGCTCGGGGTGGAGATCGAGTTTCCCGGCACGGACCCGAGCGTCCTTGAGCCTGACGAGAAAACCCATACGGCGAAATCGGACGTCGTCGAGGGCAGCGTCTCCTACCCGGACGGGACGCGGGGCCGCCTGCTGTACGTGCGCAACTCGATGACCGCCTCCGCGCCGTGGGACGCGCAGGCCCACCAGCGTGCGGACCCGCGCTTCCCGCACAACTCGACCGTGGACCAGCTCTACACGGACCAGAAATTCGAGGCATACAGGGTGCTGGGGGCGCGCGCCGGCCAGCGTGCGGTCGAGCTGATGCTGGGCGCCGCCCCGTCGTGAGACCATTTGGCCGATGACCCTGCTGAGCGATGCCGAGATCGAGGAGCGGCTGGTCGGCCTGCCCGGCTGGCAGCGGGCCGGCGAGGCGATCCGCCGCGGCTTCTCATGCGGGGACTTCGTCGGCTCGGTGCGCTTCGTCGAGAGCCTGGTCGGGCCGGCCGAGGCGCTGGGGCACCACCCCGACCTCGAGATCTCCTGGGACACGGTCACGGTGACGATCTCGACCCACTCCGAGGGCGGCCTCACCGCGGCCGACTTCGAGCTGGCCGCGAAGGTCGACGCCCTATCGCCGACGAGCTGAGAATCGACGCGCGGCTCTCGATCCCGCTGAGCGAGGTCGAGCTGCGGGCGAGCCGCTCCTCGGGACCCGGCGGCCAGCACGCAAACGTCACCGCCTCGCGGGTGGAAGCCGTCTTCGACGTCGAGGCCTCGGGGGCGCTGGAGGAGCGCGACCGCGCGCGGCTGATCGCCCGCGCCGGCTCGATCGTCACCGCCGTCTCCCAGGACGCGCGCGGCCAGGCGCGCAACCGCGAGCTCGCCTTGCGTCGCCTGGCGGAGAAGATCGCCGCCGGTCTGGCCGAGCCGGCCCGCCGCCGCCCGACCCGCCCGACCCGCGCCTCGCGCGAGAAGCGCCTCGAAGAGAAGCGCCGGGCGGGCGAACGCAAGCGCACCCGGCGGCGGCCGAGCGGGGGCTGGTGATGGCGAAGCGCAGGAAGCGGCGGCCGCGGGAGAAGCCGGCGACGGTCGATTACACCGACGCCGAGGGGAACGTGCTCAGCCTGCGGGAGTCGCTCAGCGCTGGGACGATCGCCAAGCTGAGCGAGGGGCCGGCGACGGCGGCGACCAGCCAGGACGACGCTTGGCGCCGCCGCTCGGAGCTGCTCTTCGAGCGCCTTGCGGTGCGCTGGGAGATCGCCGGCCTGCCGCTGGACGACCAGAAGATGCTGCTCGGCCGCTACCGGATGGCCGACCCCGCCGAGCAGCAGTGGGTGCGCGAGACGATCGACCGGCACCTCGAGCGGCACATGCCGGAGCTGACGGAGTAGGCGCAGGCGGGCTCGTCGATTAGACGATTTTACGTCTATACGTTTAGACGCATAATCGTCTAAACTTCACTGGCGATGATTTCCAAGACGCCCAGACTGGGATCCGAGCTGCGGTCCCGGCTCGAGGAGCTGGACGGCATTCGAGCGACTCTCGGCCATGAGACCGGCCGCCGCGTGCCGTGGATCGGGCCGCTGCGCCGCCAGGTTCGGGCAAGCGCCTTTGAGGGATCGACCTCGATCGAGGGCTTCAGAGTCGCCCCGGGGGAGGCGGTTGCGCTGGTTGGTGGGGAGGAGCCGGTGGATCCCGGCGACCTGAACCGGATGGCGGTCTCCTGCTACGCGCGGGCGATGGACCACGTCGGGGCGATGGCCGGCGACCCCGCGTTTCGCTGGCTCGACCGGGTGATCCTCGACCTGCACTTCGATGCCTGCTCGTTCCAGCGAGACGCCGATTCCGGACGGTGGCGGACCGGGGGGGTCGGCATCACCGGGGCCGACGGGCGCCTCGTCTACCGGGCGCCCGAGGCCGACGAGGTCCCGGCGCTGATCGCCGAGACGGTCGAGTGGCTGGAGGCCGGCGATCTCGATGCCCACGTGGTCGTGCGCGCCGCGATGGCTCACCTGCACGTCGTCTCGATCCACCCGTTTCGCGACGGCAACGGCCGCGTCTCGCGCATCGTCCAGTCTCTGGTCCTCGCCCGGGAGGGGCTGATCTCGCCCGAGTTCGGGTCGATCGAGGAGTACCTCGCGGGTCACACCGCCGACTACTACGAGGCGCTCAACGAGGCCCACGGCCCGACCTACGAACCGCGCCGCGACGTCAGCGGATGGATCGCCTTCTGCATCGACGCCCACCTGGCGCAGGCACGGCAGCGACTGGCTCAGATCGAAGACGCGGCCGCCCGCTGGACGCGACTCGAAGAGCTGGTCGGCGCTCGCGGCTGGCCGGACCGCCTGGTCATCGCTCTTGAGCAGGCGCTGATGGGTGGCACCGACCGCTCCGCGTACGCGAGCGAGGCCGAGATCTCCGCGGCGACCGCGAGCGCCGACCTGCGGCGGCTGGTGGACGGCGGCCTGCTCGAAGGCGCCGGCCGGGGCCGGGCGGTCCGCTATCTGCCCACCGCCCGCCTCAACCGGGCTCAGGGCGCGGCCGGGACGACCGCGACCGGGCCCTCCTCCTGAGGCAGGGCGTCGGTCTCGAAGCTGGGGCCGGCGAAGCGCTCGACCTGGGCGAAGCCGGCGAGGAAGGGCTCCTCGGTCTCCGGAAGGAAGTCGGCGCGGGGGGTGCTGTAGTGCATCGGCACGACCCAGCGCGGGGCGAGGCGCTCGACGATCTCGGCTGCCCTGGCGGCGCCGACCGTCGGGCCGCCGCCGACCGGGAGGATCAGCAGGTCGATCCCGTCCAGGTGAGCGGCCTGCTCGGGGCGCAGCTCGCTCTGGCCGAAGTCGCCGAAGTGGGCGACGCGCACGCCGCCGAGCTCGAAGACGAAGATCGTGTTCGGGCCGCGTTCGGCGCCGGCGACCGCGTCGTGCTCGGAGGCGACGCCGAGCACCTCGCCGGCCGGCGAGTCGTGACGCCCGGCGGCGGCCCGCAGCACCACCGGCTCGCCGCCCGCGACCTCGACCGCGTTGTGGTCGCGGTGCTCATGGGTGACCAGCACCAGGTCGACGTCCTCGACCTCGATCGGCGGGTACTCGAACCTGATGCCGCGGTCCTCGAGGCCGCTCATGTCGCCGAACGGGTCGATCAGGACCGTCGTCTCGGGGGTCGTCATCGCGAAGGCGGACTGTCCGTGCCACTCAACGCGCATGCTGCTCCTCCAGTTCTGGGACGCGGCCGGGAATCGTCGTGACGGCGGCTTCCTCGGCCTCCTCGTATCGGTAGTGACCGCCGCGCATCAGCGAGGCGGCGGCGGCGACGAGACAGGCGACGATCGCGAAGCTGAAGGCCGTGTCCAGCCCGTGGCTGAACGGCTCGCCGATCAGGTGGGGGAAGAAGGCCTGGCCGGTGACGGTCGCGTGGGCGTGGGCCGGGAGCGCCGCCAGCGCTTCGGAGCCGACCAGGTGCTGGACCGGGTTGTAGCCGAGGAAGGCGGCGAAGAGGACCGAGATCGGCGGCGCGGCGGCGGCGCGGTGGGCGGCGCCGGGCGCCACCCCGTGCGCTTCCAGGCCGCTGCTCAGCGCGTGCGGCAGGCTGGCGGAGAGGCCGACGATCATCAGCGTGAAGAAGATCCCGACCGAGAGCACCTGGGCGGAGTTCTGGAAGGTCTGGTTCATGCCGCCGCCGGCGCCGCGGTCGGCGGCCGGCAGGCTGTTCATCACCGCCGCCCGGTTGGGCGAGGCGAACATCCCCATCGAGGCGCCGATCAGGAAGAGGACCGCGGCGAAGACCGGGTAGGCGAAGTCGATCGGCAGGGCCATCAGCAGAGCGAAGCCGACCGCCGAGGCGAGCATCCCGCCGGTGGCGAAGGGCCGGGCGCCGAAGCGGTCGGAGAGGTATCCCGAGGTCGGCCCGGCGATCAGCAGCCCGACCGTCAGCGGCAGCATGTAGATGCCGGCCCAGAGCGGCGTTTCGGTGAAGCCGTAGCCGTGCAGCGGCAGCCAGATCCCCTGCAGCCAGATGATCAGCATGAACATCAGCCCGCCGCGCGAGATCGCCGAGAGGAAAGTCGAGAGCGTCCCGAAGGTGAAGGCGCGGATGCGGAAGAGGGCGAGGCGGAACATCGGCTCGGCGGCGCGGCGCTCGACCGCGACGAAGGCGACGAGCGAGGTGACGGCGCCGGCGAGCAGGGCGATCACCCGCGGGCTGCTCCAGCCGGTCGGGCTGCCGCCGTAAGGGCGGATGCCGTAGGTGATCGCGACCATCGCCAGGACCAGGCCGAGGGCGAAGGTCGCGTTGCCGAGCCAGTCGATCGAGGCGTGGCGCGGGGTGCTGCGCTCCTCCAGTTTGAGGGAGGCCCAGACGGTGCCGAAGAGGCCGACCGGGACCGAGATCAGGAAGACCAGGCGCCACTCGATCGGCGCCAGGATGCCGCCGAGCACGAGCCCGACGAAGAGGCCGCTGACGGCGACGATGTTGTTGATGCCGAGCGCCATGCCGCGCTGGTCGGCGGGGAAGGCGTCGGTGATGATCGCCGCCGCGTTGGCGAGCAGGCAGGCGCCGCCGACGCCCTGCACGACGCGGAAGACGACGAGGAAGAGGGCGCCCGCCTGTCCCGTCATCCAGTCGACCGCGAGCAGCAGCGAGGCGGCGGTGTAGATGACGAAGCCGAGGTTGTAGATGCGGACCCGGCCGTAGATGTCGCCGAGCCGGCCGAGGCTGACGATCAGCACGCTGGAGACGACCAGGTAGCCGAGGATCATCCAGAGCAGGTAGGAGCTGTTGGCCGGGACCAGCGGGTCGAGGTGGATGCCGCGGAAGATGTCCGGCATCGCGATCAACGTGATCGAGGCGTCGAGCGTCGCCAGGAGGACCGCCAGGGTCGTGTTGGAGAGCGCGATCCACTTGTAGCGGTCGTCGTGCACCGCGACGGAGGATACACAGGCAACCTGTGCAGTTTGCCTGCCTATCTTGCGGCTATGATCGGCGGCGATGCCCTCCCGCGCCAACAGCGGAGAGCTCGCCGGCGAGCTGCGCGTCGTGCTCGGCCGGATGATCCGCCGGCTGCGGGTCGAGCACCGCTTCCCGCTCTCGCAGGGCTCGGTGCTGGGCCGCCTCGACCGCGAGGGCCCGCAGAGCATCAGCAAGCTGGCCGTCGCCGAGCGCGTTCGCCCGCAATCGATGAGCCAGACCGTCGCCGAGCTCGAGTCCCAGGCCTACGTCGAGCGCAGCCCCGACCCCGGCGACCGCCGCAGCACCCTGATCGCCCTCACCGAGGCCGGCCGCGCCGAGCTCCACGAGGACCGCCGCCGCCGCGAGGGCTGGCTGGCCGAAGCGCTCCAGGAGAACCTCAGCGCCGAGGAGCGCCAAACGCTCGAGCGAGCCGTCCGCCTGCTCGAGCGCCTGGCGGATTCCTAGCCGGAGGGGGGGTGAGTTTCCCTGTCCCCAGCCTTTATCTGGTGACGCAGGTTATCCTTTACCTATTCATAGAAAAGTAAAGAACATGACGCGCCTCTCTACGAAGCATCAGGTCACGATTCCGGTGGACGCGCTGCGCAGCGCCGGACTTGGACCCGGCGACACCCTGAGGGTGGAGGCGAGCGGCGCAGGCAGGGTCGTTCTCACGCGAGTCGATGAGTTGCTCGACCGCTATTCGGGATGCATCGAAAGTGGTGGCGACCTGCGCCGCGGGTTGGAAGGGTTGCGCGACGAGTGGCGGTAATCCTCGACTCAGACGCCGTGATTGGCTTTCTCGATGCGGACGACGCCTTGCATCCATCCGCCGACAGTGCGGTTCGCGCTCTCATCCGTGAGCAGCCTCTGGTCGTCTCCGCGGTGACCTATGCCGAGGTGCTCACCGGCGCCCGGTTGGGACATCACGACGAGGTCCGGGTGAAGGGCTTCCTGGGAAGTCTCGTCTCTGCCGTTCTCCCTGTCGACGTTGCCATCGCCGACAGGGCGGCGGACCTTCGCGCCAGTTCTCGAGCGCTGCGGATGCCGGACGCTCTGATCCTTGCTACCGCGGATGTGACCCCTGAGGTCGAATTGATCGTCACCGGCGACGCGGGGGCCGAACGTGTGCCGGCTCTGCGCTGCCAGGTGCAGCGCCTAACCTGATCTCGGTCAGGTGCCGAGCAGCTTGGCCTTCTGGGCGGCGAACTCCTCCTCGGTGAGGATGCCCTGTTCCTTCAGCTGGCCGAGCTCCTTGAGTTGGTCGATCGTCGACTGCTCGCCGCCGCCCTGGGGCGCGGTCGGTGCGGGCGCCGGGGGTGCGGGCGGCGCGGCGCCCATCTGCTGTTCTTCCTGTGAGGCCCAGCGCTGGCCCTGGCGGCGCGATACGCGGTTGCTGACGGTGGTGGCGGTCCCGGCGATCACGGCGGTCCGCGCGACTCCTCGAAGCAGTCCTGGCATTGCTGTTTCTCCTCTCTAGGCCTCGGCCGCGTCGAGCGCGGCGAGGACGTCTTCGACCGGGATGCGGCCGCTGGCGACCAGCTGTGCGCCCGAGTTGCGCAGGGCGCCCGCGAGCGGCGCGGCCCAGCGGTTCTCGTAGACGAGCAGGGCGGCCGAGGTGCCCGGCTCCAGCGCGGCGCCGGCCTCGCCGATGTCCTCGTCGGAGACCAGCCCTGACGAGGCGCCCTCGAAGGCCGCGAACGCCTCGACCTCGCCGGCGACGTCGGCCAACTCCAGGGCGGCGACGGATCCGTCTTCGCCCTTGGCGATGAAGGCCAGATCGAGGATACGGATCAGCCCGCGATCCACGAGGTCGATCAGATGCGGCGCCGCCTCACCGGTCGGCTGCCGATCCGTCCACTCGATCAGCAGGTAGTCGATCGGCCCCAACTCAGCGATCTCGTCTCCGTTCATCCATCCTCCTCCGGTTCGGTCAGTGCTCGGCGCCGGAGATTAGCCGCCGGACGACGCCCCGGCACCCGTAGTTCCCCGCGTGGATCGCTTGTCGTCCAGGGTTGCCGCTCAAATGCCCTTCAGCATAGGATCGGACTCGTGTGGGATTTGAGGCCTGGCCAGAGCATCCTCCGTAAAGCTCTCCATCAGCGGTTTGGAGGGCAGCAGCAAGGGGGCATAAGTCCGTCGGCACAGAGTCCAAACGTATTCGTCTTCTTTGACCCCGAGGCCGGTGAGCAGCATGGCTACTACGACGATTGGCAAGCTGACGGCTGCCTTCACTACACGGGTGAAGGTCAGCGGGGCGACCAGGAGATGAAGTTTGGAAATGCCGCAATTTTTCGCCATAAGGAGGACGGCCGAGCGTTGCGTGTCTTCCGGGGCGCACGCGGCACGGTGACCTACGAGGGAGAGTTCGAACTTGATGACACGGAACCCTTTCAGCGGACCGATGCTCCAGAGACCAACAATGGCCCTCGGCGTGAGGTCATTGTTTTTCGTCTCAGACCGGTAAATGTTGACCCCCCTGAGCCGACGTCAAGGTTGACCGATGTACTCACTGCGCCGATAAGGCTTGATGTCCCAATTGAGCAGCAGGAGACAGAGAAGTCCTATATCGAGCCGAGTCGAGAGCCGTTCGAGGCGGAGCGACGCGAGCAGAAGCTTGTACTCGCCCTAGAGGCGCACTTGGCTGCGCAAGGGCACGAAGTTAACCGACAGCGCTTTCTGCCACCAGGCGAGGCCAGGCCGATCATCACCGACCTTTTTGATGCAACGACCAAGACCCTGGTTGAGGCGAAGGGCAGTGCCGAGCGAAATGCGGTGCGGATGGCTATCGGGCAGATCAGCGACTACAGGCGGTTCTTTGGGCCCGGAGAGCTCGAGCACGTCGCGGCTCTTTTCCCCCGCGAACCTCGTCCGGACTTGGCCGACTTGCTCAGTGCCCAGGGAAT
>Ga0210100_1000080_pt1 | contig 19504 bp, 19 predicted proteins | sample MayberryNW_TuleB_FD_185525 | JGI IMG/M metagenome (GOLD analysis project Ga0210100, IMG submission 185525) | Wetland microbial communities from San Francisco Bay, California, USA, that impact long-term carbon sequestration - MayberryNW_TuleB_D1... | ecosystem: Environmental > Aquatic > Marine >... | reverse complement strand
GAGGAGCTTGTTTCAGAGCTTCCCGCCGTGATGGTCACCGGGCCACGCGCCGCAGGAAAGACGACCACCGCGGCGCGGCATGCCGCTGGCGTGGCGCGCCTTGACCGACCGGCAGAGGCTTTGGTCTTTCGGGCGGACCCCGACGCGGCGCTGAGGCAGTATGAGGAGCCGATCCTCCTCGACGAGTGGCAGGAGGTGCCATCGGTGCTGGGAGCGGTGAAGCGGGCCGTGGATGACGATGCACGTCCTGGCCGATTCATCCTCACAGGGTCGGTGCGCGCGAATCTCGAAGCGGCAACGTGGCCGGGTACCGGGCGGATCGTGCGCGTCCGGATGGAGGGGATGACGGTGCGGGAGCGGAAAGGCGAGGTCCGAGGAGCTTCGTTCGTCGAACGGACGACCGCGGCCGAGAACCTCTCCGTTCCGGGCTCGCCCCCTGACTTGGAGGGATACGTGGATCTCGCTCTGGTCAGCGGCTTTCCCGAGCCGGCCCTGCGACTGTCTTCAGCCGCGAGGCCGTCTTGGCTGCGGGGATACGTAGAGCAAATCCTCACTCGCGACGCGATCGAGCTAGACCCTGGACGGGATCCCGGCCGCCTGCGGCGCTACTTCGAGGCGTATGCGCTCAACACGAGCGGCATCGTTTCCGACGCGACCCTGCTGCGAGCGGCCGGGATCGACCGGCGAACAGCCCTTGCTTACGAGCGGTTGCTGACCGACCTGTTCGTCGTCGACCAGGTCCCCGCTTGGGCCTCGAACCGGTTGCGACGCCTCTCCCGGGGCTCGAAGCGCTACCTGGTAGACCCCGCGCTCGGCGCGGCCGCCCTCGCTCTTGACGCGAGCGCCTTCATGCGCGATGGCGATCTTCTCGGTCGCCTCCTCGAGACGTTCGTCGTGGCGCAGCTACGCGCGGAGTTGCCCCTCGGATCGGGACAGCCGCGTCTGTACCACCTGCGCGAGGAGCACGGACGCCGTGAGGTCGACCTAATTGCCGAGTTGGGAGGTCGGGACATCGTGGCCTTCGAGATCAAGGCCGACGCGGCGCCCGACGCGCGCGCCGCCCGACACCTCGCATGGCTGCGCGACCGGATCGGCGATCGGTTTGCCCGGGGGGTCCTCTTCCACACGGGCCCCTTGCCATTCGAAGTCTCCGACCGGATAGTGGCCTTGCCAATCTGCGCCCTTTGGGCATGAGCAGATGAGGTCACTGGCCGCGATCGTCGCCGCCCGGAATGAGGCCGACCGGATCGGGACGACCGTGCGAGCGCTGCGCGAGACGTTTCCGGGGGCGGCGGTCTGGGTGGCCGACGACGCCTCGGAGGACGGGACGGCCGAGGTGGCGATGACGGCGGGCGCGCGGGTGGTCAGCCGCGGGCGGCCGCATGGCAAGGGGGCGAACGTGACGGCGGCGGCCGAGGCGGCGCTCAGCGAGGGAGACGGCCCGGGGCTGGTCCTGCTCTGCGACGGCGACCTCGGTGAGACGGCGGCACGGCTGGCGCCGCTGGTGAGCGCCGTCGAGGCGGGGGAGTGCGACCTGGCGGTTGCCGCCTTCGCGCGGCGCGAGGGCGGCGGCTTCGGCCTCGCGCTCGGCTTCGCTCGCTGGGCGATCCGCCGCCTCTGCGGATTCGAGGCAGGCGCCCCGATCTCCGGCCAGCGGGTGATGCGAGCCGAGACTCTGCGCGCGACCCTGCCCTTCGCCCGCGGCTACGGCATGGAGATCGGCATGACGGTCGACGCCGTCCGCGCCGGCTTCCGCGTGAGCGAGTACGAGCTGGACCTAAGCCACAGAGCTACCCGCCGCGACCTGGCCGGCTTCACCCACCGCGCTCGCCAGCTGCTCGACTTCGTGCGGGCAATCTGGATGAGGCGGCGTTACCTGTAGATCGCGATCGGGACGATGATGAGGCCGCCCTCACGATCGATCCGGATTTCCCTCTTCAGAGACCGGACCATACCCTTGCGGGCCTTCTTGGCTGCCTGTCGCCGGAAAGTTCCGACCGCGCCGCCCGACGTTTCTACTTCCGTCTCACAGGTCAAGTTGGCCTTGCAGATCAGCTCGCGGGGTGCGTTTCGAATCGGCTGGAGCCAGGTGTGGAGGGTCGACAGATCGACGTAGGCGTTGGCGCGACCCCTTTCCTTTATCGCCGCTTTGACCGGAGAAAAGATTCGTATGACCTTGCCGAGGACGGTGAACAATCCGCCTGTTCGCAGCAGGCTTCTTTCTTCGCTCAGCTGCTTCATGCGCACCGGCATCAGCACGGTGACGTCGTTCTTCTTTGATCCGGCCTGCTCGGGGTGGGCGGTGAGCAGGAGACGCGGGTTCGGACCGACCTGCTTGCGGAAATGGCCCACCGCCTTCCGTTGCCTTTTCACGGTTCGCCGCTTGGAGCGGCCGCGACTGGGATCGGGGAAGAGAGCCGATATGGTGGCCTCGCGGCTGACGGCAAGGTACGGTTCGATGTATTCCGGTGCCCGTACTGCGGCCTTGAAGCGGACCATATCCCCTTCCTCGAGGACGTTGGCTTCGCGCTCGCCGTCCGATTTGCCCTTGAGGCTGGCTTCGAATTTGTGCAACTCGCCTTCGGATTCGATGAGCCCGTCTTTGCGCAATTCGGCTTCCAGTGCGATCAGCCGGCTCGTCGCCGTGGGAGTCACTTCGCGTTCGACGAAGTTCTCCTTTTGGGTTTCGGCGCCACCTTTGATAAGTCCGTTGACGTCGATGCCGGCATTGGCTGAATTGACGACCTTCTGATGCAGGTGTTCGCTGGCGTTGTCGCCGTTGGTCAGCTGAGGAAGGTATGAGTCGATTCTCGCCGTGTCGAGCAAGAGGAACTCGAGCGGGTCCCTCGCATTCGTCGCCTTGCCGTGTTCGTGTTTTTGTTCACTAGCTCCGAATGAGATGCCACCGTGAGCGTGAACCGCGCCATTGCCCAACGCAATTCCTGCAAGGACGAGGAGTGTCGCTGCGCCCAAGCCGAGCGCCGCATACTTGGCACGGGGCCGATGCGTTTCGCTCTTGATCGCCACGACGAGACGACTCTTGCAGATACGTCCAAAAAGATCAAAAGTATTTAGTACTAAATATGACTTAGTACGATGAGCTCAGGCGCGCTGCGGCCCCGGCCAGCCGCCTTCGGCCCGCTCCACCTGGGCCGCGAGGGAGAGCAGGGTGGCCTCGTCGTTTTCGCGGCCGAGGAGCTGGGCGCCGATCGGCAGGCCGGCGGCGGTGAGGCCGGCGGGGACGCTGATCCCGGGCCAGCCGGTCACGTTCCAGGCGAAGGCGAAGGGGCAGGTGGCGCTGGCCGTGGAGCTGGTCACCCAGTAGCCCTTGCCGTCGAGGGCGCCGATGCGGGGCGGGGGTTTGGCGGTGACCGGGGTGAGGACGACGTCGCATCGCTCGAAGATGCGGCCGGCGCGGCGGCGCAGGGCCGGCTCGGCGGCGCGCGAGAGGCGCAGGGGAAGGCCGCTCAGCGCCCGGCCGAAGCGGGCGTGGACGCGGGTGCGGGGCTCGAGCGCGCCGCGGTCCTCGACGTTGGCGGCGAGCCATTCGTCGACCCCGGCCATGCCGCGCGGGATGATCGCCGGGCCGACCAGGCCGTATTCGGGGTCGGCGCGGACGATTTCGTGGCCGAGCCCGGCGAGGCGCTCGGCGAAGGCCTCGATCGCGGCGCGGTGCTCGTCGTGGACTTTGGCGGCGAGGCCGAAGGGGATCGCGAAGGAGACGGCGATCCGCAGCCGGCCGGGCTCGCGCGCGGCGGCCTCGGAGAACGACTCGCGCGGCGGCGGCGGCTTGTGCAGGTCGGCCGGGACGTTGCCGTGCGTCGCGTCGAGCAGCAGGGCGGCGTCGGCGGCGCTGCGCGCCAGCGGGCCGTAGCAGCTGAGCCCGTTGAAGGCCTCGGCGTCGGGCCAGGTCGAGACCCGCCCGCGCTGCGGCTTGAGCCCGACCAGGCCGGTCCAGGCGGCCGGGATGCGGATCGAGCCGGCGCCGTCGGAGCCGATCGCGCCGCCGACCACGCCGGCGGCGACCGCCGCCGCGGCGCCGCCGCTCGAGCCGCCCGGGGTGTGGCCGAGGTGCCACGGGTTGCGCGTCGCCCCGTGCAGCGGCGTCTCGGTGAAGTGCCACTGGCCGACCTCGGGCGCGTGCGTCTTGCCGATCACGACCGCGCCGGCCTCGCGCAGGCGGCGCACCGACTCGGCATCGCGAACCGCGGGACTGCCGCCGCCGCAGCCGAAGGGGCTGGTGTGTCCGGTGAAGTCGACGTCGTCCTTGATCGCCACCGGCACGCCGAGCAGCGGCGCGCCCTCGCCGGCGGCGACCCGCCGGTCGGCCTCCTCGGCCTCGGCCAGCGCCTGCTCGGCGCAGATCACGCGGAAGGCGTTGAGCGTCGCCTGGGTGTGGCGAGCGCGGGCGAGCGCCGCCTCGACCAGCTCGCGCGAGGATGCCTCGCCGGTCTGCACCTGGGCCGCCATCTCGGCCAGGCCGGGCCCGATCTCCCACTCGACCGTTCCTTCTGTCCTGGACGGCTCAATCCCAGTCTTCATCGCCTTCCTCCTGGCCTCAAAGTCGTTGTTCGTTCGAACGAACGATAGGCGAAGAGGGTAGGCTGCCGCATCTTGGCCGGCGAGTCTCCTCCCGATACCCGCGAGCGGATCCTGCGCGCGACGATCGAGCTGATCGCCGAGGAGGGCGTCGCCGCGGTCACCAACCGGCGGGTCGCCGCCGGCGCCGGCGTCGCCCTCGGCTCGCTCACCTACCACTTCCCCAGCCAGGTCGACCTGCTGCGCGAGAGCCTGCTGCTCTTCGTCGGCGAGGAGGTCGCCCGCCAGGAGGCGGTCGCCGCCGACCTGCGCCGCCGCCGACCCAACGTCGAAGAGGTTGCCGCCGAAGTCCAGCGGGTCGTGCAGGAGACCGGCGACCGGGTCCAGCAGCTCGCCGAGCTCGAGCTCCATCTGCAGGCGGCGCGCGATCCGGAGCTGCGAGACGCATCGCGACGCTGCTTCGAGGCCTATGAAGGAGTCGCGGCGGCCGGCTTGGGGCTGCTCGGAGTGCCCGACGCCGAGCGTCACGCCGGCTCGATCGTCGCGATGCTCTACGGGATGAGCCTGCGGCGGCTGGGGACCGGCAACGAAGACACCTCCGGCATCGCGGCCGCGCTGCTGACGATCGTCCGCGGGGCGCAGGGTTGATCCTCGCGATCGACCAGGGCACGACCGGGACGACCTGCCTGGTCTTCGACGAGGACGGCCGGGTCGCGGGACGCGCCTACTCCGAGTTCGAGCAGCACTTCCCGCGGCCGGGCTGGGTCGAGCACGACGCCAACGAGATCTGGGAGACGAGCCTGCGAGTGGGGCGGGCGGCGCTTGCCGACGCCGGCATCGGCGGCGCCGAGCTCGACGGGATCGGGATCGCCAACCAGCGCGAGACGGTCGTCGCCTGGGACCCGGGGAGCGGCAAGCCGCTGCACCGGGCGCTGGTCTGGCAGGACCGCCGGACCGCGGAGCGCTGCGAGGAGCTGCGCGCCGCCGGCCACGAGGCGCTGGTCCGCGAGCGGACCGGGCTCGTCCTCGACCCCTACTTCTCGGCGACCAAGATCGAGTGGCTGCTGCGCAACGTCGAGGGAGCGGAGCGGGCGCTTTTCGGCACGATCGACTCCTGGCTGCTCTTCAAGCTCACCGGGCGCCACGCGACCGACTGCACCAACGCCTCGCGCACGATGCTCTTCGACATCCGCCGCCTGGCCTGGGACGAGGAGCTCTGCGCCCTGTTCGGCGTCGATCCGGCGCAGTTGCCTGAGGCGCTGCCCTCCTCGCACGTCTACGGCACGACCTCGGCCTTCGGCGGCGAGGCCCCCGTGGCCGGGATCGCCGGCGACCAGCAGGCCGCCCTCTTCGGCCAGGCCTGCCACGCCCCCGGCACCGCCAAGAACACTTACGGCACCGGCAGCTTCGTCCTCCTCAACGCGGGTCCAACCCCCCCCGACCCACCCCCCGGCCTCACAGTCACCCTCGCCGCCTCCGCCGGCCGACGGGACGAAAATGTCCCCATATCGCAGGAAATCGTCCCGTCGACCCCCGAGGTGGACTATGCGCTGGAGGCTTCGATCTTCGTTACGGGGGCGGCGGTGCAGTGGTTGCGGGACGGGCTGGGGGTGATCGAGCGGGCGGCGGATGCGGAGGGGCTGGCGGCCTCGCTGGAGGGCAACGACGGGGTCTACTTCGTGCCGGCGCTGACCGGACTCGGCTCGCCGTACTGGGACCCCTACGCCCGAGGGACGATCGTCGGGCTGACCCGGGGGACGGGTCGCGCGCACCTGGCGCGGGCGACGCTCGAGGCGATCGCCTACCAGGCCGTCGACGCGGTGCGCGCCGAGGAGGCGGCCTCGGGCGAGCGGCTCTCCGTCCTCAAGGCCGACGGGGGCGCGACCGTCAACCGCTGGCTGATGCAGTTCCAGGCCGACGTGCTGGACGCCGAGGTGGTCGTCCCCGAGATCGCCGAGACCACGGCGCTCGGCGCCGCCTACCTGGCCGGGATCGCGACCGGCCGCTGGACCCTCGAGCAGGTCGGCGGGATGTGGCGGGAGTCGGCCCGCTACGAGCCGGCGATGTCCGAGGACGAGCGCGAGGAGCTGCTCACCGGCTGGCGCCGGGCGCTGGAGCGGGCCCGGGGCTGGGCCGGCCCGGACGACGCCGCGCGCGCGTAACCGCGCGCGCCAGCGGTGTATCGCGTAGCGACGGCCGGGAGGCCGCACCTCTATGGCGGACATGAAGCCACAGGCCTACAGGGACGAACGTCCCGCCGAGTACTTCGACCAGTTCCACGCATCCGCCCGCAAGGGGGTCGGCTGGACGTACACCTTCGTCCGTCTGATCGTCTCCCTGCCGACCCTGCTGATCTACCGGGTGCGGGCGATCGGTCGCGAGAACGTGCCGAAGAAGGGCGCCCTCGTCCTCGCCCCAAATCACTTCAGCCAGATGGATCACTTCTTCTGCGGTCTCTACCTGCGGCGGAAGATCCGCTTCATGGCCAAGTCCCAGATCTTCGGCCCGCCGGTCCTCACCTACGTCTTCAAGCACGGCGGCGTCTTCCCGATCCGCCGCGGCCACCACGACGAGGAGGCCTTCGTCACCGCCTTCGAGCTGCTGCGCCAGGAAGAGATGCTGCTCGTCTACGCCGAGGGCGGCCGCTCGCGCAGCGGCGAGCTGGGCGAGGCGAGGCCGGGGATCGGCCGCATCGCGCTCGAATCGGGGGCGCCGATCGTGCCGGTCGCGATCCACGGCTCCGAGGGCGTGCGCCGCTGGAAGCGCTTCAGCTTCCCGAAGGTCACCGTCCAGTACGGCGAGCCGCTGAGCTTCGCGGTCGAGGAGTCGCCCTCGCGCGAGCGCCAGCTCGAGGTCGCCCAGCAGGTCTTCGCCCGGGTGCGCGAGATGTACGAGGGGCTCGCCGCTACTCGTAGCGGGCGCTGAGCCCGGCGAAGAACTCGGCGTCGTGGCCGGGGGTGACGATCGCCCCGGGGAACTCGCGCTTGAAGAGCTTCAGCTCCTGTAGCGAGCGGCGGTAGTTGTGCTCGTCGAAGGGGCGCGGGGCGAGCGGCGCGCCGCCCTCGAGTTGGGCGGCGGTGTAGGTGGCGTCGCCGCCGATCACGAAGTCGCGCTCGGCGAGGTGGGCGACGACCGAGATGTGCCCGGCGCTGTGCCCGGGCGTGTAGGCGAGGCGGACCGAGCCGTCGCCGAAGAGGTCGAAGGCGCGGCCGAAGGTCGCGTAGGAGTCGATCCCGCCGCGGTCGAAGTCGACCGTGCGGTAGTCGAAGGCGTAGTCGAAGTGGACGCGGCGGTAGCCGTTGAGCAGCGGTCTGGGGCCGCTGGCCGCGGCCTGCCACTCGGTCTCGCTGAGCACGAAGGTCGAGTTGGGGAACTCGGAGATCGCCGAGGTGTGGTCGATGTGCATGTGGGTCATCACGACGATCGGTATCTCGCCGGGGTCGAGGCCGCGCTCTCGCAGTTGGGCGGGCGCGTCTTCGCCCTTCTCCAGCGCCGGGTGGCCGAAGCGGTCGCCGAGCGCGCCGAAGTTCTGGCGGCCGTCGCTGGCGATCGAGGGGTGCAGGCCGGTGTCGACGAGGATCGCCCCGGCGCTCGGGTGGCGGATCAGGAAGACGGGGCAGGGGACGGTGGCCGCCGGGTTGCCGGTGAGCAGGGCGCGGGCGAGCTTCAGCGTCTCGAGGCGGCCGCCGGGCCGTTCCATCATCGTCCGCGGCCAGGTGACGTGGCCGGCGACGATCGGCTCGACCGTGACGGTCGCCCCCGGCGTGCCGCCGGCCAGCGGCTCGTGCAGCGGTTTGGGCTCGGTGCGCACCTTCATCGCCGCCCAGGGTACGGCGCGCGTCCATATATAGGCTTGCCGGCCGATGGCTGAAAGCACGCGTTCGCGCATCTTCAGGGAGGGTCTGCTGGACGGTCAGGTCTGCGTCGTCTCCGGCGCGGGCAGCGGCCTCGGGCGCGAGACCGCGCTGGAGCTGCTCCGGCTGGGGGCGACGGTCCTCGGCTGCGGGCGGCGCGAGGAGCCGCTGGCCGGGACGGCGGAGCTCGCCGCGGGCCTGCCGGGCCGCTTCGAGCGCGAAGCGATGGACATCCGCGACGAGGATGCCGTCGAGCGGCTCTTCGAGCGGGTCGTCGGCGAGCACGAGCGACTCGACGTGCTCGTCAACAACGCCGGCGGCCAGTTCCTCGCCCCGGCGGAGACGATCACGCCGAAGGGCTTCCGCACGGTGATCGAGCTCAACGTGCAGGGCACCTGGCTGATGACCCACGCGGCGGCGACCAAGGCCTTCATCCCGCAGGGCGGCGGCAAGGTGCTGAGCGTCACCCTCTCGCCGCACAACGGGATGCCGGGGATGGTCCACTCCGGGGCGGCGCGGGCCGCGGTCGAGAACATGATGCGCACCCTGGCGGTCGAGTGGGCACGCTTCGGGATCAGGACCTGCGCCCTGGCCGCCGGCCAGTTCGCCACCGAGACGCTGCTCACCAAGTATCCGCGGGTGGTGGTCGACAACCTCGAGCGCTCGATCCCGCTGGGGCGGGCGGGTCGTCCGGAGGAGCTCGCCTGGCTGGTCGCCTACCTTGCCTCGCCCGCCGGCGACTTCGTCTCCGGCACGACGATCACCGTCGACGGCGCCCGCGACAACTGGGCCGGTCCCTGGCCCCCCGAGGCGATCGCCACCGAGGCCGGCGACCCGGTCGCCGAGGAGCGTCGGCCGAAGTAGGGACGCGGTCCCCCTCTCCCAGAGACCGTCGCGCAGCAGATCGTCTGCTCTGATTCGGGACCGAGGGCCGGGAGCCTCTGGGAGAGGGGGACCGCGTCCCTTGCGTCAGCGTGGCTCCAGGACGACAACCGGGATCTTGCGGCCCTTGCTTCTTGCCGCGTAGCTGTCGTAGTCGGGGTAGACCTTGACGGCGCGGGCCCAGATGCGGGCGCGCTCCTCGGGGGTGGCGATGCGGGCGTGGACCTTGCGGTGTTCGCGGCCGACCTGCACGGTCGTGTCGGGGTTGGCCTTGAGGTTGTAGAACCAGGCCGGGTTCTTCGGGAAGCCGCCCTTGGAGGCGATCACCGCGACGTTGTCGCCGTCGCTTATGTAGAGCAGCGGCGAGGTGCGTTGCTTGCCGCTCTTCGCCCCGACGTGGTCGAGCAGCAGGATGCGGATTCCCGTGCCCGGAACCGTGTGCCCGATCCGACCGCCGCTGGCGCGGTATGCGGCGGTATGCAGTCCCATGAAGCGACGGAGGGCAGGCCAGATGCGATCGGCTATGTCGAGGTAGTCCATGGGCCTTTGAGGGCGCGAAAACCAAGCAGGTCGGGGGATGCGGGGAAGGCTGGCGCGGGGAGCGCACTTTTTGGTGCGTGACCCGCGCCAGCCGACCGAAGACCCCGAGATGCGCCGGTTTGCAGCGCTCTCAACTCAGGTGTACATCCCTCCGAACATCCCACCGGTGACGTTGAGCACCTGGCCGTGGACGTAGTTGGCGAGCGGGGAGCAGAGGAAGAGGACCGGCGCGGAGGCCTCCTCCGGAGTGGCCGGGCGGCCGAGCGGGATGATCGCCGAGGCCATCGTCCGCATCTGCTCGGGGATGCCGAGCTCGATCTTCTCGCCGCCGGGCGCGGTCATCTCGCCGCCCTGCTCCTTGGCCGCGGTGAGGCGCGTTTCGACGAAGCCGAAGGCGACCGCGTTGACGTTGATCTTGAACTGGCCCCACTCCTTGGCCAGCGTTTTGGTCAGGCCGACGACGCCCATCTTCGCCGCCGAGTAGTTGACCTGGCCGGCGTTGCCCATCATCCCGGAGGTCGAGGAGACGTTGACGATCTTGCGGAAGACCTCCTTGCCTTCGCCGCGCTCGGCCTTGGCCGCCTCGCGCCAGTGCGGGGCGAGCGCCCGGGCGACGCGGAAGGGGACGATCGTGTGAATGTCGAGCATCGCCTGGAACTGCTCGTCGGTCATCTTGTGGGCGACGCTGTCCCAGGTGTAGCCGGCGTTGTTGACGACGATGTCGACGGCGCCGAAGGCGTCGACGCCGGCGGCGATCAGCTGGTCGGCTGCCTCGGGCTTGGTCAGGTCGCCGGCGAAGACCGCGGTCTCGCCGTCGATCTCACCGGCCGCCTGCTCGGCGACGTCGGCGTCGAGGTCGTTGATCAGCACCTTGGCGCCCTCGCGGACGAACATCTCCGCAGTCGCCCGGCCGATCCCACGCGCCGATCCAGTGACGATCGCCGCTTTTCCGTCAAGAAGTCCCATCAGTTCTGCCTCTCCTTCTCCGTTTCGCGAAATTCGGCTCGGGAGGCTACAAGGAACGCCGCGGCACTGGTTGACTGGCCAGTCGGTTGCGCCGCGGCTACGCGGCGGGCGGCCCCGGAGCCGGCGGCTCCGGGGTGGGCGGCTCGCTCGGCTGTCCCTGCTGTGGCTCGGGTGGCAGCGGGGGCGGCATCGTGCCGGCTGGGGCGGGAGGCGCGGGCTGTCCAGCCAAGGGGTCGGCTTCGGCTTCCCAGACCTTGTTCAGCGAGACCTGGATGTAGGCCCAGAGCGCCGGGTAGATGAAGACGAAAAGAAGAAGCGCGATCCAGCCGTTGAGTGGCTCCAGCCCGGCGACGCGTGAGGCGCCCATGGCGCGCTTGGTCCCGCGCCAGTAGGAAACGTAAGGAGGAACGATGATCAGGAAGCCAGGGACCAAGGCGAGCAGCGAGTTGGTCGGATTCTGGCCGAGGTCGTACCCCTTGGCCTGGCCGTAGTCGCGCATCTCGCGGTTGACCCGGTACCACCAGACGAGGTGGTAGATGCCGAGCGTGACGATCGGCAGCAGCGCTGCCGCCCACGGGCTGCGGATCTTGACTCGATCCTGGGTTCCCCGAATCTCCATTTCGTAAGCCATCAGTTCCTCGCTCTCCCCGCCGACGTTCCGGTCGTCAATGACCCTAACCGACGATCTCCGGGTCGGGGAAAATTTCTCGCCGCGCTCGGCCGTGGCGGCGGGTCAACGTGTCCCGCTGCGACGGACCTGGGCCCCGATCGCTATTTCCCGTCCGCTGGGGGAGGGGGCGCCTGGGGCGGGGGCATCTCGCTTGGCGGCGGACCCTGGGCCGGGGGTGGCGGTGGAGGCATCGTCTGGCCGAGGGGCGACGTGACGCTCAGGCTGTCCCGCCCGTCGGGCCCGTTGCCGTACTTGTTGGGCGGTCCGGAATCGAGGCAGGCGAAGACGATCAACACGATGGTGCCCACCAGTGGGACGAATGAGATCAAGACCCACCATCCACTGCGGTCCGTGTCGTGCAGCCGGCGCACGAGGACGGCAAGCGTCGGGAGAAAGAGGCCCAGTACCACGAGGACGGCCAGGACAGAGGAGTTGAGGGCGGCGTCGACGATCGACACGCCAATCAGAACGAGGACGTAGAACAGGTAGAACCACCAGTATCCGGAGCGCGAGGTGCGCCCGCTGAACGTCGCGTACTTCGAGAGTCCGTCGCTTATTGCTTCGCCGAATGTCACGTGTCTTGGCTCCTAGGAGGTAGAGGGACGAGCTGTGCCTGGCACGAACCCTGGCCGCTCGGGCGGACGGATCGGCCGATTGCGAGACAGATGAGCGCGATGAAGACGAGTGGAGAGGCGATCACGGCCGCGGCGACCAACGCCGGCTTCGACCTCGGCGCCGAAGTCGCCTCGCTTCAGGCATCCCCCTTGAACTTTCGGGTCAATCCACACCCGCCAGCGGCTCCCAGCGGAAGCGGCGGCCGGCGACCCAGGCGCCGAGCGCCGCCCAGACGAGCAGCACGGCGACGTTGCCGGCTTCCAGGCCGGTGCCGCTCGCTTCGGGGGAGAGGGTGGACTGGAGGCCGATCGAGAGGTGGAAGAGGGGGAAGACGCGGCCGACCTGTTCGAGCCAGTGGGGCAGCTGGTCGATCGGGATCCAGACGCCGGAGATGAAGGCGAGCATCACGACGCTGAAGGGGGCGATCGTCGAGGCGGCGTCGACCGTCGGCGTGAATGGCGTCAGCGCGATCCCCAGCGTGCAGAGCACCCCCGTGCCCAGCGCCGCGTAGACGAGGAAGCCGAAGAAGCTGGCGCCGGGGAATTCGACCCCGTAGGCGAGCATGCCGATCCCGACCAGGAGCAGGGTCATCATCAGCGCCTGCACGGTGGCCCGCAGCACCTGGGCGACGATGAAGGTCCAGGCCGGCATCGGCGTGCCGCGCAGCCGCTTCAGCTGACCGCGCTCGCGCTGCGTGGTCACCGTCACCGCCAGCGTGGTGAAGGTCGAGAGCGCCACCGAGTAGGCGACGATCCCGGCGGTGAAGTAGGACTGGGCGCTGAGCTTCAGCCCGGTCGGCAGGGTCACGCTCTCGCCGCCGTGGACGAAGATCGAGTTGAAGAGGACGAGGAAGACGAGCGGGAAGGCGATCGTGAAGACCAGCGTGCGCGGCGTGCGCAGCGCGACGACGATCGCCGCGCGGGTCTGGGCGAGGACCATGCCGCCGACGCTCACGGCGCCTCGCCTCCGCCGCCGGTCAGGTCGAGGAAGATGTCCTCGAGGCTCGGCCGCCGCACCTCGAGGTCCTGGAGCGCCGCGCCGCGCCGCTCGGCGAGGTCGAGCAGGCGGTGCAGGTCGGCCTGCGCCCGCTCGGTCTCGATCCGCAGCTCGCCGCCGTCGACGTGGACCGGCGCCGAGACGCTCGCCCGCACGTCCTCGACCCGCCGTTGAGCCGGAAGCCGATCACCGTGTGGCGGCCGAGGCTGGCGCCGAGCTCGCTCATCGGGCCCTCGGCGACGATCCGGCCTTCGCGCAGGATCGCCACGCGGTCGGCGAGGTGCTCGGCCTCGTCCATGTAGTGGGTGGTGAGGAAGACCGTCTTGCCGAGCTCCTTCAACCCCTCGATCATCGTCCAGGCCTCGCGCCGCGCGGTCGGGTCGAAGCCGGTGGTCGGCTCGTCGAGGAAGATCAGGTCGGGATCGCCGATCAGGCCGATGGCGACGTCGACGCGGCGCTTCTGCCCGCCGGAGAGCGAGCCGATCCGCTCGTCGCGCTTCTCCGCCAGGCCGACCAGGTCGACGGTCGCGTCGACCGGCCGCGGCGCCGGGTAGAAGGTGGCGAAGAGGGCGACCGCCTCGCGCACGGTGAGCAGTGGGTCGAGCTCGCACTCCTGCAGGACGAGGCCGACCCGAGCGCGCCACTCGCGGGTCGGCTGCCCGGGGTCGACGCCGAGCACGGCGACCTCGCCGTCGCTGCGCTCCCGGTAGCCCTCGAGGATCTCGATCGTCGTCGTCTTGCCGGCGCCGTTGGGGCCGAGGAAGCCGAAGACCTCGCCAACCCCGACTTCGAAATCGATCCCGGCGACGGCCTCGTGCTCGCCGTAGGACTTGCGCAGGCCGCTGACGCTGATCGCCGCTTCGCTCACCGCTTCAACCTAGCCAAAAGCGAGTGGGGCTTTCGCCGCACGAAGGTGGCGAAATTGATTTGCTAAACTAATTACCAAGGCTAATTAATGACTCCGAAGATCGCCGACACCACGCTCACCGACGCCGCCGCCCGGTTGCGGATGGCGATCGTGCGTACCTCGCGGCGGCTGCGCCAGGAGGCTGCCGAGGGTGGGGCGGAGCTGACCCCGACCGCCGTCTCGGCCCTCTCCACGATCGAGCGCCACGGGCCGCTGACCCCGAGCGAGCTGGCCGCCACCGAGCGGATCAAGCGGCCGACCGCGACCCGCATCGCGCGCGTCCTGGTCGAGGCGGGGCTGGTCGAGCGGGCGCCCGACCCGGCCGACGGCCGCAGCGCCCTGCTCAGCGTCAACGCCGCCGGCCGCGAGCGCCTGCGCCGCCTGCGCGGCCGCAAGAACGCCTACCTGGCGCGTCGCATGCGCGACCTGCCGGGCGAGGACCTGCGCACCCTGGAGCGTGCCGCCGAGATCCTCGAGGGGATCCTCGAGGAGGACCGGCCTTGAGCGCCGGTTTGCGCCGCAGCTTCAGCTCGCTCTCGGTCCCCAACTACCGTCGCTACTTCGCCGGGCAGCTGATCTCGCTCTCCGGCAACTGGATGCAGACCGTCGCCGCCCTCTGGCTGGTGCTCAGCCTCACCGGCAGCGGCATCGCGGTCGGCGCGACCACCGCGCTCCAGTTCCTGCCGATGCTCGCCTTCGGCGCCTGGGGCGGCTTGCTCGCCGACCGCTTCCCCAAGCGGCGGCTGCTGATGGTGACCCAGGCGCTGATGGCGCTCCCCGCGCTCGGGCTCTTCGCGGTCACCGCCACCGGCGTCGCCGCGACCTGGATGGTCTTCCTCGCGGTCTTCGCGATGGGCGCCGTCAACGCGGTCGACAACCCGACCCGGCAGAGCTTCGTGATCGAGATGGTCGGCCCCGACCGGGTCGTCAACGCGGTCAGCCTCAACAGTGTGATCGTCCAGGCGGCGCGGATCGTCGGCCCGGCGATCGCCGGGCTGCTGATCGCGATCCTCGGCGTCGCCCCCGCCTTCGCGCTCAACGCGCTGACCTTCGTGGCGATGATCCTCGCCCTGCGCGGCATGGACCCGCGCCAGCTGCGCGACGCCCCGCGCGCCGCCCGCGAGCGCGGCGCGATCCGCGCCGGCCTGCGCCACGTGCGCGCCACGCCGGAGCTCTTCGTGCCGCTGGCGCTGATGGCCCTGGTCGGCACCTTCGGCTTCAACTTCCAGGTCGTCCTGCCGCTGCTCGCCCGCTTCAGCTTCGACGGCGGGGCGGGGACCTACGCGGCCCTGGTCTCGGCGATGGGCGTCGGCTCGGTCGTCGGTGCCCTCGTCACCGGCGCCCGCGGCCGCACCGGCTCGCGCCTCATCGCCGGCGCGGCGCTCGCCTTCGGCGGAGCCGCCCTGCTTGCCGCCGCCGCTCCCCAGATGGCCTTCGAGGCAATCGCCCTGGTCGCCCTCGGCGCCGCCGCGGTCACCTTCGCCGCAACCATCAACTCCACCCTCCAGCTCGCCGTCGCCCCCCACATGCGAGGCCGGGTGATGTCCCTCTACTCGGTCGTCTTCCTCGGCTCCACTCCCATAGGAGGCCCCCTGACCGGCTGGCTCTCCCAAACCTACGACCCCCGCTTCGCCCTCCTGTTGGCAGCCGTCTCCGGCCTCTCAGCCGCCTGGGCGGCCCACGTCAGCTTCACCCGCATCCGAGCCCGCTCCAAGCAACCAACGACCCAAGAAGAACCGGCCGCCGCCTGAACCCTCCCGCTCGCGCCTTACCGGCCACCGCGGCCGCGCCAGAACCCAGGTAGCGCTCGGTCACGCCTGCGTAGCGGACGGGGGATACCCGCCGCGACGCTAGCCGTGCGCGGCGCAGTGCCGCTCGCTCGCGCCGCCGCGGCGGCTGAGCCAGAAGAGCGTCGTGAAGATGAACAGGCCGAGCACGTTGAGGGCGAGCTTGTAGTTGAGCTCGACCGAGCCGAAGACATCGGCGCGGGTCGGCCGCGCGCCCTCGGGGATCAGCCCCGCGAACCCGAAGACCAGGTCGACGATCAGCGCCGCCGCGACCATCGTCACGAACATCAGGGCGACGATCCGCACGGTGAAGGGCCAGCCGTAGAACTTGGCGTACGCGGCGACGATCGTCAGCACGATCAGGTCGGCGAAGATGAAGGCGATCACGCCGGCGAAGCTGATCCCGCCGGACCAGAGCACCGCCGCGAGCGGCACGTTGCCGACCGAGCAGACGAAGCTGAGAATCGCGATCAGCGGCCCGACCAGGACGTTCTCGATCGTCTGCACCGCGGGCGGGGCGTCGGTGACGAAGAGGAAGTTGAAGAAGTCGTTGCCGAGCAGGCCGATGAAGCCGGCAAGCAGGAAGCCGATCGAGATCTCCTTCCAGAGCATTCGCCAGTCGGAGCGGAAGTTGACCGCGACCGCGGTCCAGGACTCGGTCGAGGTGAGCTTCTCGCGCAGGCTCGCGCGGTCGTCGTCGCCCTCGCCGCCGTGCTCGTGCATGTCGGCTTTCTGGGCGGTGCGGGCGTGCTCGCGCGCCTGCTCTTCGAGCCGCGGTGAGACGAAGAGGCGCAGGGTCGCCGCCATCAGCACGATCAGGACGATCCCGCCGAAGTACTCGGCGAGCGCGAACTGCCAGCCGATCAGCACCCAGAGCACCAGGCCCAGCTCCCAGACCAGGTTGGTCGAGGCGAACTGGAAGGCGAGCGCGGTGGTCGCCGAGGCGCCCTTCTGGATCAGCGTCTTGGCGATTGAGATCGCCGCGTAGGAGCAGGACGAGGAGGCGGCGCCGAGCCCGGTCGCCAGCGCCACCGGCTTCGGGCCACGGCCGGCGAGGCCGGCCTCGATGCGCTCGCTCGGCACCCAGGCCTGGACGATTCCCGAGATCGCGAAGCCGAGCACCAGCGCCCACCAGACCTGGTAGGCCATCAGCAGCGACTGTTCGAGCCCTTCGAGGATCGTGCTGAGGACGCCGCCCATGGGCGCACCGTATCAGGTACCCCTAGGGGGTATAGACGATCAGCAGATCCCCAGCCGCCGCGAGCGCTCCGCCGCCCGCGCGACGATCTCCTCCAGCCCCGGCACGACCCCGCCGCGCATCAGCACCCGCCCGCCGACGACCGTCGTGTCGACGATCGACCCCGACGCCGCGTAGACCAGGTCCGAGTACAGCTCCCCAACCCCGAGCTCGTAGGACCCCGGCCGCAGCAGCAGGAAGTCCGCCGCCCCACCCTCGCGAACTGCATCGACTTCTCCTCCTGCTGGAGGGAGAATTCGATGCAGTTCGGCCGGGGCGGTGGCGCGGAGGAGGGGGGCGCGGGCGCCGGTGGCTATGGCCCAGGCCTCTTGGGCCGGGATCGCGGTGGCGTCGCGGGCGGCGTGGCGCTGGGAGAGGGCGAAGACCTTGAGGTCGGAGAGCAGGTCGAGCGAGTCGTTGGAGCCGGCGCCGTCCGTGCCGAGGCCGACCCGAACGCCGGCGCGCCGCGCCGCCGGATAGGGGAGGACGCCGCCGACCGCGAGCTTCATGTTGGCGACCGGGTTGGCGACCACGGTCGCGCCGCGCTCGGCGATCAGCTCGAGCTCGGACTCGTCGAGCCAGACGCCGTGGGCGAGCACCGTGCGCTCGCCGAGCATGCCGAGCCGGTCGAGGTAGGCGGCGGGCCGCAGGCCGTGGCGCTCTAGGCACTCGCGCACCTCGTCCTCGGTCTCCGAGAGGTGGATGTGGACGGCCACCCCGCGCTCGGCGGCGGTCTCGGCCGTCCAGCGCAGCAGCGCTTCGCTGACCGTGTAGATCGCGTGCGGGGCGAGCGCCGCCCCGACCTGCGGCGCGTGCCCGGCCAGCTCGTCGAGGTTGGCGATCGCCGTCGCCTTCATCTCCTCGGTGCCGCCCTCGACGTCGAAGAGCGGCCCGCCGATCGTCGCTCGCAGGCCGGCGTCGCGCACCGCGCGGGCGGTCGCGCCCGGGTGCCAGTACATGTCCCAAAAGCGGGTCGTGCCGGTGCGGATCATCTCCGCGCAGGCGAGCCGCGTGCCCCAGTAGACGTCCTCGGCCTCGAGCTTCGCCTCGACCGGCCAGATCTTCTCGCGCAGCCAGCGCATCAGCGGCAGGTCGCCGCCGTAGCCGCGAAAGAGGGTCATCGCCGCGTGGGTGTGGCCATTGACGAGCGGCGCGACCAGCGGCGCGCCCTCCGCCTCGATCGTCTCGTCGCCGGGCTTGGGCGTGACCTCCGGCCCGAGCGCGACGATCCGCCCCTGCTCGCAGCGCAGGCCGACTGCCTCGCCCTCGAGCAGCGCCCCGCTGACGGCGAGCGGCGCGCTCAACGTCCCACGGCGCCCAGTCGCGGCAGCGCTCCCGCCAGCCCCTCGCGCAGGCGCCGGGCGTTGGCGGCGCGGGCCGGCTCGAGCGCCTCGACCTCGACCGGCTCGGCGTCGAGCCCGTTGGCGAGGTTGTCGACCGCGCAGACCGCGGCGTAGGCGAGGCCGAGCTCGCGGGCGACGACGCACTCGGCGGCGATCGTCATCCCGACCACGTCGGCGTGCGGGGCGATCAGCCGAATCTCAGCCGGGGTCTCGAAGCGCGGCCCGATCGTCTGCCAGTAGACGCCGCCGTCGAGCAACGCGCCGCCGTCGCCGTCCGGCCAGGCCTCGAGCACCTCCCGCCGCCAGGCCGGGTCGAATCCCGGCGCGCTGTGGGCGCGCTCGTCGGCGAAGAGCGAGAGCCCGAGGTGCAGGGCGATGAAGTCGTTGGGACAGAGGAGGCTGCCGACCGGCAGCCCGGCGCGCAGCGAGCCGACCGAGGCCAGCGCCAGCACCCGGTCGCACCCCTGCTCGGCCAGCGGCCGCAGGTTCCCGACGTGGTCGATCTCATGCGGCAGCACGTAAGCGCGGCCGCCTCCCCCGTGCCGCTGCACGACCGCCGCTCCATGCTCCGCCGCCGCGGCAGCGACCGTCTCGCCCCCCGGCCCAAGCCCATTGCTCCCAATCACCACCGCCAGCCGCCCCATACGCCGCGATCCTACGGGGACGTGCCGTCCCTAAGCGGTCCGTATAGGTATCTAAGGGACGGCACGTCGGGCGAGGAAGGTGGCGGCCGCGGCGTCGTGGTCGACGATCGGGGCGGGGTAGTCGATCCGGCGGCGCTGGGACGAAGGCAGGCGCCAGGGCTCGTGGACGGCGCCGCCCTCGATCGCCTCCAGCTCGGGGACGTGGCGGCGCACGTACTCGCCCTCGGGGTCGAAGCGGCGCGCCTGGCGGATCGGGTTGAAGACGCGGTTGGGGCGCGTGTCGTTGCCGGTGCCCGCCACCCACTGCCAGTTGCCGGCGTTGTTGGCGATCTCTCCATCCGTGAGCAGGTCCTGGAAGTGGCGCTCGCCCCAGCGCCAGTCGAGGTAGAGGTCCTTGGTCAGGAAGGAGGCGGCGATCATCCGCGCGCGGTTGTGCATGCGCCCCTCGGCGGCCAGCTGGCGCATTGCCGCGTCGACGATCGGGTAGCCGGTCAGTCCCTCGCGCCAGGCCTCGAGCGCCCGCC
>Ga0210100_1000079_pt1 | contig 19653 bp, 18 predicted proteins | sample MayberryNW_TuleB_FD_185525 | JGI IMG/M metagenome (GOLD analysis project Ga0210100, IMG submission 185525) | Wetland microbial communities from San Francisco Bay, California, USA, that impact long-term carbon sequestration - MayberryNW_TuleB_D1... | ecosystem: Environmental > Aquatic > Marine >... | reverse complement strand
GCCCTGCACGCCGGCGGAGGCCGGGATCTCGGTTGAGGCGATCCGCGCGTTTGCCGAAGCGGGGACGCCGGTGCTCGGCGTCTGCCTCGGCCACCAGTCGCTGGTCGAGGCCTTCGGCGGGCGCACCGTCGTCGGCGACCCGATCCACGGCAAGGACGCCGAGATCGAGCACGACGGCCGCACGATCTTCGCCGGCCTGCCCAGCCCGCTGGTCGCCGGCCGCTACCACTCGCTGGTCGCCGACCCCGATCTGCCCGACGAGCTCGAGCTGAGCGCCAGCCTCGGCGAGGTGGTGATGGGCGCCCGCCACCGCGAGCTGCCCGCCGAGGGCGTCCAGTTCCACCCCGAGTCGGTCCTCACCCCCCAGGGCAAATCCCTGCTAGCGAACTTCCTCGGAGGCCCCCAATGAGCTTCCGGTGCGCCTTTGCTCGGCATAGACCACAAAAAGCGCACCGGAACGGGGAGGTGACGCGCGTTGACGCCGAATGACGTCGTCTGCCGGGCGATCGACGCGGTCTGCGCCGGGGATCACCTGACCGCCGACCATGCCGCGGCAGTGCTCGCCGAGATCATGGAAGGGCGAACCGGCGAGGTGCAGACCGGCGCCTTCCTGATCGCCCTGCGGGCAAAGGGAGAGACGGTCCCCGAGCTGGTCGGCCTGGCGCGCACGATGCGCTCGCTGGCGACGCCCGTGCGGAGCGCCCGCCACGACTTGGTCGACACCGCCGGGACCGGCGGCGGCCCCTCGACCTTCAACGTCTCGACCACCGCCGCCCTGGTCGCCGCCGCGGCGGGCTGCGCGGTCGCCAAGCACGGCAACCGCTCGAGCACCAGCAAGTGCGGCTCGGCCGAGCTGCTCGAGGCGCTCGGCGTCAACATCGAGCTCGAGGCCGAGCAGGTCGGCCGCTGCATCGACGAGGTCGGCTTCGGCTTCATGTTCGCGCCGCGTCACCACAAGGCGATGGCCCACGTCGTTCCCGTCCGCAAGGCGCTCGGCGTGCGCACGATCTTCAACTTCCTCGGCCCGCTGACCAACCCGGCCGGCGCTCGCCGCCAGCTGCTCGGCGTCTCCGACCGCCACTACCAGGAGACGATCGCCGAGGCCCTGGTCGGGCTGAGCAGCGAGCGGGCGATGGTGGTCGCCGCCGAGGACGGGGTCGACGAGATATCGATCTCGGCCCGCACTCGGGTGATCGAGGTCGAGGACGGCCGCACGGCCGAGCGCTTCGTCGAGCCGGGTGACTTCGGCTTCGCCGAGGCCGAGCTCGAGTACGTCGCCGGCGGCACGCCGGAGGAGAACGCCGCCGCTTCGCGGGCGGTGCTCGAGGGCGAGCCGGGACCGCGCCGCCACCTCGCGCTGATGAACGCCGGCGCCGCGATCTTCGTCGGCGGCCAGTCCGGGAGCCTCGGCGACGGGGTCGAGCGAGCGGCAGAGGCGATCGACTCCGGCGCCGCCCGCGAGTTGCTCGGGCGCCTGATCGCGGCGAGCGCCGCGCTCGCGGGTTAGGCTTCTCACCTCAAGTGGCGATGATCGAGCAGCTGATCTCGGTGGCGCGGGAAGGGGTCGAGGAGCGCCGCGGGCGGGTCCCGCGGGCGGACCTTGAGGGGCGCCTGTCCGCGCGCGGCGACGACCGGCCCTTCAGCGAGGCCCTGGTGCGCCCGGGCCTCTCGCTGATCGCCGAGTTCAAGCGCCGCTCGCCGAGCGCCGGGGAGATCTCGGCGACGGCCACGGTCGCCGAGCAGGTCGGCGCCTACGAGCGCGGCGGCGCCGCCGCGCTCTCGGTGCTCACCGACGAACGCCACTTCGGCGGCTCGCTCGAGGACCTGCGCGCGGCGCGCGCCGCCTGCGACCTGCCGATCCTGCGCAAGGACTTCGTCGTCGACCCCTACCAGCTCTACGAGGCGGCGGTCAACGGCGCCGACGCCGTGCTGCTGATCGTCCGCGCCCTCGACGACGAGCAGCTGCGGACGATGTACGACGAGGCGCGCGGGCTCGACCTCGACTGCCTGGTCGAGGTCCACGACGGCGAGGAGCTTCAGCGGGCGCTGGAGCTCGACGTCGACGTGATCGGGATCAACAACCGCGACCTCGACCAGGGCACGGTCGACGTCGCGACCACCTACGAGCTGCTCACCGACGTGCCGGCCGGCAAGACGATCGTCGCCGAGAGCGGCATCTCGACCAGGGCCGAGCTCGAGGAGCTGGAGCGGGTCGGGGTCGACGCGGTGCTGATCGGCTCGGCGCTGATGAGCGCCGACGACCCCGAGGCGAAGACCCGCGAGCTGACCGGCGCCGACGAGAACACCCACGAGCACCACCTGCCCTGAGGCATTTAGCGCCGCCTTCAGGGTTGTTTAGGAAACGCTGAGGAATCGCCTCTAGGGTCTGTGGCCATGAAGCGGATCTTCGGAAGTCCATTCGGCTCGGCGCTCCTCGGCGGCCTCGTCGTCGCCGCCTTCTTCGCGATCGCGATCTCGGCGGGATGGATCGACGCGAAGAGCAGCGGAACCGCGACGCTGCCGCAGCCGCTGGCGACGCCCGTGGCCAGCAAGGAAAGCGGCGAAGACACCAACGCGGTCAACCAGATCTACCGCCGCGACGGCCAGGGCGTCGCCTTCGTCGAATCGACGCTCGCCCCCGAAGAAAGCTCCTCCACGCCCTTCAGCCCCTTCGGCGAAGAAGAATCGAGCGGCGGCGGGATCGCCACCGGCTCGGGCATCGTGATCGACACCGAAGGCCATGTGCTCACCAACAATCACGTGATCGACGGCGCCACCAAGATCGAGGTCAAGCTCGGCTCCTCGGAAACCGAGCTGAAGGCCGAAGTGGTCGGCACCGACCCGGCCAGCGACATCGCCCTGCTCAAGGTCAACGCACCCGAAGACCAGCTGCACCCGCTGGCTCTCGGCGACTCCTCGAAGATGCGGGTCGGCGACCCGGTGGTCGCGATCGGCAACCCGTTCGGCCTCGACCGCACGGTGACCAGCGGCATCGTCTCCGCCCTGCAGCGCCAGATCCAGGCGCCCAACGGCTTCTCGATCGACCACGTGATCCAGACCGACGCGGCGATCAACCCGGGCAACTCGGGCGGCCCACTGATCAACGCCAAGGGCGAAGCGATCGGCATCAACTCGCAGATCGAGACCGGCGGCGGCAGCAACGGCAACGTCGGCATCGGCTTCGCGATCCCGATCAACACGGCGCGCGAAGTCGTCAACGAAATCGAGAAGAACGGCAAGGTCGAACACGCCTACCTCGGCATCAACGGCGGCTCGATCACCCCGGCGCTCGCCAAGGCCGTCAACCTGCCGGTCGAAAAAGGCGTGCTCGTCGCCGAAGTCGTCAAGGGCGGGCCGGCCGACAAGGCCGGGCTCAAGGGCGGCTCCACCGAAGCGACGATCGAAGGCGCCAGCTTCAAGCTCGGCGGCGACATCATCACCGAAATCGACGGCAAGGAAGTCGACTCGATGGAACAGCTGATCGAAGCCGTCAACTCCGCCAAGCCGGGCGACAAGATGGAACTGACGGTCCTCCGCCACGGCGAAACGAAGCAGGTCGACGTGACCCTCGGCAACCGGCCGAACTCGGTCAAATAGTCGCTCGCGTACCCTGCGGGTGTGCGCGTAAAGATCTGCGGGATCACCAACCTCGATGACGCGGCCGAGGCCGTGCAGCTCGGCGCCTGGGCGATCGGGCTGATCCACTACGACCGCAGCCCGCGCCACTGCCCGCCGGACGAGGCGGCGGCGATCTGCGCAGCCTTCCGGCGCAAGTGCGAGGTGGTCGGCGTCTTCGTCAACCCCGAGCTCGACGAAGTGGCGAAGGCGGTCGAGGGGGCCGGGCTGACGATGGTGCAGCTGAACGGCGCCGAGGGCCCGCAGCTCTGCGCCGAGGTCGCGCGGCGCACGGGGGTCAAGGTGATCAAGGCGATCCACGTCGCCAGCGCCGCCGAGATCCACGCCGCCGAGGCCTTCCGCACCGACTTCCACCTCTTCGACCGGCGCGGGCGCGGGCTCTGGGGCGGCACCGGGCAGAGCTTCGACTGGACGCTGCTCAAGGGGCATCGGTCGGAGGTCCCAGCGATCGTCGCCGGCGGCCTGCGCCCCGACAACGTCGCCACCGCGATCGAGCTCACCCACCCCTACGCGGTCGACGTGGCGAGCGGCGTCGAGGCCGAGCCGGGCCGCAAGGACCACGCCGCGATGGCGGCCTTCTTCGAGGCGGCGCGCGGCGCCGGCGTCGCGCCGGCATGAGCACGGTCGAGACGCACTTCGGTCCCTACGGGGGGCGCTACGTGCCCGAGACGCTGATCGCGGCGCTCGACGAGCTGACCGCGGCCTGGGAGGAGGCGCGCGAGGACCCGGCCTTCAACCAGCGCCTGCGACTCCTGCATCGCGACTTCATCGGCCGGCCGACGCCGCTCTACCTGGCCGAGCGGCTCTCCGAGCGGGCCGGGCGGCGCGTCTACCTGAAGCGCGAGGACCTCGCCCACACCGGCGCCCACAAGATCAACAACGCGATCGGCCAGGCCCTGCTCGCCGAGCGGATGGGCAAGCGGCGGATCATCGCCGAGACCGGCGCCGGCCAGCACGGCGTCGCCACGGCCACCGCCTGCGCCCTGTTCGGCCTCGAGTGCGTCGTCTACATGGGCTCCGAGGACATCCGCCGCCAGCGGCCCAACGTCGAGCGGATGGGGCTGCTCGGCGCCGAGGTGGTGGCGGTCGAGGCCGGGGCGCGGACCCTGAAGGAGGCGGTCAGCGCGGCGATCCGCGACTGGGTCGCCAGCGTCGCGACGACCCACTACGTGATCGGCTCCGCGGTCGGCCCGGCGCCCTTCCCGGCGCTGGTCCGCGACCTTCAGCGGGTGATCGGCGAGGAGGCGCGCGAGCAGGCGCTCGCCGCCGAGGACGCCCTGCCGTCGCGGGTGATCGCCTGCGTCGGCGGCGGCTCCAACTCGATCGGCATCTTCACCCCGTTCATCGAGGACGAGGGGGTGGCGCTGATCGGGGTCGAGGCGGCGGGCGAGGGCCTCGACACGGGCCGCCACGGCGCCTCGCTGGGGGCGGGCGCGACCGGCGTCCTGCACGGCTCGCTCTCCTCGGTGATCGCGGACGCCGAGGGTCAGATCCTCGAGGCGCACTCGGTCTCGGCCGGTCTCGACTACCCGGGCGTCGGCCCCGAGCACGCCTGGCTGCGCGACAGCGGCCGCGCCAGCTACGTCTCGGTCACCGACGCGCAGGCGCTGGCCGCCTTTGCCGACCTCTGCCGGATGGAGGGGATCATCCCCGCGCTCGAGTCGTCCCACGCGATCGCCTGGCTCTTGGAGAACGGCGGTGGCGAGGGCTATGACGTGCTTTGCCTCTCGGGGCGGGGGGACAAGGACCTGGCCGAGTACATGGAGCGCACCGGTGCCTGAGGCGACCGTGACTGGCGCTGAGCGGATCGCCCTTGCATTTGGGAAAGCTCGGGAGGAGGGGCGGGCGGCGTTGATGCCCTATCTGATGGGTGGCTTCCCCGATCTTGAGACGTCGAAGGCCGTCGCGCTGGCGTATGCGGAATCGGCGGATTTGGTTGAGCTTGGGGTGCCGTTCTCCGACCCGCTGGCCGACGGGCCGACCATTCATGCCGCGGCCACTGCCGCTCTGGAGGCGGGAGCTTCCCTCGAGACGGCAATGGAGCTTTGCGATGCGATCTCCCAACGGGTGCCGGTTGTGTTCATGGTCTACGCGAACATGGTGCTGGCGCACGGTGGGGCGGGGGAGTTTGCCCGGCGGGCGCTCGCGGCGGGGGCGGCCGGGGCGATCGTGCCCGATCTGCCGCTCGAGGAGGCGGAGCCCGTCCGGGGGGCGTTTCGGGACGCGGGGCTGGCGCTGGTGCCGCTGGTCGCCCCAACCACTCCGGCCGGGCGCCGGGCGCGGATCTGCGCCGCGGCCGAAGGTTTCGTCTACGTCGTCTCCACGGTGGGCACGACCGGCGAGCGCGAGGCGATCCCGGCGGAGCTCGCCGACCTCGTCGCCGCGACCAGGGAAGAGGCCGAAGTGCCGGTCGCGGTCGGCTTCGGGATCGGCACGCCCGCCCAGGCCGCCGAGGTCGGGCGGCTCGCCGACGGGGCGATCGTCGGCAGCCGGCTGGTCCGCGCCGCGGGGGAGGGCGGCAGCCCGGCGGCGGCGCGTGAGGCGGTCGACTCGTTCCTGCGCGAGACCCGGGCCGCCCTCGCCGCCGCGTAGCCGCCGTGCCGGTTAGGATGCGGCGCGCATGGGAATGACGATCACAGCCTTTCTCGCCCTCGCCGCGACGCTGATCGTCTACGCCGTGCTCGGCCAGGGCGGCGGCGTCTCCGGCCTGATCTTCTTCGGCATCCTCCTGCTCGGCGCGACGATCCAGGTCTTCAAGCCCAGCTCCTGAGCTAGGCGCGGGTCGCCACCACCTCGAGGTATTCCGGTTCGAGCACCAGAGCGCGGTCGGCCGCGGTGTTGCCCTCTTCGAGGAAGGCGCGCAGGTCGGCCTCCAGCGCCGCCTCGCCCTCCGGACCGACGCGTTCGAAGGCGACCTTGGTCGGGCCGAAGTAGCTGCGGAAGAACTCCAGCCAGTGATCGACCGAGCGGAACGTCTGGCGCGAGCGCTTGCGCTCGATCCGCAGGTCGGAGATCCCGTCGCCGAAGTACTCGCGCAGGTGCTCCTCGGTGCCCCAGAGCAGCGGCGGCTTGACGCCGGGCGGCGGCGGCACGTGCTTGGCGACCGTCATGAACATGGTGCCGATGCCGCTGTCGGGTACCCAGTTCGCCATCCCGATCCGGCCGCCGGGCTTGGTCACCCGCAGCAACTCGGCCGCGCAGCGCTCGTGGTCGGGGGCGAACATCGCGCCGAAGATCGACATCGTCACGTCGAATTCCCCGTCGCCGAAGGGCAGCGCCTCGGCATCGGCCTCGACGAACTCGATCTCGAGCCGCTCCGCCGCCGCACGCTCGCGACCGCGCTCGAGCAGCGCCGGCACGTAGTCGGCGCCGACCACGCCGCCCCAGGAGCGCCGCGCCGCGGCGATCGCCCCGTTGCCGCTGCCGCAGGCGACGTCCAGGACCCGCTCGCCGGGCACGATCTCCAGCGCCTCGGCCAGGTCCTCGGCCACCTTCATGATCAGGCTGGCGACCATCGCAAAGTCGCCCTCCGACCAGGTCTTCTGCTGCGCCGCCTTGACCGCTTCCAAATCCACCGCGTCACTCATCGTCTCTCCTCGCGCATTCGCTCTCCGGGTTGCGAACTGCATCGACTTTTCCCTCCAGCAGGTAGAAAAGTTGATGCAGTTCGGCTTTCGCGAACGAAACTAGCGCGTTGGGCCGGGAGCGTCACTGGCTAACCTGGGGGCGATGCGGATTGGAGTGCTGACCGGTGGGGGGGACTGTCCCGGGCTGAACGCGGTGATCCGGGCGATCGTCCGCAAGGGGGTCGAACGCTGCGGCCACGAGTTCGTCGGCTACCGCGACGGCTGGCGCGGGCCGCTGGAGGGCGACAGCGCGCCGCTCGGGGTGCCGGAGGTGCGCGGCATCCTGCCGCGCGGCGGCACGATCCTTGGCGCCTCGCGGACCAACCCCTTCAAGCAGGACGGCGGCGCCGAGCGGATCGTCGCTCGCCTGCGCGAGGACGGCGTCGACGGGCTGATCGCGATCGGCGGCGAGGACACGCTGGGCGCCGCGGCCCGGCTTCACGACGAGCACGGCGTGCCCGTGGTCGGCGTGCCGAAGACGATCGACAACGACCTCAGCGCCACCGACTACACCTTCGGCTTCGACACCGCCGTCAACATCGCGATGGAGGCGATCGACCGGCTGCACACCACGGCCGACAGCCACCACCGGGTGCTGATCGTCGAGGTGATGGGCCGCCACGCGGGCTGGATCGCCTTCCACGCCGGCCTGGCGGGTGGCGCCAACGTGATCCTGATCCCCGAGCTGCCCTTCGACCTCGACCGCGTCTGCGAGCTGGTCGGCCGCCGCCTCGAGGCCCACTTCGCGCCGATCGTCGTCGTCTCCGAGGGCGCCCAGCCGGTTGGCGGCATACCGGAGACGCAGGACTCCTCGCTCGACGCCTTCGGCCACGTCCGCCTCGGCGGCATCGCCCACTGGCTCGAGGGCGAGATCGAGCAGCGCACCGGCAAGGAGACGCGGGCGACGGTGCTCGGCCACGTCCAGCGCGGCGGCACGCCGACGGCCTTCGACCGGGTGCTGGCGACCCGTTTCGGCCTGCACGCGATCGATGCGGTGGACGCGGGGGAGTGGGGCAAGATGACGGCGTTGCGCGGCATCGACATCCAGCTGGTCGGGCTCGACGAGGCTGTGGCCAAGCTGAAGACGGTGCCGCCGGAGCTTTACGGCGAGGCGGAGGTGTTTTTTGGCTAGGCGGGGGGAGGGTCTGGCGCCCCTCCCCAAAACGCTCGCCGGGAGGCTCGCTTGAGTGTTTTGGGGAGGGGCGCCAGACCCTCCCCTGCCTTGCCCAAGACAGCTGCCTTGCTGGGCGCTCTGGCGGTCTTCGGGATGCTTGTGGTGGGTTGTGGCGGGGGGGAAGGGGTTGCTTCGGGAGCGACGGTGGCGGCTTACGTGGAAGCTCCCCTCTGTGCCGGCGCTCGAGAAGAGCTCGGTAGGGCTCATGGGAGGGCTGGGGAAGTTCGGGTTCGCGCGATCTGCCTACCGAGCCCACAGGAAGCCAAGAAGCTCAATCTCGCAACGGTGGGAGCCAACGCTCGTCGCGCCACGGAGGATTCCACAGCTGTGGCTTACCTGGAAGCTTCCGAACCCAGACGAGCGCCATTCACCCGTTCGATCCTCGAAACCGCCCAGATCCCCTGGCTTCGCTCAAGCTCGGGCGAAAGCGCGATGGCTCGCCTCCTCAAGCTCATAGAAGCCGCCGGCAGCGGCTCCCTCAGAACCCAGCTCCGCGAAGCCCTGAATCAGGCTTGAGCTTCCGCTGGGGGTTCGTCGGTCTTGGGCAAGGCGAAAGGGGTCGGGCGCCCCTCTCCAAAACACTCAAGCGAGCCTCCCGGCGAGCGTTTTGGGGAGGGGCGCCCGACCCCCTCTGTCTAGGACTGGAGCAACTCCTCCAGCGCCCCGTCCAAGTCCGGATGCCGGAACTCGTAACCGAGGTCGAGCGCTCGGCGGGGGATGACCCGCTGGCCGCCTCGCAGCACTGCCCCGAACTCTTTGCCGTACATCGCGTCCAGCGCCAGGCCCGGAACCGGCACGACGGCGGGGCGGCCGAGGGCTTTGCCGAGGGACTTGGAGAAGTCGCGGTTGGTCGCCGGGTTGGGGGCGGTCGCGTTGATCGTGCCGGCCACCGAGTCGTCGTCCAGCGCCCAGAGCAGGAGGCCGACCTCGTCGTCGACGTGGATCCAGGAGACGTACTGCTCGCCGCCCGCCAGCGGGCCGCCGACGCCCAGCTTGAAGGGCCCCAGGAGCTGTTTGAGGAAGCCGCCGCGCGGGTCGAGCACGTGGCCGGTGCGGACGACGACGAGGCGCACGCCGCTCGCCTCGACCTCGTGGGCGGCGCGCTCCCACTCGCGGGTCACCTCGGCGTCGAAGCCCTCGCCGGACTCGCTCGACTCGTCGACGATCGCCGCGCCGCGGTCGCCGTAGTAGCCGATCGCCGACTGGTTGACCAGCACCCGCGGCTTGCGCTCCAGGCCCGCGATCGCGCCGACCAGGTTGTGGGTGCCGGTGCGGCGGCTCTCCATGATCCGCTGCTTGGCCTCGTCGGTCCAGCGCTGGTTGATCTTCTCGCCGAGCAGGTTGACGACCCCGTCGACCCCCTCGAAGGCCTCGGCGGGCGGTCGTTCGAGCGTCGGCTCCCAGGCGTGCCAGGAGACGCTCGGGTTGGTGCGCCGCGCCCGTTTCGGGTCGCGCGTCAGCCCCACCACCGTGTCGCCCCGCACCAGCAGCGCGTCGCAGAGCGCCGACCCGATGAATCCGCTGGCTCCGCTGACGAGGACCTTCACGGCTGCCGGGCGACCTCCACCGTGGAGAAGGTGCCGGTCTCCTCGTTGAAGCGGGCGATCCCCTCGCGCTTGGCCTCCTCGACCACGGCTTCGGCGACCTTCGGCGCCACTTCGCGGTTGAAGACGCTGGGGATGATGTAGTCCTCGGAGAGGTCCTCCTCGGAGACCGCCATCGCGATGCCCTTGGCCGCGGCCAGCTTCATCTCCTCGGTGATGTTGGGCGAGCCGGCGTCGAGCGCGCCGCGGAAGACGCCCGGGAAGGCGAGCACGTTGTTGATCTGGTTCGGATAGTCGGAGCGGCCGGTGGCCATGATCCGCACGTAGGGGGCGGCGTCCTCGGGCATCACCTCGGGGGTCGGGTTGGCCATCGCGAAGACGATCGCGTCGTCGTTCATCTTGCCCAGCGACTCGGCCTCGATCAGGCCGGGGCCGGAGAGGCCGATGAAGAGGTCGGCGCCCTCGATCGCCTCGTTGGGGCCGCCGCTGCGCTTTTCCGGGTTGGAGTTCTCCGCGTACCAGCGCTTGATCCCGCTCATCTCACCGGATTCGTAGTCGGGGCGATCGGTCGAGAGCGCGCCCTGGCGGTCGCAGCCGACGATGTTGGTGACCCCGCTGGCGAGCATCATCTTGGTCACCGCTACCCCGGCGGCGCCCAGCCCTACCATCAGCACGCGCAGCTCCTCGATCGGCTTCTCGACGATCTTCAGCGCGTTGAAGAGGGCGGCCATCGTGACGATCGCGGTGCCGTGCTGGTCGTCGTGGAAGACCGGGATGTCGAGCGATGCCTTGAGCCGTTCCTCGATCTCGAAGCAGCGCGGCGCGGAGATGTCCTCAAGGTTGATGCCGCCGAAGGTCGGCGCGATCAGTTCCACCGCCTTGATGATCTCCTCGGCGTCCTGGGTGTCGAGGCAGATCGGGAAGGCGTCGACCTGGGCGAACTCCTTGAAGAGCATCGCCTTGCCCTCCATCACCGGCATCGCCGCCTCCGGGCCGATGTTGCCGAGCCCGAGCACGGCGCTGCCGTCGGAGACGACCGCGACGGTGTTCTTCTTGATCGTGTACTCGAAGGCCTTGGCGCGGTCCTCGGCGATGTCCTGGCAGACGCGGGCGACGCCCGGCGTGTAGGCCATCGAGAGGTCGTCGCGGGTCTTCAGCGGGTACTTGTTCTCGACCGTGATCTTGCCGCCGCGGTGCATCTGCATCGTGCGGTCGACGTAGTCGAGCACCTTGGCGCCGCGGGTCGAGCCGATTCCGCGCAGGATCCGCTCCCAGTGCTCGCGGTCCTGGGCGTCGATCGTGAACTCGCGCACCCGCTTGCCCTCGCCGCCGGCGCCCGGCACCAGGTCGACGCCCTGCAGCTGGCCGCCGGCCTCGGCGATCGCCGCGGTCAGCTTGCCGAGCGGCTCCTGCCGCGCGTCGAGCTCGACCCGGATCGTGACGCTGTATTGGGCGCTAACTGCCATGAGGGCAGCTATCGAATCAGATTCGGGACGCCTGCCTGCGTGAGGTTCTTCTCGCGAGGGGGGAGAGTTTCGGCCGCTGAGCCCTTAGAAGGCCATGCAAAACGCAAGCGCGGTTCTCCATATGCCCGCCCAGCCCGTAGATATACGCGCGTTCCGCCGCAAGACGACGTATCCTCGTCGCATGGGAAAGCGCACATCATTGATACTCGATCCACCCCTGCTGGAGCGCGCGGCGGATGTCCTCGGCACGAAGGGAGCCACGGACACCGTGCGCGCGGCGCTCGAAGGCGTCGTTCGCCAGGCCGCCCTGGAGCGCCTCGCCCAGTGGGAGTTCCCGGACGATGCCCTCGACCGGCTCTGGGAGATGCGCAAGCCCCGCACGTTCGAATTCGAGTGAGCGGCGACGTGGCTTATCTGGCGGACACGAGCGCCTGGCTGCTGGCGCGGCGACGCGACGCGCCCGAGGATCTGAGGAGCTCGTTCGGTCGCCTCGTCTCGGCCGGGCAGATCGCGATCTGCGGCCCGGTCCAGTGGGAGCTCCTGCACAGCACCAACAACGCCGAGGAGTACGGGGCTCTGCGGCGAGTCCTCGGCGCCTTGGACGCAGCGCCGTTCGCCGAGGCCGACTGGCAGCGCGCCCTTGACATTGCCCAGCAGCTCGCCGAGAAGGGCGGCTCCCTGCACCGCGCCCCGTCGCTGACCGACGCGGTCGTAGCTGTAGCCGCCCAGCGCGCCGAGCTCACCGTCCTCCACTACGACAAGGACTTCGACCTGATCGCCGAGGTAACCGGCCAGCCCTGCGAGTGGATCGCCCCCAAGGGCGCGGTCTAAACGTCCAGGGCGAGAGAAATCGGTCCGGCTGGCGTTCTGTGGGTATGAGAAGAGGCGGATTGATCCTGGTTGGGGCCCTCGCATTGCTGATCTCGTGCTCGTTCGGAGCGCAGACGGCGTCGGCGGACGAAGCGGCGACGATCTACAACCCGAGCACGGTCTTCGCGATCGATCTGACGTTGCCGAAGGCCTCCGAAGAAGAACTCGAAGCCGAACCGACCGACCACTACGTCGAAGGGACGCTGACGATCGGCGAAACCGAAGGCACGCCGGGGACCGTGAAGTCACCGCCCTTGGTCGACGGGGTGACCGTCGGCATCCGGCTCAAGGGCAGCGAAGGCGGCTCGCTTCGGCCGCTCGCCACGGGCAAGTCGGCCTTCAAGGTCAAGTGCAATTTCGTCTCGAAGTCCGACCGCTGCCTCGGCCTCAAGAAGATGACGCTCAACAACATGGTCCAGGACCCCTCGATGGTCCATGAGACCTTGGCCTATGCGGCATTCGGCGCCGCGGGAGTTCCGGCCGAGCGCACCGGCTTCGCCTACGTGCGCGTCAACGGGAACGATTTCGGCGTCTACCTGAACGTCGAGACGCCGGACGACGTCTTCCTGGAACGCGAGTTCGGCGAATTCCACAAGCACGAACAGCACCTCTACGAGGGCGAAGACGGGCACGACGTGAAGCCGGGGGAAGCCGAAGATTTCGAAGTGGACGAGGGCGACGAAGGGCCGGGGAGCATCGGCGACCTCGAAGCCCTGATCGAAGCGGTCGACGCCGAACCGGCCGAAGGCGAAAGCTGGTCCGAACACGTCGCCCCCTACGTCGACCTTCCCGAGATGACGAAGATGTGGGCGGTCGAGAAGTACATCGACCACTGGGACGGCTACTCGGGCCATACCGAAGCTGGTCTGCGGCCGAACAACTACTACCTCTACAGCGAAACTTCGGGCCGCTTCCAGATGATCCCCTGGGGCGCCGACCAGACTTGGATCCCGACGATCGGGGTCGGGATGCCCTGGCGCGAAGTCACCTTCGACGGCGAAGGCGGCGTGCTCTTCGACAAGTGCGTCGAAGACGAATCCTGCTTCCGGCTCTACTGGGAAGCGCTCAACGACGTGACGAGCGCGATCGCAGCTCTCGGCCCCCGCGCCCTGGCCGAAAGCACCGCCGAACTGCTCGAACCCTGGCAGGCGGAAGAACGCTCCAAGGCGCCGACGCGCGCCGAATTCGACGAAGGAGAAGTCGAAGACGGCGTCAACGAAAGCCTCGCCTTCATCGACAGCCGCCAGGAAGAAGCCGAAGACTGGCTCGCCGCGAACGAACCTCCCGAACTTCCGGCCGAAGAAGAAGAAGAAGGCGAAGGAGCGGAAGGAGGAGATGGCGAAGCCGGCGGCAAGCAGCCGTCGTCGTCCTCCGCGCAGTTGCCCACGGTGACCGTTCCCGCTCCGTCGGGGCCCGTCGGTCCCGGCGTCCACGTCGGTCGTCTCAGCCGCCTCGGCCGCAGGCTCGACGTCAGCTTGCGGCTCGAACGGCCGGCCGCTGTCGCGATGCAGGTGACGACCGGGACCAGGCACGGCCGGCGCAGCGCCTGCAGGACCCGGATCGCCCCGGCCGCAGCCGGCAAAGTGGAACTGCGGTGCCGGCTCTCGAAGGCGGTCCTGAGGCGACTGCGCAGACACGCCCTCCCGCTGCGCGTCACGATCGAGGTCACCTTCGTCGACGGCGAGGTGAGGCGATTCTCCCGTCGGGTCGGACTGCGCCACGCCGACGCCCGCTGAGCGAGCCGCCTACTGCACGAAGGCGCTCAGGGCGACGCCCACCTCGGACGCGCTCAGCGGCCCGAATCGCAGCGTCCACCCGCCGCCCAGCTCCTGCCGGAAGGAGTGGCGGACGCCGCTGCCGCGCAGCCCCTCGACGTGCCGCTCGGCGCGTTCGTAGCCGCTCGATCCCTGAAACGTCGCATCGAGCCCATAGCGGCCGTCGTCCATCGGCCAGATCGTCATCTTGTCCGGAACCGGCCCAGCCTGCGTCGGAATCCTGGAAGCTTCCACCGCATCCGAATCGGCCACTCAAGCTCCATCCTTAAATCGTCGGCAACGTCACCGTTCAGGGTCTGTCTGGGACGCGGTCGGGACAGGCCGGTGGACGCCTCCTCCCAAAACACTCAAGCGAGCCTCCTGGCGAGCGTTTTGGGAGGAGGCGTCCACCGGCCCCTACCTTCCGCGACCCCGACGCCACATAGAGTGAGCGCCGATGGCCGACGCCGCCCATGAGCTCTTCCTGATCGACGGCAACTCACTCGCCTACCGGGCCTTCTTCGCGCTGCCGGAGTCGATCGCGACCAGCGACGGGCGGCCGACGAACGCGATCTACGGGCTGGCCTCGATGCTGGTCAAGATCATCGACGAGCACGCGCCGGCGGGGGTGGTGGTCGCCTGGGACGCGGGCTGGTCGGGGCGCGAGAAGACCTTCGAGGAGTACAAGGCACAGCGCAAACCGCGGCCCGACCTGCTGCGCGAGCAGTGGCCGAATCTGATGCCGCTGGTCGAGGCCTTCGGCTACACCAACGTCAGGGTCGAGGGCTACGAGGCCGACGACGTGATCGCTTCGCTGGCGAGGCAGGCGCGCGAGGCGGAGATCCCGGTGATGGTCGTCACCGGCGACCGCGACGCCTACCAGCTGGTCGGCGAGGGGATACGGGTGATGAGCACCTCGCGGGGGATCACCGAGACCAAGGTCTACGACACGGCCGCGGTCGAAGAGCGCTACGGGGTGCCGCCGGAGCGGATCGTCGACCTGATGGGCCTGCGCGGCGACACCTCCGACAACATCCCCGGCGTCCCGGGGATCGGCGAGAAGATCGCGACCCAGCTGCTGCAGAAGTTCGGCGACCTCGAGGGCGTGCTCGCCTCGGTCGAGGAGATCTCCGGCGCCAAGCGCAAGCAGAACCTCACCGAGCACGCCGAGGACGCGCGCATGTCCAAGCAGCTGGCGACGCTCCACTACGACATCGAGACCGGCGTCGACCTGGGCGAGGTGATGGCCGCCGAGCCCGACCGCGGCGCCCTGCGCGAGTTCATGCGCGAGTTCGAGCTGCGCGCCGTGCTCGAGCGGCTCGAAGAGGCGCTGCCGGAGGGCAAGGCGGTGCCCGGGCGCAGGGTCAAGACCGAGCTCGAGGTCGAGACCGTCGAGGGGAGTCCGGCGGACCTGAGCGCGGGGGGGGAGCCCTTGGCCCTGGCGATCGGCGGCGACGGCTGGGCGGCGGCCGACGGCGAGCGGATCGTCAAGGGGGTGTCGAGCCTCGACGAGCTCGCCGTCGCGCTACCCGCGCGCGAGCTCGTCGCCCACGACGCCAAGTCGCTCGGCGGCGGGCGCCACGGGCTGCTGGCCGCCGCCGCCCGCGAGGGCGTCGAGCTGCGCCTCGAGCACGACACGATGCTCGCCGCCTACCTGCTCGAGCCCCAGCGGCGCACCTACGAGCTGACCGAGCTGGCGGCCGACGCCGGCATCGGCCTCGCCGGGGAGGCGTCCGCGGCGGGCGGCGAGGACGACGGCCAGCTCTCGCTCGACGGCGAGGAGGGCGAGGCCGGCCTCGACCCGGCCGAGGAGGCGCGGCTGGTCGGAGCGCTCGCCGATGCGCAGCGGCCGCGGATCGCCGATCTGGGGCTCGGCAGCCTGCTTCACGAGGTCGAGCTGCCGCTCGTCCACGTGCTCGCCGCGATGGAACGCGAGGGCCTGAAGCTCGACGCCGAGCGCCTCGCCGAGGTCGGCGCCGGCTTCGGCGAGCGGATCGCGACGCTCGAGAAGGAGATCTTCGAGCTCGCCGAGGAGGAGTTCACGATCGGCTCGCCGCAGCAGGTCGGCCGCATCCTCTTCGAGAAGCTCGGCCTGACCCGCAAGCGCCGCGGCAAAACCGGCTACTCGACCGACGCCCGGGTGCTCGCCCAGATCCGCGAGGAGCACCCGATCGTCGAGAAGATCGAGCACTGGCGCGAGCTGACCAAGCTGAAGAACACCTACCTCGACTCGCTGCCCGAGCTGATCGACCCGGAGACCGGCCGCGTGCACACCACCTTCAATCAGGCGTCGACGACCACCGGCCGCCTCTCCAGCACCAACCCCAACCTCCAGAACATCCCGATCCGCACCGAGATCGGCCGCCCGGTGCGCGCCTGCTTCGTCGCCGAGAAGGGTCATGAACTGCTCTCCGCCGACTACAGCCAGGTCGAGCTGCGGGTGCTCGCCCACGTCGCCGAGGAGGAGGTGCTGAAAGAGATCTTCCGCGCCGGCGAAGACGTGCACGCGGCGACCGCCGCGGAGGTCTTCGAGATCTCGCGCGAGGACGTCGACGTCGGCCAGCGCTCGAAGGCGAAGATGGTCAACTTCGGCATCGTCTACGGGCTCACCGGGTTCGGCCTCGCCGACCGGCTCAACATCCCGCGCAAAGAGGGCGAGGAATTCGTCGTCCGCTACCTGGAGCGCTTTCCCGCCGTGCGCGCCTTCCGCGAGCAGGTGGTCGAGCGGGCGCAGGAGGAGGGCTACGTGAAGACCCTGATGGGACGGCGGCGGGCGATCCCCGAGCTGCGCTCGGCCAACCCGAACACGCGCCGCCTGGGCGAGCGGCTCGCGGTCAACACCGTGATCCAGGGCACCGCCGCCGACATCATCAAGGTGGCGATGGTGCGCTGCCGGCGGGCGCTGGCGGCGCGGTAGAGCTGGTGCGGCGCGAGATGTGCGCTGCCTACCGGCTCGACCCGCCGCTCGAGGTCGACATCGGCATCGGCCGCGACTGGCTGGAGGCGAAGTGAGGCGCGGCCGTGGATAGGGGGCTGGCGGTGGTCCTCACCGCCCTCGCGGGCGGGCTGATCGCCCTGCAGGCGCCGATCAACGCCGGCCTGGGCCGCTCGACCGGGAGCCTGCCGGCGGCGCTCGTCTCCTTCAGCGTCGGCGCCCTGGCGCTGGCGGCGATCGTCGTGCTCAGCGGCAACGCGGGCGGACTCGGCTCGCTGAGCGGCGTCAGCTGGTACTACCTGCTGGGCGGGCTGCTCGGCGCGATCTACGTCACCAACGCGCTGATCGCGGTCTCCTCGATCGGCGCCGGCGGGGTGGCGGCGGCGACGATCACCGGCCAGCTGGCCGCCGCCGTGGCGATCGACCGGCTCGGTCTATTCGGCCTCAACCAGGTCCCGCTCAGCCCCGGGCGGCTGATCGGCGTCGCCCTGCTGATCGCCGGCACCCTCCTGGTCGTTCGCTGAGCCCGCCGGCCGCGATCCGGCGAACTCCGGCGGCGCGATCTCCAGGTAGTGGCCGAAGGACCACTCGACCAAGCGCCTGGCGCTGAGCAGGCGGAGCAGCGGGCCGACGACCCGCGGCGGGATCTTGGGCACGAGCCGCTGCACGCGCAGCATCCAGCGGAACTTCCACTCGTGCGAGTCGTTGAACTCGGCGTAGCGGGCGGCGGCCGTCTCGCGATCTTGGCGGCCCTCGACCACGCCGCGCAGCTCGCGTCCCAGGGCGATGCCGAAGTAGAGCGCCGTCCTGATGCCCTCGGCGCTGAGCGGCAGGCAGTGGCCGGCGGAGTCGCCGGCGAAGAAGACACCGCCCTCGGCGCCGCGGCGCAGCTTGTGCGGGATCCAGTTGCCCTGGTAGCGAACGCGATCGGCGCCCAGGTCTTCGGCGAGCAGCTCGGTCGTCTCGCGCACGTGGAAGCCCGGGTCGAAGGAGCCGACCCCGATCCGCAGCTCGTCGCCCGCCGGAAAGCTCCAGCCGTAGCCGGCCGGCACGTAGCGGCGGTCGATCCAGAGCTCGAGGTCCTCTCCCGTCCCCTCGGGATGCACCTCGAGCCCGCGCGAGAGCGGCGCGTCCGGCGGCTGGTATCCGTCGCCGCTGGCCAGCATCCGCCGCCACCCGAGCGCATCGACGACCAGCGGCGCCGAGATCGCCCCCCGATCGGTCTCCACCGCAATCTCCCGGTCGCCCGCGGCCGGTCGGCGGCCGTTGACCTTGGCGGTCTCGAAGCTCGCGTCGCACTGGGCCCAGAGCAGGGCGCAGAGCTCGCGGTAGTCGAAGGTGGAGAAGGTGAAGGGGAGGGGGAAGCGGGCGTCGCCGTGCGGGGTGTGGAAGAGCAGCGAGTCGAAGCGCTGGCGCTCGGCGTCCATCAGGCCCAGCGCTTCCATCCAGAGCGTCGGGATGCCGCAGGCCGACGTCTGGCGCTCGCCGATCTCGTAGCGGTCGATGACCAGCACGTCGGCGCCCGACCCGGCCAGCTCCCGCGCCACCGCCAGCCCGGCGAAGCTCGCCCCGCAGATCAGCACGTCGTGGCTGCCGTCGAGGGGGGTGCGTTCCTCGCCGCGCTTGGTCGCTCTCACCGGCACGACGCAGAGCGTATCCACCTGCAATCATGCCCCGCTGTGTCCGTGACCGATACGACCATCACCCCAGCCTCAGACGCTCCCGCCGGTACCCCGGTTGAGGGCTCCGGCGGCCTCCTGCTCGAAGTCGACGGCAAGATCGTCCCCAACTACGCGGCGACGATGGTCTCCTTCGAGGAGGGCGACGTGGTCAAGGGGCGGGTCGTGCGGATCGACAAGGACGAGGTCCTGGTCGACATCGGCTACAAGTCGGAGGGGGTCATCCCCTCGCACGAGCTCTCGATCCGCAAGTCGGTCAACCCGGCGGACGAGGTCGAGCAGGGCGAGGAGGTCGACGCCCTCGTCCTCACCAAAGAAGACTCCGACGGCCGCCTGGTCCTCTCCAAGAAGCGCGCCCGCTTCGAGAAGGCCTGGCGCCGCATCGAGGCCGCCGCCGAGTCGGGCGAACCGGTCGAAGGCAACGTGATCGAGGTCGTCAAGGGCGGCCTGATCCTCGACCTCGGGGTGCGCGGCTTCCTGCCCGCCTCGCTGGTCGACATCCGCCGCGTCCACAACCTCGACGAGTTCCTCGGCCAGGCGCTCGAGTGCAAAGTGATCGAGCTCAACCGCAGCCGCAACAACGTCGTGCTCTCGCGCCGCGCGGTGCTCGAGGAAGAGCGCAAGGAGGTGCGCGAGCAGATCCTCGGCCGGCTCGAGCCCGGCCAGGTGGTCGAGGGCAAGATCTCCAACATCGTCGACTTCGGCGCCTTCGTCGACCTCGACGGGATCGACGGCCTGATCCACATCTCCGAGCTCTCCTGGAGCCACGTCAACCATCCCTCCGAGGTCGTCTCGATCGGCGACACGGTGCGGATCAAAGTGCTCGACATCGACCGCGACCGCCAGCGCATCTCGCTCGGCCTCAAGCAGACCCAGGAGGACCCGTGGCAGCGGGTGATCAGCACCCACCGCTCGGGCGACGTGCTCGAGGGCACGGTGACCAAGGTCGTCGCCTTCGGCGCCTTCGTC
>Ga0210100_1000078_pt1 | contig 19673 bp, 19 predicted proteins | sample MayberryNW_TuleB_FD_185525 | JGI IMG/M metagenome (GOLD analysis project Ga0210100, IMG submission 185525) | Wetland microbial communities from San Francisco Bay, California, USA, that impact long-term carbon sequestration - MayberryNW_TuleB_D1... | ecosystem: Environmental > Aquatic > Marine >... | reverse complement strand
TTCGAGGCCAGCGATCGCGGCCGGTTCGCGGCCCGGGCGCAGACCACCGAGCCGCTGCCGGCGTCGAGCACGAAGAGGCCGCTGGCGCCGCCTCCGCCGCGCACGAGTCGGGAACGCATCGTGGCGCAGATGTCGCCGCGGGCAGCCGCCTGCGCCGCCGCCGCGACCAAGATGGCCGCAAGCAGCGCGCAAATCGCGGCAAAGATTGCCGGGGTTCGCCTCACTGAGTGGGATAATGCATGTTTATGGGGAAAGTTGTGGACATCGAGTCGCAGCCGCGACGCCGCCGCAGTCGCAAGCGCCCCTCGAAGACCGCCCTCGTCCTGGGCGGCGGGGGCTTCACCGGCGGCGTCTATGAGATCGGCGCCCTGCGCGCCCTCGACCTGCTCGCCGTCAACAGCACGGTCAACAACTTCGACATCTACGTCGGCACCAGCGCCGGCTCCTTCGTCGCCGGGATGCTCGCCAACGGGGTCACGCCCGACGAAATGATGCAGGTGCTCAACGAGCGCATCCCCTCCGAGCTCGAAGACCTCGACCTCAACCGGGTGCTCAAACCCAACTACCTCGGCTTCCTCCAGAAGCTGGCGATGCTGCCGCTGCGCAGCGCCGAGCTGGCGCTCAACCTGATCCGCATGGGGGAGTTCTCGGCGATCGACATCGGCGTCGGCCTCGCCGAGGCGCTGCCGACCGGCCTCTACTCGGGCGCGGGGATCGCCGACTACGTCGAAGAGGTGCTCGCCGACGGGCGCAGCAACGACTTCCGCGCCCTCGATCCGGAGCTCTACCTGACCGCGACCGACCTCGACACCTGCGAGCGGATCGTCTTCGGCGAGGAGGGCTGGAACGACGTGCCGATCTCCAAGGCCGTGCAGTGCTCGACCACCCTGCCGGTTGTCTACAAGCCGGTCGACCTGAAGGGGCGGCAGCTGGTCGACGGCGGCATCCGCTCGACCACCAACGTCGACATCGCGGTCGAAAAGGGCGCCAAGTTCATCATCGTCGTCAACCCGCTGGTGCCCTTCGTCAACGACTTCGAGAAGACGATGACCACGGTCTTCGGCAGCCGCGTGCGGCGCGTCTCCGACATGGGCCTGCCGGCGATCGCCAACCAGACCTTCCGCCTGATCGCCCACGCCCGCCTGCACGAGGCGGTCGCCGTGTGGGAGGAGAAGTACCCGGGCGTCGACATCATCCTGATCGAGCCCGAGGCCAACGACGAGTTGATGTTCGGCACGCCGATCATGGACTACTCGCGGCGCCTGCGGATCGGCCGCCACGGCTTCGAATCGGTGACCGCCACCCTCGCCAAGGACTACGATCGCTACAAGGAGATCGCCGAGCGCCACGGCCTCGAGATCTCCGGCCGCCGCGTCAGCCGCGTGGTCGAGCGGGCCGCCGAAGAGGAGCCCGAGCAATCCTCCGCCTGGCGCCGCGTGCTCGGCCAGACCACCTCGGTTCTGCTGCGCCAGAGCGGCGAGGCGTCGTAGTCAGGGAGGGGCGTCGGACCCCTCATCCGGGAATTGATGTCGCACGCGCCCGCCTTGCGGGCGCTTAGCGACGATGTTGGAGCGCGGGCTGCGCCCGCGCAATAACCGGAATGCTTTTCCGCCGCTTCGCGACATTCCCGGATGAGGGGTCCGACGCCCCTCTTCGCATACGGGCCCCAAAGACGCCACACCGCCAAGCCGAGCTTCAAAAGTGAGCCGACGGGCATGTTGTGAAGCTCGGCGCCTCGCGTGGCTTTGAGCTTGAGGGAGGGGTCGGTTGTCCCTCTGGGCGAATGTCGCCGAAGGCGGCCGCTGCACTCGTGCTTCTGGGCGCGGCGTAAGCCGCGCTCTCAAATTGTCGCTAAGCGCCGCAAGGCGCGTGCGACATCAATTCGCCCAGAGGGACAACCGACCCCTCCCTCCGACCCTACGCGGCGTAAAGCGCCTCGATCTCGTCTTGGTGCTTGTCGGCGACCACGGCGCGCTTGACCTTCAGCGTCGGGGTCAGCTCGCCCGATTCCTGGGTGAGGTCGTGGGGGAGGATCGCGACCTTCTTGACCTGCTCGACGCGGGCGAACTTCTCGTTGATCGCGTCGACGTGGGCTTCGATCGCCTTCAGCACATCGGCGTTCTTGGCCAGTTCGGCCGGGTCCTCGGGCAGGCCCTGCTCCCTGGCGTAGGCGACCGCGTCTTCGGGGTCGAGCGTGACCAGGGCGACGAGGTAGGGCTTGCGGTCGCCGACGACCACGCACTGGGAGACGAGCGGGTGCTGCTTGATCTCGTTCTCGAGGTTGGCCGGGGTGATGTTCTTGCCGCCCGCGGTGATGATGATGTCCTTCTTGCGGCCGGTGATCTTGATGAAACCCTCGTCGTCGATCTCGCCGACGTCGCCGGTGTGCAGCCAGCCGTCGACGATCGTCTCGCGGGTCGCCTCCTCGTTCTTGTAGTAGCCCTGGAAGACGTTGGGCCCCTTGACCAGGATCTCGCCGTCCCCGGCGATCCGCACCTCGCAGCCGGGGAACGGCTTGCCGATCGTGCCGACCTTGAAGTCGTCGGGTTTGGAGATCGTCGCCGCGGTCGAGGTCTCGGTCATTCCCCAGCCCTCGAGCACCAGGACCCCGGCGGCGTCGAAGAAGGTGAGGATGTCGGGGCTGATCGGCGCCGCCCCGGAGACCGCGAGGCGCAGGTTGCCGCCGAATAGGCCGCGGATCTTGGAGAGCACGCGCTTGTCGGCGAACCCGTACTGCTTGCGCAGCAGGAAGCCCGGCTTGCGGCCCGCCCGTTCGGCGGCGCGCATCCTCTTGCCGACCGCGATCGACCACTCGAAGACCGCCTTCTTGATGCCGCCCTCTTTCTCCATGCCGCTGGTCGCGGCGGTGTAGATCTTCTCGAAGATGCGCGGCACCGAGGGGAAGTAGGTCGGCTTCAGCTCGGCGAGGTTGGGGAGGATCTTCTGCGGGTCCTGCTCCCAGTAGGCGAGCGTCGCGCCGAGGTCGAAGCTGCCCAGCTGGATCAGCAGGGCGAAGGAGTGGGCGAGCGGCAGGTAGAGGTAGGTGACGTCTTCGGGCTCGATCACGCTGCTCTCGTTGACCATGTCGAGCATCGCCCGGTAGTTGCCGTGGGTGATGATGCAGCCCTTGGGCGGCCCGGTCGTGCCCGACGTGTAGATGAAGGTGCAGACGTCCTCCTTGGCGACCGCCTTCCAGCGCGCCTCCCATTCGGTGGCGTCGCGGCCGGCGCCTCGCGCGGCCAGCTCCTCGAGTGAGATCGCGTCCTCGCTGGAGCCGGTCATGCGGATCGTCTGCTCGAGCATCGGCAGCTGGTCGCGAACCTCGCGGATCTTCTCGATCTGCTCGTCGTCCTCGACCGCGACCACCTTTGCGTCGGAGTTCTCCAGCACGTACTGGCACTCCTCGGGCGAGTTGGTCTGGTAGATCGGCACGACCACGGCGCCGATCGAGAGCGCCGCGAAGTCGAGGTAGGTCCACTCCGGCCGCGTGTTGGCGAGGATCGAGACCTTGTCGCCCTTCTCGACGCCGAGGTCGATCAGGCCGAGGGCCAGGGCGCGCACGGTCTCCAGAACCTCGTTGAAGCTGCGCTTGGCCCACTCGCCGTCCTGCTTGAAACAGACCGCGGGCGCGTCGCCGTAAAGCTCGGCGGAGAGCGGAAGCAGATCCGCGAGGGTCGACGATTTGGTTCCCCGCTGCATGCGGGGAGGGAGTCTAGTTAACGGTCAGCTGGCGCGAGCCCGGCGGTCCCGCGCCCGGGCCATGCTGCGCAGCGAGGACTGGAAGAGGGACTTGTCGATGCGTCCGTGGAAGATCGGGACGCCCATCTCCACGCACTTGCCGATCACCTCCTGCGGCTTCATCTGAACCTCTTCGGCAAGCTCGGACGGGGTGAGGTGATTGGCCACGGCGGACCTCCCATGATCGTTGAAAGTGGGTAGCTCCGATTTTTACCCCTGGGGCCGGTCGTGTCAAACGAAACTCTGACCCGCGGCGGCCGGCGTCGCGGACCAGCGATAATGACCGGCGGTGCCGGCCGTCGAGAACAGCGCTCCCCCCGAGCCCGCCGGGGTGCCGATCCCGCGCCGCGGCCGGATCTGGGTCGTGCTCCTGCTCTGCCTGGCGGTCGGCGGCCTCGGCTACGCGATCGTCAACATCGCCACCCAGAAGGCCGGGCGCGCGATCGTCAAGATCGAAGGGATCAGCGAAGCGCAGGAGATCTTCGGCGGCGTGCCGCAGGAAGGCGACCGGCTCGGCTCCTCCGACGCCCCGGTCACGATCCAGGTCTTCAACGACCTGCAGTGCTCGAGCTGCCGCGAAGACTTCCTCTCGACGATCCCCTCGCTGACCGAAAAGTACGCTCGCTCGGGCGAGGTCAAGTTCCTCTACCGTCACTACTCGGTCAGCGAAAGCCCGCAGGAGCTCGGCTTCTACGGCGCCGAGGCGGCCGCGGCGCAGGGCTACGGCTGGCAGTACACCTACCTCTTCTTCCGCAACCAGGACGAAGCGAAGCGCTTCGGCATCGACCAGAACTTCCTCGACTCGGTCGCCGGCGGCGTCGAGGAACTGAACGAGCCCGAATGGCAGAGCTACCTGGAAGAAGAAGGCGGCTCCGGCGGCTCGATCGACAGGCGCCTCGAAGCCTACGACGAGCTCGGCACCAAGCTCGGCATCCGCACCCACCAGGCGATGATCGTCAGCGGCCCAAGCGGCTCCCGCACCCTCCAGGACGGCCCCGGCCTCGCCGAAATCGAAGCCGCGATCGAAGCCGTCCAGTAGTCCCCGCCCGCCGTCTGGGATAATCGCCGCTCTCGGGGCGTGGCGCAGCCTGGTAGCGCGCACCGTTCGGGTCGGTGAGGTCCCCGGTTCAAATCCGGGCGCCCCGATTGCAGCAATCCGCTCTACGGAGCGGGTTGCGCGGCGTAGACCCAGCGCCGTGGCACCAAGGTGGTACCAATTTCTAGGGTGGTTGGAGGATCTCGCCGACCTCTACGGGGTTGAGACCAGGGTGCTCGTCCAGCAGGTCAAGCGCAACGCGAAGCGCTTCCCTGACGACTTCATGTTTCAACTGACGCGTGCTGAGGCAGAAGCTTTGAGATCGCAAGTTGCGATCTCAAACCAGGCGTCGAGGCTGCGCGTCGTGCGTCAGCTCTTGCGGCTTGCCATGCGCTCTAGCTGCTTGCCCAGCTCCTTCTCGATTTCGTCGGAGAGGGTCATGCGGTAGACGGCGGCCAGGGCTTGGAGGGAGAGGTGGCGGAGCTGGTCGAGTGCCTCGCGGACGGCGGGCCAGCGCTCCTCCGGGTAGCCCTCTTCCGCGAAGGGCTTCCAGACGTCCTCGAGGAAGAGCTTGACGAACTCGTGGGAGATCGAGCGGCAGCGGCTGCGGACCTTGCCGATCACGACCACGGCGTGGTCGAGCTGGACGCCCGCGGCGACGACTCCCTCGGCGGCGTCGAGCAGGGAGGGGAAGGGCGCCTCGTAGCGCCCTTCCTCGACGGGCACCAGGGCGCCGGCGTCGACCGCGCGCTTCAGCTCGCTCTCGTTGTCGGTTCCGAAGCGCGCGTCGAGCTCCTCGCGGGTGAAGGTGCGCGGCTGCTCGTCGTCGAACTCGTCGAGCGCGCGGCGGAAGGAGAGGAACTGCTCCGCGGCGCCGACGTTCTGGCTCAGCAGGCGCTCGATTCCCTTCAGGTTGAACCCGTCGGCCTGCAGCTCCTGGATCATCCGCAGCCGCGCCAGGTGGCTCGGTCCGTAGTACCCGACCCGGTCGCGTACCTCGGGAGCAGGCAGCAGCCCCCGCGCCCGGTGGGAGCGGATGTTGCGGACCGTCATCCCCGTCTCGACGGCGAGATCTTCGATCGTCAGGTTGTTCTCGGGCTCGGTCAAGGCCGCAAAGCTACCATTGTGTGACGGGCCTCCGGTTGACGTGACGGCAGTTGATGTTACGTTGTTACCCGTCATGGCGCTCAAGCTCGCGCAACGCCCGAAGCTCGGCTTCCTCGACGCCTTCGCGGGACCGCATGGGGTGGACGGCTATCTGGAGCAGATCGACCCGCTGCTGGTGCGGGGCGAGTGCCGCGCCGCGGTGTCGAGGGTCGAGCGGCTGACGCCCGAGAGCGTCACCCTCGCCCTGCGACCGAACCGCGCCTGGCGGGGCTTCCGCGCCGGGCAGTTCGTCCGGGTCGCGGTCGAGATAGACGGCGTCCGCCACGAGCGCTGCTACTCGCCGGCCTCGGCGGAGGGGCGACGCGAGCTCGAGATCACCGTCAAGCGCCATCCCCAGGGCCTGGTCTCCAACTTCCTCGTCGATCGCGCGCGGCCGGGCATGGTGCTCGGCCTCTCCGCGGCCGAAGGCGACTTTCGCCTGCCCGAGCGGCGCCCCGACTCGGTCCTGCTGATCGGCGCCGGCAGCGGGCTGACCCCGCTGACCGCGATCCTGCGCACGCTGCTCGGCGCGGGCTACGAGCGTCCCGTCGCCCTCCTGCACTACGCGCCCGATCCCGAGCGCGCGATCTACCGCGGGGAGCTCGCTCGCCTGGCCGCCGCGCACCCCAACTTCAAGCTGCTTCGCTCCTACACCCGGGCGCCGGGGCTGGGCGAGGTCGACGGCCACTTCAGCCCGACGCACCTGCCCCAGGCCGATCCGTGCTTCACCGAGGCCGAGACGTTCGCCTGCGGCCCGCCCGCGCTGCTCGACGCCGTCCGCGGCACCTGGGCCAACGGCCTGGAGCACCGCCTCCACGTCGAGAGCTTCGTGCCGCCGACGTTCGTCCCAGCCGGCGAGGCCGGCGAGGGCGCGATCCGCTTCGCCGAGTCCGGCGTCGAGGTGGAGAACAGCGGCGGATCGCTGCTCGAGCAGGCGGAGGCCGCGGGCCTGAATCCGGCGTACGGCTGCCGGATGGGCATCTGCCACAGCTGCACCTGCCGCAAGGCGGCGGGCACCCACAAGAACCTGATCACCGGCGAGGTCTCCTCGGCCCCCGGCGAGGAGATTCAGCTCTGCGTCTCCGCCGCGCTCGGGGACATCTCGATCGAGCTCTGAAGACGAAAGGAACTTCGATGACCACTGCCACCCTGCCAAGCACCGCCGCGCCCCCGGCGCCGGCCTCAACAGCCGACTCCCTCCCACTGACCCCCGAGCAGCTCGAACGCTTCGGCGAGGAACTGGACGCGGTCCGCCAGCGCGTCCTCGCCGATCGCGGGCAGCGGGACGTCGACTACATCCGCGCCGTGATCCGCGCCCAGCGCGGACTCGAGGCGGCCGGTCGCGGGCTGCTCTGGGCCGGGGTCTTCCCGCCCGCCTGGCTCGCCGGGACCGCGGCGCTCTCGCTGTCGAAGATCCTCGACAACATGGAGATCGGCCACAACGTCATGCACGGGCAGTACGAGTGGACCAACGACCCGCAGCTCTCCGGCAAGCGGTTCGAGTGGGACACCGCCTGCCCCGCGGACCAGTGGCGCCACTCCCACAACTACATGCACCACACCCATACGAACATCGTCGGCAAGGACCGCGACATCGGCTACGGCATCCTGCGGATGTCGGAGGACCAGCCCTGGCATCCCTACTACCTCGGCAACCCGCTGTGGGCGACGCTGCTGGCGCTCTTCTTCGAGTACGGGGTCGCCCTCCACGATCTCGAAGTCGAGCGGCAGGTCAAAGGCGAGATCGACCGCTCCGAGAAGCGCGATATGCGCCGGGGGATCTTGCGCAAGGTGCGCCGTCAGGCGCTCAAGGACTACGTCTTCTTCCCGGCGCTCTCGGGGCCCTTCTTCGTCTTCCCGCTGGCCGGCAACGCGACGGCGAACCTGGTCCGCAACGTCTGGGCGTTCACGATCATCTTCTGCGGGCACTTCCCCGAAGGCACGCACGAGTTCAGCGAAGAGGAGACCGAGAACGAGACCCGCGGCCAGTGGTATTTCCGCCAGCTGCTCGGCTCGGCGAACCTCAGCGGCGGGCCGCTCTTCCACATCCTCGCCGGCAACCTCAGCTTCCAGATCGAGCACCATCTCTTTCCCGACCTGCCGGCCAACCGCTACGCGGAGATCTCGGTCGAGGTGCGCGAGATCTGCGAGCGCTACGGCCTCCCCTACAACTCCGGCCCGCTCCACCGGCAGTTCGGCAGCGTCGTGCGTAAGATCTGCCGCCTGGCACTGCCTGAGCGCGGCGGGGCCCTGGTCGGCCGCGCGATCCGCGCGCTCGTCTGAGCCGGGACTTTGCCGCTGGACGGAGCGATACTTTTGTCCGTCCCGCGGGTCGATGTTGGGACGCATGCGAAGACTTCTCCTCATTCCACTGGTCGTGGCGCTGCTGGCGCTGCCCACGCTGTGGCCGGCCACGGCCGGTTCGCGGCCCTTCGTCCCGAAGGGCTTCTTCGGCATCTCGCCGCAGGGCTTCAGCGACGAATCCGACTATGAACTGATGGGCGAGGCCGGCATCAAGTCGGTGCGACTGCCGCTCAACTGGGCGGGCATGGTGCCGGAACCGAAATACCGCTTCGATCCGCTCTGGGGCGGGATGGACGAAGAAGTGCGGATGGCCGCCGAAAACGGGATCAGGCCGTTCTTCTTCGTCTGGGGGACGCCGCGCTGGGTCTCCCCGCGCGAAGGCGGCGAGCCGGTCGCGAGCCCGCGCCAGAGGCGCGAGTGGATGCGCTTCCTGCGCGGCGCCGAGGATCGATACGGCCCGGACGGGCGCTTCTGGCGCGAAAACCCCCACGTCCCGGAACTGCCCGTCCACCAGTGGGAGATCTGGAACGAGGAGAACATCGTCACCTTCTCCCGGGTGCCGAATCCGAAGCGCTTCGGCAGGCTGATCCGCATCTCGGGCAGCTACCTGCACCGGGCCGACCCGGACTCGACCGTGATCCTCGGCGGCCTCTTCGGCCACCCCCTGCAGATCCCGCCCAACATCGACTCGCCCGACTACCTCTCGCAGCTCTACGCGGTCCCCGGGATCAAGCGCTACTTCGACGGCGTCGCGCTGCACCCCTACGTGGCCGACGCCCGCGCCCTGCCGGGCGAGATCGAAAAGCTGCGCCTCGTGATGAAGCTCAACCACGACGCCCGGACCCCGATCTACATGACCGAGATGGGCTGGGGCTCGGCGGGCTTCGAGTCGCGCTGGGAGCGCGGCCCGCGCGGCCAGGCGCGGGAGCTCAATAGCTCCTTCGCGATGCTCACAGCCAACCGCCATCGCTGGCGCATCGGCGGCGTCTGGTGGTTCTCCTGGCTCGACCTGGCGCACTCCTGCCAGTTCTGCGATTCCGCCGGTCTGCTCACCAGCCACCGCGAAGCGAAGCCGGCCTGGTATCGCTTCAACGCCTGGACCGGAGGCGACGCCGGGACCGTGCCGCGCGCCTCGACCAGCGCCCTCCGCCGCAGCCCCTGAGCGCGGCCCCGTGCCCGGCCGGGCGCAGGTTGGCCGATTGTCGCGTTTCCCGCTGCCCCGTCGGGGTACCGAGAGTCCAAGGATCAGATGGCTCGGCGGCTATGCTCGCTGCTCGCGGGGAACAAGATCTCCAGCGGAGAGAACGTAGATGAATAACGGTTCAACCATCAAGGGGCCTCACGGGCTTCATGTCAAGCTTCCCGCGAAGGCGGAGAACGTAGCCGTGATTCGTCACGCGCTCGCCGGCCTCGCCGAAGAGATCGGCATGGACGAGGCGGGTGTCTCCGACCTGAAGACGGTGGTCACCGAGGCCTGCATGAACGTGGTCGTCCACGCCTACCCCGACGCGGTCGGCCCGCTCGAGGTAGAGGCCGATCCCGACAGCGAGGGGCTGACGATCGTCGTCAGGGACGACGGCGCCGGGATCAGCCCGCAGGCGGATTCCGAGCGGACCAGCCTCAAACTGGGCCTCTCGCTGATCGCCGCGCTCTCGAGCAGCTTCAGCATCTCCGGCGGCCTTGGCCGCGGCACCGAGGTGATGATGCGCATCCCGATCGAGGGCGGCGGCACGAACGGCAGCCGCCAGCCCAAGGTGGAGGTCGAGGCGGGGGGCGCGGAGCTCTCGGTCGGCCGCGCCGACCTGCTCGAGCCGGTTCTGGCGAGGATCGTCGGCGCTCTCGCGGCCCGCCGGGACCTCTCGATCGAGCGGCTCTCCGACGCGGTGCTGGTCACCGACGCGATCGCCGACGCCGCCCCGGGGCACTTCGCCGACGGCTGCGTCCGCCTTGGCCTGGGCGAGGGCGAGGCGGGGCTCGAGCTGAAGCTCGGCCCGATGGAACGCGGCGCGGCGGCGGCTATACGGCGTGAGCTGGAGGTCCCCGGAGTGGGCGGCTCGCTGGAGGCGCTCGTCGACGAGCTCAGCATCGAGGAATCGGCGGAAGGCGATTACCTGGTGATCTGCTTCTCCGGCGTGCCCGCCGCCTGAGGCGCCGCGGGCGGCTCGCGCCCTACTCGACGAAGTCGCGTTCCCGCTCGATCCGCTCGCGGATCCGACCCAGCGCACGGCGCAGGATGCGCGAGACGTGCATCTGCGAGTGGCCGATGCGCTCGGCGATCTGCGACTGGGTCATGTCCTCGACGAAGCGCAGGCGCAGGATCAGCCGCTCGCGCTCCTCGAGGTAGGGCAGGGTGGCCTCGAGGGCGACGCGGCTCTCGACCAGCTCGAAGCGCTTGTCCTCCTCGCCGACCCAGTCGCCCGGCGGCGATTCCTCCGCGTCGTCGCCGCCGACCGGATGGTCGAGCGAGAGCGGGCGGCGGTTGTGGTTGGCCTCGAGCACTTCCAGGACGTCGGTCTGCTCGACTTCGAGCCGTTCGGCGATCTCGCCGACCGAGGGCGAGCGCTGCAGCTTCTTGGTCAGCTCGACCACGGCTTTGTCGACTTCGGCCATCCGGTCGTGCAGGCCGCGCGGCACGCGCACCGTCCAGACTCGGTCGCGGAAGTGGCGCTTCAGCTCGCCGAGGATCGTCGGCGAGGCGAAGGCGGAGAAGGGGATGCCGCGCTCCGGGTCGAAGCGGTCGACCGCGCCCAGCAGCCCCAGGTTCGCGACCTGGAGCAGGTCGTCGAACGACTCCGTCGTGCTGCGGTAGCGCAGCGCGAGGTGCTTGGCCAGGGGCATGTTGCGCCGGATCAGCTCCTCGCGGATCGCCGCATCCCGGGTCTTGGCGAACTGCCTCCAGAGTCGTGCTTCGTCCCCCTCCATGCGCCCAGCTTATGCATCGCTCCCGCTAGGCTCCGTTCTTCAGGCTTCGCAAATCGACCCGGTCCAAGAAAGAGGAGACGCCAGATGGCATTTTCGGTTCCCGACCTTCCCTACGCATACGACGCGCTCGAGCCCCACATCGACGAGGCGACGATGCGCGTTCACCACGACAAGCACCACCAGGCCTACGTCGACAAGGCGAACGCCGCCCTGGAGGGGACCGAGTGGGCCGATCGCGACGTCGAGGACGTGCTGCGCAACCTTTCCTCGCTGCCCGGCGACAAGCAGGGCCCGGTCCGCAACAACGCCGGCGGCCACTACAACCACAGTCTCTTCTGGCAGATGCTGAGCCCCGACGGCGGCGGCGAGCCCAGCGGCGAGCTGGGCGCCGCGATCGGTGAGACGTTCGGCTCCTTCGACTCCTTCAAGGACGAGTTCAAGAACGCCGGCATCGCTCGCTTCGGCTCCGGCTGGGCCTGGCTGGTCAAGGACAGCTCCGGCCTCGCGGTCGTCTCGACTCCCAACCAGGACTCGCCGGTCTCCGATGGCAGCGTGCCGCTGCTCGGCTGCGACGTCTGGGAGCACGCCTACTACCTCAAGTACCAGAACAAGCGCCCCGACTACATCGACGCCTTCTGGAACGTCGTCAACTGGGATTACGCCGCCGAGCGCTTCGCGCTCTAGGAGGCGACCCGCTGCGCAGCCGGCCGCGCCGCCTCGGGCAGGTGGCGCGGCTCGGCGCCGTCCTTGGCCGGGATCAGGCCGATCGCGTGCTCGGCCTTGGCGGTGATCGTCAGGCTCGGGTTGACGCCCGGGTTGGCGGGGATCGCGGCCCCGTCGCAGACCAGCAGGTTCTCGTAGCCGAAGACGCGGTTGGCGGAGTCGACCACGCCGCTCTCGGGGCCGGCGCCGACCACCGCGCCGCCGAGGATGTGGGCGGTCGAGGGGATGTTGCGCACCGACTCGGTGACTGCGCTCTGGGCGACGCCGCCGGTGCGTTTCGCGAACCAGCGCGCGACCTGCTCGGCGGCCGGGATGTAGGTCGGGTTGGGCCGGCCGGCGTCCTGCTGGGTCTGTAGGCGGACGCCGCGACCGAAGATCTTGCGCTTCGGCCGGAAGTGCATCGCCGCGTCAACGGTCTGCATGACGAGCAGGATCACGGTGCGCTGCGACCAGCGATGCGGGATCAGCATCCGCACGGTGCGCAGCGGGTGGCGGAGGATCGCCGCCAGCCACTTGACCGGCCGGGTCAGCTTCGAGCCCGGCCCGGTCATCGCCGTGAAGGTGCCTGCCATCGCGTCGCCGCCGGTGCCGTAGGTGACGACCTCAATGTGGGTGTCGGGGTCGGGGTAGATGCTCGAGGTGATCGCCACCGAGCGGCTGAAGTCGCGCTCGTCGTCGGGGGCGGTGACCGACTGGATCGACTCCGAGTTGGTGCGAACCAGGTCGCCGAGGCGAGGCGAGACGTTCGGCAGGGCGCCGCTGTGGCGGCAGTTGGCGAGCAGGTTGTTGGTGCCGAGCGCGCCGGCGGCGACGATCACACCGCGCGCGGTCTGCGTGCGGCGCCGCTTGCGCAGCCAGGAGCCGCTGCGCTCGCTGGTCACCGCGTAGCCGTCGCTGCCGTCGGCGGCGCCGAGCGGCCGGATCTCGGTCACCTGGCGTTCCGGTTCGACCTTCACGCCGAGCTTCTCGGCGAACCAGAGGTAGTTCTTCATCAGCGTGTTCTTGGCGCCGTGCCGGCAGCCGACCATGCAGCTGCCGCAGCGCATGCAGCCGGTGCGGCTCGGCCCCTCGCCTTCGAAGAAGGGGTCGGAGACCTCGACCCCGGGCTCGTCGAAGAAGACGCCGACGCGGGTGTTGGTGAAGGTCTCGCCGACGCCGATCTCCTTGCCGTATTCCTCGAGCAGCTTGTCGGCGGGCCCCATGCCCTCGTACTCGACCACGCCGAGCATCCGTTCGGCCGTCTCGTAGTGCGGCGCGAGCTCGGTTTCCCAGTCGCCCAGCTCGCTCCACTGGGGGTCCTGGAAGAAGGCCGGGCGGCCGCGGTAGAGCGTGTTCGCGTAGCCGAGGCTGCCGCCGCCGACGCCGCTGCCGGAGACGATCAGGACGTCCTTGAAGAAGGTCATCCGCATCACGCCGCGGAAGCCGAGCTTCGGCAGCCAAAAATACCGCCGCGGGTGCCGCAGGTTCGACTCGGCGAAGTCCTCGTCCCTGAACCGGCTCCCGCACTCCAGAACCGCGACCGAGTAGCCCTTTTCGGCCAGCCGCAGAGCCGAGACGCTGCCTCCGAATCCTGACCCGACTACGAGCCAGTCGTAGTCGTGGCTCAAGCCTCGCCAGGCTCCAGCGGCCGGAAATCGGAAGTGCGCGCCCCGCAGACCGGGCAGAACCAGTCCTTGGGGATGTCCTCGAAGGCCGTGCCGGGGGGGATGCCGCCGTCCGGATCGCCGATGTCCGGGTCGTAGATGAACCCGCAGCTCTCGCAGATCCAGAGCTTTGCTTCGGTTGCCGTCGTCATGCTGAAAAGTTTAGGGAGATCGCTATTTGTCGAAGCTGACCGAGACCGGCTCGCGCTGTGCGGCGTCTTCGATCTCGAAGTACTCGCGTGCGGTGAAGCCGCCCTGGTTGGCGATGATCGAGCCGGGGAACTGCTGGATCGAGGTGTTGTAGGACTGCACGTTGGAGTTGTAGATCCGGCGCGAGGCCTGGATTTCGTCCTCGAGCTGGGAGAGGTTGCGGCTCAGCTGCTGGAAGTTCTCGGTGGCGCGCAGGTTCGGGTAGTTCTCGGCGACGGCGCGCAGGTCGGTCAGCGCCCCGGTCAATTTCTCCTCGGCCTTGGCGGTGTCGCCGACTCCCTGGGCCGACATCGCGTCGGCGCGTGCCGCGGTCACTTTCTCGAAGACCCCGCTCTCGTGAGCGGCGTAGCCCTTCACCGTCTCGACCAGGTTGGGGACGAGGTCGTGCCGGCGCTTGAGTTGAACGTCGATCCCGCTCCACGACTCGTCGACCCGGTTGCGCGAGGCGATGATCGAGTTGCGCTTGCCGATGTAGTAGAGGACCCCGATCACGATCAGGGCCACGACCACGATGAGAAGAATCGCCATCGCCTCGAATCCTACTTGGCCACCCGGCCAGCCGCCACCCCCACCCGGGGACGTGCCGCCCCTTAGGGGACGCGGGTGGTACCTAAGGGGCGGCACGTCCCCGTAGGATCGGGAGGTTGATGGGGGCCAGGGACGAAGCGGCGGCTTGGGCTGAGGTCGTGCGGCGCTATGGGGCGGGGCACGAGCTCAAGTACGAGGCGGTGGGGGGGATCAACCCGGTGGACGCGCCGGTGGCGCTCTGCGTGGGCGGGACGAACCGGCTGACCGGGGAGCTTGCGGAAGGGTTTTGGGGAGCTTCCTGCGACGCGGACGAGCGCGAGGTCGGCGGGCTCTTCGGCAAGGCGGTCCTGCCCCAGGCGCTGCTCGCCAAGGCGCACATGCCGGACCTGGCCAAAGTCGTGCCCGCCTTCAACGTCGAGTCGATCGAGGGGCACGAGGCCCTCACCAAGCGCTTCGCCCGCAAGGTCGAGTTCGAGTCGATCGAGTTCAACAGGCGCTTCCAGGCCACCGTGCCGAGCGAGTACGACCCGGTCGCCCTGCGCGAGCTCTTCGGCCCCGGCTTCCTCGCCTGGACGACGACGATGACCGGCGAGGTCGATTTCGGCGTCAACGACCGCCAGCTCTGGTTCCTCTGGCATCTGCGCGAGCGCAGCGAGGCCGAGCTCAAGGAGGCGCTGAAAAACGCCGGCCAGCTCTTCCGTCGCCTCCAGTCCGAGATGGACGAGAGCGGCATCCACACCTACCGGCCCGGCCCCTGGCACGCCGGACTGGAGCCGTTCCCGGCTGAATAGGCGACTCAGGTCGCCGGATAGTCGGGGTCGCCGGGAAGAACCACCCGGTTGTGCTCGGCGGTGCCGATCACCTTGGGCAGGATCGGCTCGATCCGGGCGTCGCGGTGGGCGGCGAGCGCCTCGTCGGAGGTGCGGAACGCCAGCAGCGCCTCGAGCTGCTTGATCGTCGGGAAGGCGAGCGCGATCTCACCGGCGGTCTGCGCGGCGAGCGCCTTGGCCGGCTCGAACCAGGCGGCCTCGGTGGTCTCCACGCCGTCCGGGCGCGGCGGCGTGTGAGCGGGGGCCAGGGCAAGGAAGAACCAGGCGTCGAAGCGGCGCGAGACCACCTCGGGCGTGATCCAGCGCGAGAAGAGCACCAGCTCGTCGTCCGCCGGCAGGGCGATCGCCGCCTCCTCCTCCAGCTCGCGCACCGCGCAGGCCTTGAACCGCGCTTCGTCCTCGCCGTCGGCATCGTCGACCGAGCCGCCCGGGAAGACCCAGACCCCGGGCATGAATTTCGCCTCCTCGGTGCGCTTCAGCAGCAGCACCTCGAGCGCCCGCTCGCCGTGCTTCCCCCCGCGCCGCAAGAGCACCACCGACGCGGCGGGCCGCGGCGTCGCCGGCTCCCCAAGGTTCGGCGCCTCCGCCGGCCCACGCCGTCGCTCCTCCATCGCCCCACCATATAGCCGGTCTCCAACGCCGACCCCTACTCGGGGACGTGCCGTCCCTCGAGTACCACCGGTGGCCCCTAAAGGACGGCACGTCCCCGCGGCTCAGGCGGCCTGGGGGAGCGCCGCCGGGGAGGCCGGCTCGTAGGCGGAGGCGCAGGCGGCGCGGATCGACTCGGCGACGATCGCGACGAGGTTGCGCAGGTCGGTCTCGGAGATCGAGAGGGGGGGCATGAGGATGACGACGTCGGTCAGCGGGCGGACGATCGCGCCGCGCTCGCGCGCCTCGAGGGTGACGCGGTGGCCCATGCGCAGGGCGGGGTCGTGCTCGCCGAGGTCGATGCCGGCCATCAGGCCGCGGCCGCGCGCCTCGACCACCTCGGGTATCAGCTCGACCTCGTCGAGCAGCTCGCGCAGCAGGGCGACCTTCGGCTGTAGGCGCTCCAGGGTGCGCTCGCTCTCGAAGGCGTCGAGGCTGGCCAGGGCGGCGGCGCAGGCGAGCGGGTTGCCGGTGTAGGTATGGCCGTGGAAGAAGGTGCGGTGCTCCTCGGGCGCGCCGAAAAAGCCCTCGTAGATGCGCTCGGTCGCCATGGTGGCCGCCAGCGGCAGGTAGCCGCCGGTGAGGCCCTTGGCGAGGCAGAGCAGGTCGGGGGCGACGTCCTCCTGCTCGCAGGCGAACATCGTCCCGGTGCGGCCGAAGCCGGTCGCCACCTCGTCGCAGATCATCAGCACGCCGTAGGCGTCGCAGAGCTCGCGCACGGAGCGCAGGTAGCCGGGCGGGTGGACGATCATCCCCGCCGCGCCCTGGACCAGCGGCTCGACGATCACCGCGGCGACCTCCTCCTCGTGCGCGGCGAGCACCCGCTCGAGGTCGGCCGCGTCGCCCGGCTCGGCCGCGAAGGTCGGGAAGAGCAGCGGCCGGTAGGTGGCGTGGAAGAGGCCGATGCCGCCGACCGAGACCGAGCCGATCGTGTCGCCGTGGTAGGAGTCGCGCAGGTGGACGAAGGAGGTGCGGCGGGCGTGCTGGCCGCCGCGCTGCTGCTGGAACTGGAAGGCCATCTTCAGGGCGATCTCGACCGCGGTCGAGCCCGACTCCGAGTAGAAGACGCGCGAGAGGCCGGGCGGCGCCAGCTCGACCAGTCGTCCCGCCAGCTCGGCGGCGCCGGGGTGGGCGAGGCCGAGCATCGTCGTGTGCGCGACCCGCTCGAGCTGGGCGGCGACCGCCGCGTCGATTCTCTCGTGCCCGTGACCGTGCACCGTGCACCAGAGCGAGGAGACGCCGTCGATGTAGCGGCGCCCGTCGCTGGCCAGCAGGTGCGAGCCGGCGCCGGCCTCGATCATCAGCGGCTCTTCCTCGACCCAGGCCTGCTGCTGGGTGAACGGGTGCCAGACGTGGTCCCGGTCGAGCTGCGCGTGATCCACCGACGTCACCGCTGCCGACACTAGCCCGGCTCCCGGCGGAAACCGTGGCGCGTGAGCCTCATCACACGAGCAAATATTGCGGTGGAGAAATAGTTGCGTTTGTGCAACTATTACGGCGATGCAAGCAGCCGACATCGCAGCGATCGCCGAGCGGATCAGCGCCCCGGACGTGACTCCCGCCGAGCGGGAGACGGCGGCGCGGATCAGCGCCCTGCTGCGCCACCTCTTCCTCTATGACCGCGGCAACATGCTGCGCGTGATCGAGGAGAGCGGCCTCTCGATGACCCAGTCGAAGGCGCTGCTCGAGCTCGGCGGCCTTGGCGAGGAAGTCGAGGCGCACCAGGTCGGCGACCTGGCCGAGACCTTCGGCGTCTCGGATCCCTCGATGAGCCGCGCCGTCGACGGCCTCGTCAAGAAGCGCCTCGCCACCCGCGTCGAGGACCCCGAGGACCGGCGCGTGCGCCGCGTGGCGATCACCGAGAAGGGCAAGAAGCTCGTCGACGCGATCGTCGTCGTCCGCCAGGCGGGGATGGAGACCTTCGCCGCCAGCCTCACCGCCGCCCAGCGCCGCAAGCTCGACGCCGCCGTCGACGCGCTGATGGACCGCGAGGACATCGTCACCGCTTATGAACACCTGAAGGGAGTTGGACCCACTTGACCCGCTACGCCCACCTGATCACCGACGAGAACCGCAAGTGGTGGACGCTCGGAGCGATGTGCTTCGCGCTGTTCATGATCATGCTCGACAACACCGTCGTCAACGTCGCCCTGCCCTCGATCCAGCGCGACCTGCACGCCTCGATCTCCGGCCTGGAGTGGACGATCAACGGCTACACGCTCTCCTTCGCCGTGCTGCTGGCGACCGGCGGCCGGCTCGGCGACATCTTCGGCCGGCGCCGCATGTTCCTCTTCGGCGTCGTCATCTTCGCCCTCTCCTCGGCGACCGCCGGGCTCGCGGTCAGCTCGACCGACCTGGTGGCCAGCCGCGTCGTGCAGGGCGTCGGCGCGGCGCTGATGATGCCGGCGACTCTCTCGATCATCACCGACGCCTTTCCCGCCGCCGAGCGCGGCAAGGCGATGGGGATGTGGGCGGGGGTCTCGGCGCTGGCGCTCGCCGTCGGCCCGGTGGTCGGCGGCTTCCTCACCGAGCACGTCAGCTGGCGGGCGATCTTCTACCTCAACATCCCGGTGGCGGTCGGCGCGGTAACCGCGGCGCTCTTCGCGGTGCGCGAGTCGCGCGACACGACCGTCGGCCGCGAGGTCGACTTCGCCGGCGTCGCGGTCCTCACCGGGGCGCTGACCGCGCTGATCCTCGCCCTGGTGCAGGGCAACGAATGGGGCTGGGGGTCGACCGAGATCGTCGCCCTGCTGGCCGGCGCCGCGATCGGCCTCGCCGCCTTCGTCGCGGTCGAGCTGCGGGTCAAGGCGCCGATGGTCGAATTCCACTTCTTCGCCGACCGCAACTTCCTCGGCGCGGTGGTGGTCGCGATGATCGTCTCCTTCGCGATGCTCGGCGTCTTCTTCTTCCTCGCCCTCTACATGCAGGACATCCTGCGCTACTCGCCGCTCGAGGCGGGAGTGAGGTTCCTGCCCTCGACCCTGATGATCGTCGGCGTCGCGCCGGTCGCCGGCCGGCTCGCCGACCGCTTCGGGCCGCGCTGGCTGATCGTCGCCGGGCTGGGGCTCTGCGCGGCCTCGCTCTACGTCTTCAGCGGGATCGCGGTCGACTCGACCTACGGCGAGCTGCTGCCCGGCTTCATGCTGCTCGGCATCGGCATCGCCCTGACGATGTCGCCGATGACCAGCGCCGCGATGAACGCCGTGCCGGTCGCCAAGGCTGGGATCGCCTCGGGCGTGCTCTCGATGTTCCGCATGCTCGGCGGCAGCCTCGGCGTCGCGGTCACCGGCGCGATCTTCCAGAGCGCCGTCGGCGAGAGCTTCTCGAGCGCCTCGCCGCAGGAATTCGTCGAAGCGCTCGGCTTCGCGATGGAGGTCTGTGCCGCGGTCGCCGCATTCGGGGCGCTGGTCGCCGCGGTGACGATCCGCGCCCATCGCGACGGCCTCAGCCTCGAGGCGACCGAGGCGCTCGCCAACCCCGGCGGATCGGAGCTCGCCGCCGAGGAGGCGATCGCCGCCGCCGTCAAGTAGCCCGGCCGGCGCTCAGTCCCAGGTGGCGGGGTCGGAGAGGTCCATGAAGGGGACGGTCTGGACCTCGGCGCCGCTCAGCCGGCGCAGCGTCTCGAGGTTGGAGCGCTCGATCTCACCGGGCTCGTCGGGCCAGGGGCCGAGCATCACGCCGCGCACCAGGAGCCCCTTGGCGCGCGCCGCCTCGATCGTCAGCAGGGTGTGGTTGATCGTGCCGAGGCCCGGCAGGGCGGCGATCAGCAGCGGCAGGCCGAGGTCCTGGGCGAAGTCGCGAACCAGGTATCCCGGGGAGAACGGGACCATCAGGCCGCCGACCCCCTCGCAGACCAGCATTTCCGCCCGCTCGGCCGCGGCCGCGGCGGCGCGGCGCAGGCGGGCCGGGTCGATCTCCTCGCCGGCCCGCGCCGCGGCGAGGTGG
>Ga0210100_1000074_pt1 | contig 20351 bp, 13 predicted proteins | sample MayberryNW_TuleB_FD_185525 | JGI IMG/M metagenome (GOLD analysis project Ga0210100, IMG submission 185525) | Wetland microbial communities from San Francisco Bay, California, USA, that impact long-term carbon sequestration - MayberryNW_TuleB_D1... | ecosystem: Environmental > Aquatic > Marine >... | reverse complement strand
CCGGACCGGGCTTGAGATCCGGGTGATGCACTACCCGCCCGGCACCTCGAAGTGGAACAAGATCGAGCATCGCCTCTTCAGCTACATCTCGATCAACTGGCGCGCCAAGCCCCTGGTCAGCCGCCAGGCCGTGATCGACCTGATCTCCTCCACCAAGACCAAGACCGGCCTCAAGGTCTACGCCCGTCTCGATCCCAAGACCTACCCCACCAAGATCAAGGTCACAAAGGAGCAGATGGACGCCGTCAACCTCGCGGGCGAGGAGTTCCATCCGGAGTGGAACTACACCATTATTCCGTCAGAAATTTAGCTGCGCCTCCTTAGTGCTCCGTCGGGCACCAGCTCGTGCGCGGCGAAGATCTCGTCGAGGTCCTCGCGGGTCAGCGTCTCGCGCTCGAGCGCGTTGGCGGCGAGGTCGTCGAGGCACTTGCGGTTCTCGGCGAGCAGCAGGCGGGCGCGGCGGTAGGCCTCGCGGGCGAGCATCATCGCCGCCAGGTCGACGTCGCGCCGGGTGCGGTCCGAGAGCGCGTAGTCGCCGGTCGGCAGGGCGATCGGCGGCGCCCCGTCGGCGTCAATCGAGACGCCCATGCCGAACTCGCCGACCATCTGCTTGCAGACCGCGTGCACGCGGGCGAGGTCGTCGACCGCGCCCGAGTAGGAGTCGCCCAGCACCTCCTCCTCCGCGGCGCGGCCGCCGAGCAGGGTGACGATCTCGTCGAGCAGCTCGTCGCGCGACTTCAGGTAGGTGTCCTCCTCGGGCGAGTGGGCGACGAAGCCGAGCGCCGGCCCGCGCGGCACGATGCTGAGGATCTCCGGCGGGTCGAGGCCGAGCAGGTGGCGACAGAGCGCGTGTCCGGCCTCGTGGTAGGCGACGATCCGCCGCTCCTGGGCGTTGAGGCGGCGGGCCTGCTGGGAACCGACCGACTGGCGCAGCAGCGCCTCGTCGAGGTCCTCGCGGGCGACCGCGGCGCGCTCGGCGCGGCCGGCGATGATCGCCGCCTCGTTGAGCGCGTTGGCGAGCTGGGCGCCGGTCATCCCGGTCGTCTTGCGGGCGACGTCGGTGAGGTCGAGGTCGGGACCGAGCGGCTTGCCCTTGGCGTGGGCGCGGAGGATCGCCTCGCGGCCGCCGCGGTCGGGCGGCGCGACCAGCACCTGGCGGTCGAAGCGGCCCGGGCGCAGCAGCGCGTGGTCGAGCTTGTCGACGTGGTTGGAGGCGGCGATGACGATCACCGTGCCGGGGTCGCGCTCGAACCCGTCAAGCTCGACCAGCAGCTGGTTGAGCGCCTGCTCGCGCTCGCTCGAGCCGCCGTCGCCGCCTCCACCGCCGCGCGCGCCCCCTACGGCGTCGAGCTCGTCGATGAAGATCACCGCCCGCCCCGACTTGCGCGCCTCCTTGAACAGCCGCCTGATCCGCGCGGCGCCCCTGCCGACGAACATCTCGACGAAGCTCGACCCCGAGGCGGCGAAGAAGTCGACGCCGGCCTGCGCGGCAACCGCCCGCGCGAGCATCGTCTTGCCGGTCCCCGGCGGGCCGAAGAGCAGCACCCCGCGCGGCGGCTGGGCGCCGAGCGCGGCGAAGCGGTCGGGGTCGCGCAGCCACTCGGCGACGTCCATCAGCTCGTCCTTGGCGGCGTCGACTCCCTGCACCTCGTCCCAGAGCACCGGCTCGGTGCGGCTCGCCTTGACCGTCTCGGGCTTGGTCGACCCGACGGTGCTGCGCATCAGCCGCAGGAAGACGAACAGCAGGCCGGCCATGAAGAGGACGCCGAAGACGGGGTACCAGTTGAAGAAGAAGCTTTGGATTTCGGCGGCCATCGTCAGAACTAACGAGCCAGTGTGGGTGGAATTCGTATGACCGCCAATCGCATATGCGTCCAGCGGCGAAGCGGGCGAGCGTTCAGCGTTCGACCTGCGAGCCGCCGACGATCGCCTCCGTGCCGTCGTCGGCGAAGACGATCCAGGCCTTGTTGCCGCCGTCGTAGTCCGGCGCCCAGAGCTTCAGCGTCGCCGGGCGGCCCCAGACGGTGACCTCCTCGGCGCCGGTCTCCGCTTCGCCGCGCCAGACCCGTACGAATGGGTTGGACTCGCGCTCGGCGCCGATCGTCGTCGGCTCCCGGTGGCCGGGATGGACCGCGGTCTCCGGGTGCAGCTCAAGCAGGTGCAGCACCGATGCCTTGAGATCGGCGAAGCCGCTGGCGCCGGGAGCCATCGTGCCGCCGACGGTGCCCTTGAAGAGGACGTCCGCGGTAAAGACGTCGCTGCCGTTGACGAGGAAGGCAAGGTGGCCGGCGGCGTGACCGGGCGTCGAGATCGCTTCGATCTGCAGGTCGCCGGTGCTCAGCGTCTCGCCGTCGGCGATCGTCTCGGCGATCTCCTCCTCGAGTTCGGCGGCCGCCTCGGCGCTGGCCACCATCGGCGCCCCGCCCAGGCGGCCCTGCGCCTCGGCGAGGCCGGCGACGTGGTCGTGGTGCGGGTGGGTGATCAGGATGTGGGTGATCTCGATCCCGTCGCGCTCGGCCCGCTCGAGCAGCGGACCGAGGTCGTCGTTGCCGTCGATCAGCACCCCCTTGCCGCCGGCTTCGTCGGCGACGAGGTATGCGTTGGACAGCCACTGCGGGTTCTCGGTTCTCTCGATAATCATCGGCGGAGTATCGCGGCTCAGCCGAAGGGGCGGTAGATCGTCCGCCCGCCGAGCAGCTGGGTGACGGTGGCGAAGCCGTAGCCGCGGGCGCGCAGGGTGTCGATCACCCGCGGCAGGGCGGCGAGCGTCTCGCCGCGCGGACCGCCGCCGTCGTGCATGAGGACGATCGAGCCGGGCTGGGTGGTGCCGACGATCGTGCTGTAGATCGCGCCGCTGCCGGGGGTCGACCAGTCGCGCGGGTCGACGTCCCAGGTGATCGTGCGCAGCCCGAGGCCGCCGGCGGTGGCGATCACCGAGGAGTTCACGGCGCCCCCGGGCGGGCGGAAGAGGCAGGGCCGGAAGTGGGTGTAGGCGGCGATCCGCGAGGCGGCGCCGGCGATCTCGCCGTAGCCGGGGTATTCGGCGTGGGTCATCGTGTGGTCGCCGATCTCGTCGCCTTCGCTGAGGATGCGGCGCATCGTCGCTTCGCGTCCGGGCATCTCGATACCGACCTCGAAGAAGGTGCCCGGCACGTGCTTTTCGCGCAGCACGTCGAGGAAGGCGGGCGTGTATTCGCTCGGCCCGTCGTCGAAGGTCAGGGCGACGACCTTGCGGTCGCGCGGTCCGTTGGTCGTCAGGCCGGCGCTGCCGCCGGTGCAGCCGACCGCGCGCACGGGGCGCAGGCGGAAGCGGTAGGCGCCGCGACCGGGAAGCGCCTTGGCGGGGCCGGCGAGGACGCGCCAGCGGTAGTGGCGCGGGGACAGTCCGGCCGCCGCCGGCACGACCGCCAGGACCAGCTTCCGCGGGTCCGGGCGCTTCAGCTTCGCCGGCACCTGCTTCGCCCGCTTGACCTCGCCGGCCGCGTTGAGCACCTCCAGGCCGGCGCGCTTGCGCGAGCTGCCGCCGAGGCAGAGCCGCCGGCTCCCGCCTCGCCCGGCCTGGCGCAGCTCCAGGCAGAGATAGCGGGAGTTGCCCCGGCTCGGCCGCGGATCGAGGCCGGCGAGCGCCAGCGGCTGCGAGGTGCGCAGGCTGAAGGCGAGCCGCCGGCCTGCCTGCGAGAGGCGCGCCCGGACCAGGCTGGACGGAGCCGCCGCCTGGGCGGCGCAGGGCGTCACCGCCGCGGCGGTGAGGGCGACGATGCAGAGGATCTTGCGGGAGACGTGGATGGCGCGGTTCCTGCTGAACGATTCGGAAGAGGCGTCCATACTAGGCCCGCGCGTCAGGGGCAGAGCGGGCTCGGTCCCCGAACCCTCGTGCGCGGTTTAGGTACGGCAGTGGTATGGCGGATGCTTTCCGGATGGTCCGATCGGCGCTACCGTGTCGGCAGTTGACGTGAAGATTCAACTCTCCGCGGCACCTGGACACCGCTCCGCCGCCTTCACGATCGTCTGCCTTGCGATGGCGCTCACCGCCTTTCTGACAGCCCCTGCCTGCGCGCAGCCGGGTGGAACCGGAGGGCTTGGCAACCCCGAAGTCGAAGCGCAGGCCTCGCTTCCCGCCAAGGCCTACGAGATAGATCCGGGTCCCGCTCCGTGAGCAGGCGCCCGGCGGGGGCGCTTGCGGGCATGGCCATGATCTTGATCCTCCTCCTGGCGGCGCCGGGAGGGGCGATCGCAAGACGTCCCAAAGCTGGCGTCTCGCTCGAGGTGCCACGGCCGGTGGCACCGACGCGGGACGTCGTATGGGGCGAGGCAGGCGCTGCGTCGGCGCGGATATCGGCGACCGCGTCGGCGCAGCGCTACTCGATCGACGACGGCAGCGGGGCGACGATCGCGGTCGCGGTGACCGCCGCCTGCCAGGCGAGCTGCCAGATCACCGACCCGCAGCGCGTCGCCGACTTCATCGGCACGTTGATCCACGGGTCCGAGGTGAGCCTGCTCACCGTGCAACTCGACACCGAATACCAGCTCGGCTTCGACTGCGGCTTCGGCGCCGAGGCCTGCTACTTCAGCGGCGAAAACAAAATCGTGATCGGCGGCTACGAAGAAGCCGACGGCGAAGGGGCGACCTTCGAATTCGTCCTCGCCCACGAGTACGGCCACCACGTCGCCCAGCACCGCCGGATGCCGCCCCCTTTCGGCAGCGCGATCAACTGGGGCACCGAGCGCTGGGCCAGCGTCGAGCACGTCTGCCAGGGGGAGCGGCGCGGGCGGTTCTATCCGGGCGACGAGGGCTCCCACTACTTCGAGGACCCAGGCGAGGCCTTCGCCGAGTCCTTTGCCCACTACCGCTTCCCCGACCTCCCGGTGCCCTGGGGCTACGCGCCGGCGCTGCAGCCGACGCCGGCCGCTTTCCGTGCGATTCGGGAAGACACGCTTGAGCCCTGGCAGGGGCGGACCAGCCTGGTGCTGTCCGGGCACGTTCCGGCCAGGGGGGAGGGCGCAGCCGTCGAGACCCTGAGCACGCCGCTCGACGGCACGGTCAGCATGCGCCCCGACAGCCTGCGCAGGCACGGCTACGAGCTGGCCCTTCGTAGCCGTGCCGGCAGGCTGCTGCGCCGCTCCCGCAGCGGCCTCGGCCCCCAGCACGCCCTCGACTACACCGTCTGCGGCCAGCCCAGCCTGCGCCTCGCGATCACCTCGACCACCCCCCACGGCGGCCCCTTCCGCCTCCAAATCACCCGACCCTGAAATACTTCCCTGCGGGCGGCCCACCGCCCATCCCCTGGGGGCGTAGCTCAGCTGGTTAGAGCGCCGGCCTGTCACGCCGGAGGTCGCGGGTTCGAGTCCCGTCGCTCCCGCTATTGACACCTGCCGCATGGTCATGCGGTTTGCGGGCTGTCTTGCGGGTTTGACCACCCCCACCCTTGCTCCCGCGATTGTCACCCGTGCGTAGGCGGGCGACCTCGTCGGCGAGCTGGAAGTAGCGCAGGAAGGGCTCGCGCGGCTTGACGGCGACGATCCGGCCCTCGTCCTGCCAGACCCGATCGAACAGCGAGGCGATCAGCTTGCGCCGCTCGGCGGCCTTCGGCTCGACCTCCCAGAAGCGGGCGAAGTCTCGCAGGATCGCGTCGGCGCGCTCGATCTGGGGATCGAGCGGCGGGCCGATCCGCTCCAGCTCTTCGCCGATCGCCTGACAGCGAATCTCGTATTCGTCCTTGGTCAGGTCGCCCATCACATAGAGCTCGCGCAGGCGTTCGAGCTGGCCGCCCAGCTCCTTGCGGCGCGCGGCATCGCCGCCCTCGCGCTTGGCGGCCCGGCGCAGTGAGGCGAGCACCACGGCGCGCAGCTCCTCGTCGGGCTGGAAGCCCCGAAGCCACTCGACGATCTGCGCCTCCAGCGGTTCGGCCTTGGTGATCGGCTGCTCGCACTCGCCGCCGTAGCGGCGGGTCGAGCACATGTAGCGGCGGACCTGCGGGCTCGATCCCTTCTGGCCGTGCATGCGGGCGTCGCAGCGCTCGCAATAGAGGAGCTTGCGCAGCAGGTACTCCTCCGAGGGCCGGCCCGGTTTGACGACCCGCGCCCGGAAGGTCCGCATCTGCTGGACCCGGTCGAACAGCTCCTCGGGGACCAGCGGCTCATGCAGCCCCTTGATCGAGCGGTCCTTGCTGCGCATGCCGGTGACGTAGCCGCAGTAGGCGGCGTTCAGGAGCATGTCGCGCACGGTGTCCTTGCCGAACGGGCGTCCGCGGCTCGTCAGGGCGCCCTTGGCGTTGAGCCAGGCGGCCATCGTGCGGTCGGACTCCTGGCCGGTCGAGTACAGCTCAAACAGCTCGCGCACCAGCGGCGCCCGCTCGGGGTCGGGGACGGCGAGGCCGGAGTCGGGGTCGCGCACGTAGCCCCAAGGAAGCTGGCCGAGGAGGTGGCCCTGGCGTGCCTTCTCGCGCAGGCCGGTGCGGGTCCAGAAGGAGAGCGAGACCGAGTAGTACTCGTCGAACATCTCGTGGATCGACTCGGCGAGGAAGGCGGAGGGGTCGGTCGGGTCTTCGCCCATCGGCTGGGTGACGGAGACGACGCGGATGCCGAGCCGCTCGCGCAGCAGTTGCTTGTAGCGGCGGGACTCGGCCTGGTTTCGGGCGAAGCGGGAGGTGTGGTAGACGAGGACTACGTCGAAGCGCTGCTCGGCGGCGTCCGACATCAACCGCTGGAACTGCGGCCGGGCGTCGGCCTTGCGCCAGCCGGAGTGGAAGTCGGAGTACTCCTCGCCGAGGTCGAGCCCGTTCTCGGCGGCGAACTTGCGGATCTGCTCGCGCTGGGCGTCGGGCGAGAAGCCCTGGCCCTGCTCCTCGGTCGACTCGCGGATGTAGGCGACCGCGCGCGGCTTCGGCGTCTCAGTCTCCCTCGCCGGCACTTTGCCTTCCGCGTCGCAGCCACCAGTCGCAGAACCAGCGTGCGAACGCCTCGATCTCGGGGTGGGTTGGGGGGTTGCCGCCATGATCGCCTCCTCGGGTTCTGATCCGTCCGGGGCGCCGGCCGACTGCGCCCGGCGCGCCCGGCTCCGTCGTTCGGACACGTTTAGCTCCGCGCGCCCGAGATCTCAACAGGGTTGGCCGGTCCGCCTGCGGCGATGGGCGGCGGGGAGCGTCGGTCATCGCCGCTTCCCCTTGCCCTCGCCGCCGAGCCAGTCGACCGCTCGGCCCGGGTCGCGGGCGTCGCGGAAGATCGGCGCGAACGGGCCTTCGCCCTGCAGGTCCTCGAGCAGGCAGATCGAGACTCCGACCTCGGGCGTGCGCGAGAGCCGCGGGTCGCTGCGCAGCAGCGCGAGCACGGTGGAGCGCCGCCGCTCCAGCGCCGCCCTGCGCCCGCCGCTCAGCACGCAATGGACGGGCGGGAAGAACGGGTAGCGCGAGCGCCACAGCGGTTCGCCTTCGGAGCCGCCGAGCCGGTATAGCTCCGCGTAGCGCGCCAGCTCGGCGGCGAGCCGGTCCACGGTGAGCGTCGCGCGGTCGATCTCCAGGAAGCGCTGCTCGATCGCGACGCCGTCCTCCTCGATCCGCAGGTAGGTGAAGACAGCGTCGGCGATCAGTCTGCGCCGGCGCCGCCCGCGCCCGCGCGAGAGTGGGTGGGCGACCTCGTGGCGCCAGGCGAAGGGACCGAAATCGTCGCCGCGCTCGCGCGCCGCCTGCGCGAAGCAGATCGCCGCGTCGTTGACCGCCAGCGTGTGGGCCTGGAGCGGCCCGGCCGCCGCCTCGGCGCCGATCAGGCGCGGCTCGCCGTCCAGCACGCCGGCCTCCCGCGCCAGCCTCGCCCCCAACTCGGTCGCGTGCCAGAGGCGGCGGTGGGAGCGCGGCGCCTGCACGTAGCCGGCGAGCCCGGCCCGGTCGAGCCGCGCCAGCAGCCTCTGCACCCAGCGCTCGCCGCGGCCGGGGAGGTGGATGGCGCGGACCTGGGCGGTGGAGAGGACGCGGTGCTGGGCGAGCGAGGCGGTCACCTCGATCCCGGTCTCGGTGAGCGCTTCCCTGGCGGTCGAGATCCCGCTCACGGCCGCTCCGCCCCGCCGGGCACCCAGAGGGTCGGCTGCTCGGTCGACGCTTCCCGCTCGCCGGGCTCCGCTGACGCGGCAGTCTCCGACGCCGAGCCCTCGTCCTTCGCCGACTCGCGGCGGCGCTTCGTCAGCTCGGCCAGGATGCGCTCGTCGAGCGTCTCCAGGTGCCGGGTCACCTCGTCTGCCTCGGTCTGCGCGACGGCGCCGCCGAGCGGCATCCCGCTCCCGGGCAGGGGCGGCTCGGCGACGTCCTCGACCCTGATCCCCTCCAGCGCGAAGGGCTCGCTCAGCTCGCCGCGGTCGGTGACCTGGGCGATGAAGTGGAAGCGGTTCAGGCGGGTCAGCGCCGCGGGGTCGGGCTTGCCCGCCCACTCCTTGGTCACCAGCGCCGCCGCGCGGGAGTTCATCGTCGTGGCGAGCAGGTGCGAGCGGTTGGTGGCCAGCGCGGTCAGCGTCTGCGGGTTCAGCCGCTCTGGGTTCTGGTTCAAGACGACGGCCCGCAGGCCGAACTTGGCGCTCTGCTCCAGCAGCGCCGCGAGGTTGCCCGAGGCGACGTTGTCGTAGGTCTGCACCTCGTCGAGGAAGGCCCAGAAGGGCTTTCGCTGCGGCCCGCGCCCCTTCGCCGCGTGCAGCAGGTCGAAGAGCAGCAGGTTGGCGATCAGCCGCTCGTGGATATCGCTCGACCCCGGGTGCGCGAGGACGATCAGCCCCTCGTCCATCGCCTCGCGCGCCCGGTAGGTGCTCTGGCTCTGACCGAGCAGGGCGGTGATCGGGATCGAGCCCGAAAGGCGGTCGACCAGGTTGGTGATCGGCGTGATCGCCTCCTCGGCGAGGCGCGGGAAGCGCTCGGTCCAGAACGCCTGCGCGGAGGAGGGCAGGAAGGGCAGCGCCGCCTCGCGCCAGCTCGCCCTGGAGAGCAGCGGCAAGAGCTGGAAGATCGTCGGGCAAAGCTCGGGCGGCAGGACGCGGGCGATGTGGGCGAGCGCCCGCGTCGCCTGCGTGGTCAGGTTGATCGCTCGCGTCGACTGATCGCCCCACCGCAGGGTGGAGGCGAAGGCGCCGACGATCGCCGCAACCCGCGACTCGACCTCGGCGGCGCTCTCGCCGCGAAGCTCGAAGATGTTCCAGCCCGGCAGCTCCCAGGCGCCGCTCGGGCTGACGTCGATCTCGACCACCCGGCTCGCCACGGCGGGCTCGGCCAGGTAGGGCTTGATCCGCTCGAGCGCGTCGCCGTGGGGATCGAGGAAGAGGCCGCCGCTGCCGGTGCGGACCAGGTGGACGAACTGGGCGATCGCCGTCTCGGTCTTGCCGTAGCGGCTGCGCCCGGCGATGTAGGTGAAGAAGGTGTCGGCGGTGCGGGCGGCGACGACCCGCTTGCCGCGCTCGGAGCTGACCTTGCCGAGCGGGATCAGGTCGGCGCGGCCCTCCTCGAACTCCGGCAGCGAGGGCGCGCCCGGCAGCAGCGTGCCCGAGCGCACGACGTTGGTCGAGACGCAGTGGGCGCTCGGCGGCTTCAGGAATCCTGCGACCTCGCGGGCGGTGAGGACCGAGCGCTTGGCCGGTCGGTGCAGTCCGGTGGCGAGGCGGCGATCGAAGCCGCGTCGACGGGTCGGGAAGTCGGCGCCGAAGAAGACGACCTCGCCCGCCCCGATGCCCGAGGGCCGCAGCCAGTTGTGGGAGCGCAGCGGCTCGAAGGCGGCGAGCAGGAGCTGCATCACGAGCTTCGCCCGCGGCTTCTCCGCCGCTTCGGCGCAGAGCAGCACCTGCGCCTCATACAGCGGCTCCGAACCCCGCAGCTTCGCGTCGAGCGCCTGGCCGATCATGCGGCGCTCCAGGAGCGCGGTCGGATCGCTCTTGCCGCGTCGCGGCCGTTCGTTGTTGAGGATCTCCATCAGGCTGCGCTTTTCGCCGTGCCGGCGCTTGGCCTGTCGCTTCAGCTTCGCCCGCAGGCGGGCGCGGCGCAGCCCGGCGGTCGGCAGCAGATCGACGCACACGCTGACCCGCTCGCCCTGCTTCGCCCGCAGCGAGGCCATCGCCGCGGCGATGGGCTGCAGGGGGTCGGGATCGAGGGCGAGCTGGGCCAGCGGTTCGATGCTCGGGCGGGCGAGCACCAGCTCGGTGCGTAGCCGGACGGTCTGCCTTGGCTGCGCGGGCAGCACGTCGGCGACATCGCGCAGCTCGACGCCCTCGTAGTCGCGCAGCGCCGTCCGCAGCAGCTCGCGCGAGCGGGCCGGGACTTCGAGCAGGTAGACGAGGCGGCCTTTGCGGTCGTTGGTCAGTCGCACGCGCAGGGCGCGAGCGCGGCGGTCGAACCAGCCGCGCAGGCTGCGGTCGCTGCGCGCCAGCTCGGCGGCGAAGCGCTGCACCGCCTCGGCTTGCGGGTCGAACTCGTCGGCTGGCACCACGGCCACTGCAGTTCGCGTCGCCAGCGTGCGGCGCGTGGCACGGAAGCGCTGTGGAGCCAGCGCGGAGGCGATAGCGACGGCGCCGAGAGCGAGGGGCGCGAGCGAGGCCGCGGAGGCGAGCACCTGAGCGGGGTGGATGCTCGATACGGCGTGCACGATGGCGGCGATGACGAGCAGGGCGAAGATCGCGAGCATCGGCTTTGGATCGGAGCGATCGCCGCCCATCATGCACCGACCCTTGGGTGACGTAGGTATGTCGGCAAAACGCTGGGGCCGCGATCGCCGCCACGCTGCGGAAAGTCGCGCATCTCCGCGAAGATCGCCCCGACCCGAGGACCGACCGCAGGGCCGACCCCCCGACCGACCTCCCGCTCGTCCACTTCGGCGCTTCGGTTGTCCTTCATTTCCCGTCTCCTTTTGCTCTGAGGCGAGGCGGTCACCTCGCCCGTATTTGCGAATGGGCCTCTGCCCTAAAGAGGGAAATGCGCCGAAAGTGGACCCCCAATCCGAGGGTCGGCTCCCGTGGATTTCGCATTCCTCTCTCACTAATACGGAGCAACGAGCAGCAAAAGTGGGTCACCTTGTGTGACGAATCCGACATTTCTCCCGAGTCGGATTCGGGGCCGCAGCCGGGCTACGAGGAGGCGATTTCGTCGGAGACGAGGTACTCCGCCGGCCCGGAATGCTCGACCCAGCCGGGCCGCCAGGCGACGCCTTTGACGAGGTCGCCGACCGAGGTCGAGTAGGTGCCGGCGAGGCGGATCAGGACGTCGAGGGTCGGGATGTGCTCGCCGTTCTCGATCTTGTCGAGCTTGGGCCGGGTCAACGCGGCGCGCTTGGCGGCCTCCTTCTGGTCGAGGCCAGCCAGCTCGCGAGCGCGATACAGGTTGTCCGCGAACTTCGCCAGAGCTTGGAAGGGGAACGGGGTCTTGGAGCGCGAGCCGGCGGTCATCGGGAGCCGTTGGGCGTCTCGGCGGGGATCCTGGCCCTGGGGAGCGTCGCCGTTCCGCTCAGCCACCTCCCACGATCCCGGCACGACGATCTCATAGCCCGGCCGCCACTCCATCCCGGCGACGAGATTGTCCAGCGTCACGCCGAGGCTGCCGGCGATCCGCATGGCGGTGTCGACCCGCGGCATCCGCTCGCCGCGCTCGAGCAGGCTCACCTCGGTGCGGTGGATCGAGGCACGGAAGCTGAGCTCTTCCTGGGAGACGTCGGCCCCCTCGCGGAAGCGGGCGAGGTTCTCGCCGAAGCGGACTTTCATCTCCGGCGTCGGAGGAGCCGTGGTCGGCGCGCGCGGCGTCATGCCCCGCCTCCGATTGCGAACAGGTCGGGTCGCTCCGGCGGAGGCCCGGCCTTGACCAGAGTCGCCACGATCACCCCGCGCCGGCTCGTGTGCCCGCCTTCGATCATCCAGCGGTCGCTGAGCTGACCGGCGGCGAGGATCGAGGCGCCGCCGTGCAGCTCCTCGGTCCCCCGCCTCACCCGATCCTCCGGCACTTCGACCAGGCAACTCGCCCAGGTCCAAAGCGCCCGCGGGTCGTCGGGATCGGCGACCGGGAACTCGACCCGTACCAGGGTCACGCGACCGCCCAGCGGGCTGCGCGCCTCCTGTGGCTCGCAGCTCAGCCGTCCCGTGAGGACCGCGTGATTGATCTCCGGCGGGGTCGAGGCGGGGAACGTCGCCCGGTGCCCGTTCCCCGCATGATCGAGCCGGCCGCTCATTTCGGCTTCGCCTCGACGACAGCGAAGGTCCGTGGCCGCTTCTTGACCTGCCGCACCTTCTTTTCCTTCGCCAACCTCGCGAGACAGTTGGAGACGGCGCCGGCCGAGCGCTCGATGCCCTTGCCGATGGCGGTCGCGGTCAGCGGCCCGTCGTCCTTGTGTTCGGCGAGGTAAGAGAGGACGAGGCCGTCCAGCTCTCCGGGGCGTAGGCGCTTCGCCTTCGCCGGGGTCACGCTGGCTCACCCTCTCGCTCGTCGAGATCGACGAGAACTTCCTCGCAGGCGTCGAGGCCGAGCTGAAAGCGGGCATTGGTCTCGGTGTCTGCTTCCAGTGACTCGCGCTCGGTGCCAGACTCCAGGAGCACCTTTTCGGCTTCGCCATGAAAGCGCTTCAGGGCTTCCATCAGGTCGTGCGGCGGCATGGTCAGCTCGAACGCCTCCCGGTCGTCCTTCGCCTGCCAGCCGATGTCGGCCAGCAGGCGGAAGTCTTCGCCGAACTCGATGCCGAGCCGCTCGGCGGTGGCGAAGTCCTCGTTCTCCTCCAGCTCGATCCAGACGTCGCCGATCGCGCCGAGGTGGTTGCGGACCAGCTCATACAGCCCGTCGCGCTGGTCACGGTCGATCGTGGCGGTGATGCTGGGCATGGCGCCCCCTTTCGGTCAGGGCACCGACGAACCAGCCCGTCAGGGCAGCCGATCAACCCGAGCAGCCGAAGTGCTCTGGGAGAATCGGTCGCGCATCGAAGGCTACGTCTTCGGTGCCGGGCCCCGGGGCGCTACAACGTCGCCGGGGCCGCTATGTCTTGGTCGGCGATGGACGTTAGCTCTGCTGCGCGGAGGAAGCGAGCGGATTGTCGGGGGTGCGCGGGGATGCCTTCGTTTTTGGGCAAGTCTGCCCAACGGGATGGCCACGGGCCGCGCCCGCCGCGAGCTGTCAGAGCAGGTACCGAGTGGAGTACGTAGGCTTTCCCTCGCGAAGGACCGAGGGTGAGCCAAGCCACGACGGAAAAGCCAACCGATGCGCTTCTCGGGCTGGTGCGGGCCAAGATCGACTCGGATCTCATCCTGCGGGATCACCTCGGCAGCGGCTGGCTCTGGGCGGGCGACCGGATCCTCCGTCCCTCCGGCCTCGACATGGTCGCCTGTGCGCTCGCTCGGACGACGTTTGCCTCCGAGACGGGCCGGGTCGCTCTCGCCATCCCGCGCGGCAGGGGACCGTTGCCGGTCATCCTCGGCCTCTACCTCGTTTTGTGGCGGATTGTCCTCGGCAAGCTCAACGGCGAGATGTGCGGCTCGGTCGCGATATCGACCAATCGCACCGAGCTGCGACAGCTGGCCCGCGACCTGACCTTCGACGGATCTGCCCTGGACGCGGCCGTTCCGGTGGCTCGACTCGTATCCGAGCCCCTCGCGAACAAAAGGGTGCGCGCGGCCGCCTTCCATCTGGATCGATCCTCACGCCACGGCCTGACGCAGAGCGACTCCTACCTCCTCTTTCAGCTGCCAAACCGAGCCCCGCCGGTCACCTTGAACGTGATCTCGGCCATGGTGGTCGACACCTTCGGCGCCTCGCGCGATTCATGGGCGCGAACCTACGAGCAGAACGACGCCGCGCGTCGCCGGCAGGTCTGGATCGGTGAGCTCGCCGACGAGGGCTTTGGGGAGTTCTGCAAAGAGCGCGGCGTACCGCTCGTGAATCTGAGCGTGCCGCCGATCGAGGCCGCGTCGCGAGCGTACGGGGTTGGCTCGAGCGACCTGGCAACCACCGGCTGCAGCGAGCGCTCGCTGCAATGGCCCCCGGTCGCATTTCACCTGGTCGACCACGCCGCGATCGATGAAGAGCTCCGAGAACTCGCGTTCCGCCTGATGGAGATGCGTAGAAGGGGGCGCGACGACGGGCCCGATGCGGTCATGTACGCGGCCTGGCTGGCAAGTCTCCTGGCCCGACTCGCATGCCCGCTCGAGTTCTACGAGCGCGCATCGACGACCAACCCGATGGCGAAGAGCGTCGAGTGGCTGCTTGAACGGGTGCTCGAGGTGGGATCGTCCCCCTTCCGCAACCGCTGGAAGAAGGCCTTCGAAAGCCACTGGACGGGTGTCAAAGCCGCCGCGAAGGGGGCGAGGGAGATCATCGCCGATGCGGACGAATGCCCGAAGTACTGGGCGCTGATGGACCGCCTGACCGCGCTGGAGCAGGGCGAGAGACTCCGCGTGCTCTGCCAGACGCAGGTGGAGCGTAAGGCCGTCCAAGAGGCGCTCCTTGCGGGCGGCCTGGTGAGCCAAGAGGACTTCGGGCGGACGGTCGAGATTGCCTCGTTCTCGCAGCGCATCGAGCACGGCCCGGAAGACGAGACCGTCACCCTGCTGCTCTCGCCCCCGCCGTTGCGCCACGCCGCCCTGTATCTCAGCGCCGAGCGGGGGCGGGTCGAGGTTCTCTGTTACCCGCTCGAGGTACCTCGCCTGCGGGGGCGATTGTTGAAGGCATGGCGCGATAGCACGGATCAGAGCGCAACGCAAAGCGCGCTCAGGCAGCTGGGCTTCGACGGGGAGGTGAACCAATCCGACAGCGCGTTGCCCGCAGAAGAGAGCCTGCTCGTCGAGTTGCAGGGGTACCCGGAGACCGGAAAGGAGGCGCGGAGGCGTGACGAGCCGCACGAGTTCCCCGCGCCGGATGCCGAGTTCTGGAAGCGACTCCCCGAGCTGTACGGGATGGAGCTGGCGGCAGAGGACGGTCGCTTCGAGGATGGGGACGACGCGGAAGGTGGCGGATACAGCGGCCTCGCGCGCCTCGTGACTTTCCTCGACGGTCCGTCGATGTACTTCCGCGACGACGCCGACTGCACCGTTGTCGTGCGGCCCGACGATCACAAAGACGATCCCGACGTCATCTCACTTCGCCCGGAGCAGCTGCAGCCTGGAATGCGGCTGGCGGTCCTGCCGGGATCCGAGAGAGGGGGCCTGTTGGATGAGCTGATGGCCGCTTGGGACGAGGGCCTGGTGCTCGTTCGCCACCGCTACGAACGCATGTATCGCCGCGCGTTGGACACCGCGATCGAGCGCCACTCCTCCGAGGGGCTCGCGACAGTCGTCGGGCTCAGCGAGGCGGCCGTCCGCAGCTGGCACGCGGGACGGGCATGGCCGGGAAGCGCGGAAAGCCTGGTGCGACTGCTCGAGGCGTCAGGGGACGAGGAGGCAATCAAGAATCAGGCGCCGATCAATTCCTACTTCAACCGCGTGCGCGGCGCTCATCGCTACATCGGGCGCGTCCTCAACGAAGCGGTCGGCGACACCGTCTTGCATCACGCGAAGGGCGACAGCGTTCGCAAGCTGGAAAAGCTGGTCGGAATGGATTTGACTGACCTCTTCGATGCGACCTCAGTCCTCACCGTCGAGACGGTTTCGGAGCCACGCCCGGTCCCGGTCCAAATCTGCGGCCACTTCCTTGACCCAAACGACCCCTACCTGAATGCGAAGGGAGCCGTGTGACCGATCAGGAGATCCTCGTCCGCCACCTTGCCGAGCAATCGCGAGCGCTTCTCGCCGGAGACCATTCCGAGAGGAAGGTCATCCGCCAACTGCGGCCGTCGCAAGTGCTCCAGCTAGGAGTTCTGCCCCCACTGCCGACCCCGGACGCCGACAGCAAGGAGACCGCGCAAGAGCTGGCGCAACGATTCAACATGCCGCCGTCCCAGATGGGGTTGAGCTTCATCGTCCGCCCGGACGGGGATCGCGTGGAGATCGAGGCGGCGGGTGAGTTCAGCTTCTACCTGCAGCGCTACCCCGACCGCGACGAGCAGAAGGCCCACCAAGGAGGCACCGAGGATGGCGCCGCCAAGAAAGGGGGCGACGGCGACGGCGCTGGAGCGGGGAAAGCGGGAGGAGGCACGGAGGGCAGGAGCAGGCTCGTGGAGGTGTACGAGCGCTTCGACATCCAGTCCGATCGGCTGCGATTCGAGATCGACCTGACGAAAGACGATCGAGGGTCCGGGCGCGTGTCGCTTGATCGGGCTGTTCGAAAGGTGCTCGGCCCGGCCCTCGAAGACCCGAGGACCGTCTACCCGTTCAAGGCCAGTCAGGTCCTGCCCAATAGTGCCACCGACGGCAGCGACGCCGACTACTGGAAGGCGATCGGAGAGCAGGAGAGCAACTCCCGCAAGGAGCTGCTGTACCCACCGGAGGTCGTCATCGAGATCGATTGGCGCCGGCAAGCGGACGGGAACGTGCGCGTTCTGGCGACCCTGGTAAACCTGACCCAGGAGCCGGCGAAGCAGCGCCGCAAGAAAGGCGAGCCGGCGAAGCTCCGCCGGGAGCTGCACCTCTTCAACGCGAAACTGAGGGTCTTCGAGCGCACCGGCAGGTTCGAGGAAACGAAGTTCCGCGAGATGCCGGAGGACTTCCGCTACGCGGACAAGCGCTGGGTTTGGGCGACCGGCCAGAACTGCGTAGGGCGCCGCATGGAGGAGGACGAGAACACGGAGCGGCCGCTGACGACGGAGACCTGGCCGCTCTACCGCCAAGCACAGATGGTCCCCAACCGAGATCCGGAGCTTCAGATCTCGTTCCACTCGCTGGCCGGCTCCGACTTCATGAAGACGCTACGGCGGATAGCCGGAGCGATGGACGACTTCGAGGCGGCGTGGCGGCAAGAGCTCGCGTCCTGGGCCGACCCGAAGACGAAGGCGGCCTGCGAGGACGCCCTGCGCGAGTTCCACGATCGGGACGTGCTCGGGTTCCAGCGCGGGCTGCGGTGCCTCGCAGACGACCGGCAGCTACAAACGGCGTTCCGCGCCGCGAACGAGGTCTTCCGGCGCTCGGGCGAGGCGCGGCAGCGCCCGATCGCGACCTGGCGACTGTTCCAGGTCGTCTACCAGGTGATCCAGCTCGCCGCCCTGCGTGCGCGCCAGGTCGACGAGCCGGAGCTGCTCGCTGAGCTCGACGTCGTCGACGTGCTCTGGTTCCCCACCGGCGGCGGCAAGACCGAGGCCTACCTCGGGCTGATCGTCGTCGCCATGTTCTACGACCGCCTGCGCGGCAAGGAGCGGGGAGTGACCTCGATCCTGCGCTTCCCGCTGAGGATGCTCTCGGTCCAGCAGCTGCAGCGAATCCTCGATGTTCTCTGGTTCGCCGAGCGCCATCGTCGCCAGCTGCTCGATTCCGGGGAGCAGGTGGGCGGCGACGAGTTCCGCCTTGGGTATTGGGTCGGGCGGGGTAATTCCCCGAACTCGCTCACGAACCGCAAGCGCAAGCCCGAGCGCGACCACATCGAGTGGTGGGCCGAGTACATCGCCACCGATGCCTCGCAGGGCGACGACCTGCGGATCCTGACCAATTGCCCCAACCCCGCCTGCCATAACAGCGACGTGAAGCTGGAGGCGGATGTCGAGGAGGTCCGCCTGCGACACCGCTGCCAAACCTGCGGCGAGGAGCTTCCGGTCGTGATCTCCGACGACGAGGTCTACCGATACCTGCCAGCGGTCCTCGTCTGCACCGTCGACAAGCTGGCGCACGTCGCCCGCGCGCACCAGTTCGTCGGCATCCTCGCCGGTCCCGCCTACCGCTGTCCGAAGCACGGCTATTTCACCCACCACGAAGCGGTCTTCAAACAGGGCTCACCCGCCCCCGTGCGCGACGACCGCTGCATCGCCGGCGAGCTCTGCACGCTCGCGCCGGAGGAGTACGAGCTGGTGCCGAAGACCGTTGACCCGTGCCCGGCGCTGCAGATACAGGACGAGCTCCACCTCCTCGAAGAGGAGCTCGGCACCTTCGATGCCCACTACGAGACCCTGATGGAGTCGATGCAGCGCCTGCTCGGGAACGGCAAGCCGGCGAAGCTCCTGGCGGCGACCGCGACGATCGAGGCCTATGAGGAGCAGGTCCGCCATCTCTACGCGCGCGAGGCGCGGATCTTTCCCTCTCCGGGCTGGGACCTCGACAGCTCCTTCTATGTCGAAACGACCGAGGAGGCGCGCCGGATATACGTCGGCGCGCTACCGAATCGACCCGACCCCCGCGAGTTCGGCGAGCGGGTTCAGGCCAATCTCCACGACGAGGTCATCCGCATGCAGCGAGATCCGTCCCGGGGCCTTGCGGTGCTGAGGGAGAAAGGGCTCGACCCCTCGCGCGACGAGGTGTGGCTCGAGGATCAGCTGCTCAACTACGAGCTCTCGCTGGGCTACGTCAATCAGAAGCGCGACGGTGAGAGCATTGCTCAGCGCCTGGCGCGGCGGGACTTCGGCGATCCACCGGAGCGGTTGCAGGTGCAGGTCCTCGCCTCTGAGGTCGCGCCGCTCGCGAAGATCGCGGAAATCCTCGATTTGATCGGCGTCCAGTACCGGAACAGCACGCCGCGCGAGGATCGCCTGCGCGCGCTGGTCGCGACCAGCATCGTCTCGCACGGCGTCGACCTGGATCCGCTTAACCTCATGGTGATGAACGGCATGACCCCCGCGGTGGCCGGCTACGTGCAGGCATCTTCGCGCTCGGGGCGCACCCACGTTGGCCTGGTGATCGTCGGATTCGATCGGCGCAAGGCACGCGAGCGCTCCTTCTACCAGTACTTCCTCAAGTACCACGAGTTCCTTAACCGGCTCATCGCTCCGGTTCCGGTCAACCGGTTCGCCAAGTTCGCGGCCGAGCGTACGCTCCCCGGGGTGATGTCAGCGCTGCTCCTGCAGGTGTACAACCGAGAACGCCTCGAGCGCGCGGGGCTCGACCCCGCGAAGCCGAGGCGGTCGTTGTTGCTGGGCAGCGAGGTGCGTAAGTGGTGGGGCAGTGCCGACGGACCGGCCGACAAGACCGCCGATCTCAAAAACCGATCCCTCGCGGCGCTCGGCATCGGAAAGAGGGTCTTGGTCGCCAACGGCGGTGGCAAGTTCGAGAGCCGCCGCATTTTCGACCCGATCATGGAGGCCTCGCTCCGCGGCGAGGCCGAGGTGGCGATAGGCCGTCAGGTCGAGCGCCTCCTGGACCAGGGCGGCAATTCGCTGACGGCGATGCGCTTTCGGCCACGGCCACTCTCCTCGTTCCGGGACGTCGACGAGCCGATGGAGTTCTGCGTCTCTCCGGCCTGGTCGGATATAGAGATGGCACTGACCTCCAACCGCTCCGAAAGCTAGGCGCAAATGGCAACCATGACTCGCTCCAAGTCCCAGCTGATCCGCGGCTTCCTGCCGGGCCAGACCTTCCAGCACCAGAACGAGAACGTGGTCCGCGTCTCCTGGCTGACCACGAGCCGCGCCGAGGTCAACGCCAACCTGCTCTTGGAGAGCCTCGAAGAGAGGCTCGACCGCTGGCAGGTGGTCGACGGAGACGGCTCGCCGGTCAATCGCGCTCCCGGGTTCCTCAGGCCGGTCCTCGACCACAGCGACGAGTACGCGCTGCTGGAACCCGACGGCGAGGTCTTCTACAACGTCTGGCCGCTCGTCTTTCGCTGCACGAACCCCGAGTGCCTCAAGGTCGCCGTCTTCGACAAACCCGACGACTGGCGAAAGCGCAAGGGCAATCCGGAGCGCTGCGACCGCTGCGGCTGGCCGCGCGAGCAGTTCGAGTACATGGTCGTCCACACCTGCGGCCAAGACGCCCCGATGCCCGTGCCGGGATGCGAGGTCAAAGACGGCGACGGCAAAGCACACGGCTACAAGTTCGTCTACTTGCAAGACACAGGGTCGTTCGAGACCGCGACCTGGCGTTGCCGCCATGGCAGCTGCAACCGGCGTCGGATCTCGGGCATGCGGTACCGGCCCTGCTCGTGCGGGGACGGTGGCTACCAGCACGTAACTGTTCGCCAGGAGCGCCGCTTCATCACCCAGACGTTCGCGTTCGTCTCCTTCGACCCAGCGCCGATGGTCAGGCTCCAGGGAGCGCCCGGGTCGGAGAAGGTGGTCGTCGGCTCCTACCTCGGGTTCTTCGACGAGGACTACGAGCGGGCGCTCGGCGATGCCTCGAAGGACCGCGCCGACGCGGAGGCCAAGTGGCAGACTATGAAGGCAGCGCTGGAAGCGACAGAGACCTCGCCCGAGGACATCACCGAGATGCGCAAGATGGTGTTGGGGGAATCGGGCGACGCCTTTGACGAGATATCCCAGCTGATTGGCGACGACGCGGTTGTCGAGGCGGCTGGCGACTCGCCGCGCGCGCGCGAGCGGACGTTGATCTGGGGAGAGGCGGGTGGGCTGAAGAC